>ENA-OWNT01002340-OWNT01002340.1-seawater-metagenome-genome-assembly--contig:-NODE-2340-length-19993-cov-9.144306_pt1 | contig 19993 bp, 13 predicted proteins | sample MGYA00238136_ERZ651165 | MGnify/ENA primary metagenome ERZ651165 (study PRJEB26861, sample SAMN08777766) | seawater metagenome | isolation source: coastal seawater | place: USA: Florida | collected...
CACCTCGTGGACAACCCCGCCATCGGCCCGGACCTGGCGCGGGCCTACTGGCAGCCGGGCAACTCGCGGCCGTTCTTTGACTACATCGAGGCGCTGACGGGGAGCACGCTCACGGCGGACGCCCTGGCCGAGCAGCTCAACCGGACGGCGGACGAGGCGGTCTCCACCGTGCGCGACCAGCTGGGGAAGGAGCCTGAGCTGCCGCGGTTCGACGGTGACGTCGACCTGAACGCAACGATCCGCATCATCCACGGCAACGAGGACGTCGCCGAGCTCGACGGGGACTGGGCCGCCTTCGCGGCGCGCTTCCGGGACTGGGTGAACGGTCTGGCTTGATGGAGGATGGGGCGATCGCGCCAGATCGGGGGGTGAGCCGTCAGTCCCCCGGTGACGTCCGGCGCGTCACGGGTGCTCTCGTCGCTCTCGTCTGCCTGCTGTTCGCGGACAGCGCGCGCGCTGGCGTGGAAGCGACCCGCGCGACCGGCTGGACCGCCTGGCGGTGGAGCGCTGAGGACGGGCTGCCGCTCGACGACGTGACCGCCCTCGACTTCGGCCCCGGCGGGCTCGCCTGGATCGCCACCTTCGACGGCCTCGCCCGCTTCGATGGCACCACGTTCGACCTTCATCGCCCGGCCAGCCATCCGGGGTTGCCCACCGCCCGGATCGTGGACCTGGCCGTTGATGGCGACGTGCGCTGGCTCGTCACCGAGACCGGGGATCTCGTCCGCGGCGATCGCAGCGGCTACGACGTGATCCCGCCGGACGCCCACGGGGTGCATCCGGCCCACGACCTCGCTCGCCTCGGCGGGCAGCTGTGGGTGATCGGCAGCGGCGGCATCGCGCGCCTCGATCCGGCCGGGCCGCAGCCCGTTTCGCTGCCCGACCTTCCCCGGCCGATCGCGATCCGCGACGGCGTGCCGACCGCGCACGGCGAGTTCCTCCTGGCCCTGCAGGACGGGGCACTGGCCTCCGTCGATCCGGCCCTCGGCGCGGCGCGCGTCGTGCTTCCCGGGGCCGACCCGGGCTCCGGCCGCGTCCACCCCGACAGCTGGCGATCCCAGGAGGGAGCCGCGGAGCTGCAGCCGCGCGCCCACGCGGTCATCGATGGCGAGGCGCTGATCGTCCGCGGCGATGCCCTCCATCTCCTCGACGCGTCCGGATCGAGCAGGCCCCTCGACGTCCCGGCCGGAGGCGTCCGCCTGCTCGTCGGCGTGGACGGTGCGCTGCGGGTGCTCGGCGCGGACCGCGTCTGGCGCTGGGCGAACGGCGCCCTCGTCCCGGACGACGGCCCGCTCCCGGTCCCGCCCGATCGCTGGTGGATCTGGGATCGCACCCTCTACCACGGGCAGACCCCCGTCTTCGTCGGGGGGACCCGCCTCGCGCTCCTCCAGGTCGACGCCGGCGGGGGCGCCTGGGTCGCGGAGTCGGGCGCCGGGCTCCTGCACGTCCGAAGCAGCGCCGTGACCAGCCTGCAGGAAGACGAGCACGGGCCCATCGGGCCGGTGAACGCTGTCGCCGCCGAGCCGGGAGGCGCCCTGTGGATCGCGGCGGATGCCGGCGTGCGCCGCTGGGACGCCGGGCGCCGCCAGCTGGTCGTCGATGCGGAGGGCCAGCCCGTGCACGACGGCCTCTCCCTCCTCGTCGCACGGGACGGGACCGTCCAGGTCAGCGGACGCAACGGCTTCTGCACCGTGCATCAGGTGCCGCCCGACGGCCCGATCCCCTGCGTTGAAGGGCACCCGGACGATCGCCGCCGTGCCGACATCGTGCTGCGCGAGGGGCCAGACGGGAGCGTGTGGAGCGGCAGCGGCGTTCTCCTGCGCCAGCAGGGCCGCGCGCTCCCCGAGGTGGCCGTCCAGCAGGAGGGGTGGAAGCCCTTCCGCGACATCGCGTTCCTGCCTGACGGCAGTGTCCTCGGCGCATCCGTGGGCGCGGGGCTCTGGCGCGTCGCGGACGGTGTTCCGGAGCTGCGGGCGGGCGAGCCCGGGAGCCCGATCCGCGCCGTGCGCGTCCTCCTGGTGGACGACCGGGGCGACGTCTGGCTCGGGACGGAGGGGCTGGGCCTCTGTCGGCTCCAGCTCTCCGGCGGAGTCCCGTTCGCCGACGCGCCGCTGCACTGCGTCGGACCCCGTGACGGCCTCGCCGATCCATTCGTGAACTCCCTCGCGTCCGATGGCCAGGGACGGCTCTGGATGTCGTCCAACCGTGGCCTGCACGTCGTGCCCTGGGACGCGCTGCGCGAGCACGTCGAGGGCCGGCTGCGGATCCTCCCCATGCGCTCGTTCGGACGCCCCGACGGCATGGTCGAGCCCGAGACCAACGGCGTCCGCAAGCCCTCCGTGACGGCCACCCCGGACGGGGCGCTCTGGTACCCCACCATGAACGGCGTCGTGCGCTTGGATCCCGCCGCGGTGGGCGTGTCGGAGCCCCCGCCCGTCGTCATCGACGCGCTCGCCTCGCCCGGTCGCTCCCTACTGGAGTCCCCCCACGGCGTCGTTCTGGGACCAGAGGAGCGGGAGCTCGGCGTCCGCTGGACCGCAGCCGCCTTCCACCACAGCGACGAACTCCGGTTCCGCTACCGCCTCGCAGGCCTCGACAGCGGCTGGCGTGGCCCCACCGACGTCCGCGCCGCGACGTGGACGACGTTGCCGCCCGGGTCCTACACGCTCGAGGTCCAGAGCGGGCTCGGTGGCCGGTGGCTCGATCCACAGACCGTCGCGACCGTGCGGGTGTCGCCCACCTTCCGCGAGACGTCCCTGTTCTGGGTGCTGATGGCGGTCCTTGCGGTCGCCGCCGGCGGAGGGCTGGCTTGGATGCGGGGCCGTCGCCTGCGTGCGCGGGCCCAGGAGCTCGAGCTCGCCGTCGACGTCGCGACCGCCAAGGTGGCCGCGCAGGCCGAGCGGCTCGAGCAGCTCGACCAGGTGCGGACCCGGTTCGTGGCCAACATCTCCCACGAGCTGCGCACGCCGATCACGCTGATCCTCGGCACCCTTGCCGGGAGCACAGAAGACGCGCCGGAGCGCCTGAAGGCGTCGCTCGGGGTCGCCCTCAGGAACGCCGAGCGCCTGGCCGAGCTGGTCGAGCAGCTCCTGGACGTTGCCCGCCTCGACGCCGGCGGTGTCCCGCTGCGCGCCCGACGGGTCGAGCTCGGCGCGTGGCTGTCCCGGGTCGTGGAGCGCTTCGCCGCCGTGGCGGAGTCCCGCGCTGTCGCCTTGTCTCTCGAGCGTTCGGACGATGTCGCCGCCTGGATCGATCGCGATCTGCTGGAGAAGGTCGTCACCAACCTGCTCGGCAACGGGCTCGATCACTGTCCCGACGGCGGTCGGTTGACCGTCGCCCTGACCACCGAAGGCGACGACGACGTCGGCCAGGCCGTCATCCGCGTGTCTGACACCGGGCCCGGCGTGCCCGAGCACCTGCGCGAGCGTCTCTTCGACCGCTTCTTCCAGGTGGACGACGGAGACCAGCGGCCGCGCGGCGGCGCCGGCATCGGCCTGTCCCTGACCCGCGAGTTCGTGGAGCTGCACGGCGGCACCGTCGACGTCGAGCCCACAGACGGGCCGGGCGCGACGTTTCGCGTCCGCATCCCGCTCGGGTCTGCCCACCTGTCCATCACCGAGGTGCAGCTCGCGACGGACGAGGAGCTCACGCCCGTCCCGGTCCCGACCACGGTCAACGACGAGGATCGCTCGAGCCCCGATCTCCCGCTCGCGCTCGTGGTGGAGGACCACCCCGACATGCGCGCCTTCGTGGCGGACCAGCTCGCCGCCGCCTTCAGCGTGGTGACGGCGGTGGACGGTCGAGACGCGCTGGACCAGCTGGAGGCAGGCCTCTCCCCGAAGGTCGTCGTGAGCGACGTGATGATGCCGCGCCTCGATGGACTTGGCCTCTGTCGCGCCTTGCGCGCCGACCCCCGCTGGGCCGCGCTGCCCCTCCTCCTGCTCAGCGCGAAGGCGACCGAGGACGACACCCTCGCCGGACTGGACGTCGCGGACGACTACCTGACCAAGCCCTTCCGGTCGGCCGAGCTCGTCCTGCGGGCCCGCAAGCTCGCCGGACGGCCCCAGGAGGAGCTCTCCGCGCAGTCCTCCAACCCCTTCGTGGAGAAGATCGAGGCGCTCGTCGAGGAGCACATGGCGGACGCGCGCCTTGGCGCCGCGCAGCTGGCGAAGCTGGCAGGCCTCTCGCCGCGCCAGTTCCAGCGGCGCTTGAAGGAGGAGGTGGGCGAGTCTCCCGCCGCCTGGGTCCGGGGGCGGCGCCTCCTGGCCGCGCGCGATCTGATGCAGCGCGGCAGCGTCGAGACGGTCGGAGAGGCGGCGGCGGCCGTCGGGATGAATCGGAGCTACCTCGCGCGGGTGTACCAGGCCTGGGCCGGGCACCCCCCCTCCGAGGACCTGCGACGGAATCGGACACAGGTGTGACGGAACGCGACATCCGGGGTACGTAAGCCCAGTTCGGGTGGTTGGCCGGAATACGGTCGGGTCGTGGCGAACGAGGAGTCGCCGCAGTCACGAACCTCCACCAACCCGGCCTCAAGCCGCACCCGGAGCACCCATGTCATCGAGAATCTCAACCCGCCTTCTGGCGCTCATCGCGGCCGGAGCGCTGCCCGGCACGGCGCTGGCCCAGGCCCCCGCGGATGTCGCCGGTACGGTCGACGTCGTCACCGGCACCGACGACGCCCAGCTCTGGTTCGGCTTCAACGACGGCGTCGACGCGAACGGCGTCGAGTCCTGGACCGGATCACCGACCCTCGTCTACGGAGCCAACGGAGCCATCTTCGACACCGCCCGCGCCGACATGGACGGCGATGGCTGGGAGGACGTGCTGACGACGTCGTCCGGCAGCCAGTCCGTCACCGTCTGCTTCAACACGGGCGGGGACCCGAACCCGACCTCGCCGCTCGACTGCGCCCGCGACGTCTTCTACGACGTGAACGGCGCGAGCATCGGCGAGGGGTGGGGCTCCGCGTTCGGCGTGAATGTCGGCGACTTCAACGACGACGGCCTCCCGGACCTCACGTCCGGCGACGTGCTCTGCATCAGCGAGGGAGACCGGACGTTCACGTGTGAGGACTTCCGCACCGAGCCCCTGCAGGTTCGCCCGTCCGACGCCGGCGACCTCGACGGCGACGGCACGGACGACCTGTTCATCATCGAGCGGAGCGGCGCAGGGACGATCCAGTCCTGCCTGAACCAGGGCGACATCGACAGCGACGGCCTCCCCGAGCTGAGCTGCGGCCCCACGGGCATCGCCAACGACAGCAGCTTCGGCTCTCCCTACGACCTGGAGCTCGGTGACTTCACCGGCGACGGCGTGCTCGACGTGATCGTGCGGACGAACTCCGGCGGCTACGGCTGCGTCGGCAACGGCGACGGCACCTTCGACCCCAACTGCGCGGGCGGCCCCAGCTGGGGCAACTTCATCGACTGGGACGGCGACGGGGTGCTCGAGTACCTCAAGTCCCGCAACGGCGGCCCGCCGGAGCTGCTGTCCTGGAACGCCGCCACGAGCTCCTTCGACGGCGCGGTCATCTCGGGTTGCGGGGCGAACTGGCACTACCTGGTCAAGCCCGACGTCCGCGACATCGACAGCGACGGCCAGATGGAGTTCATCAGCCGCTCGAGCACCCAGGGGATGTTGGCGGTCAACGCCCTGGGCTTCGACACGGACGGCGTCACGCCGCTGTGCAGCATCGAGGACAACCGGCTCACCTACGTCTACGCCGAGAAGCCCCTGTTCGTGAACCTCGACGAGCCCCTCGCCCCCCCGGGCGGCGGTGGCTACACGCCCGACGGCATCTGTGACGCGGACGACGAGGTCGTGAACAACACGAACGGCCTGCCCGACGACTGCGACCAGGACGACGACGGCGTGCACATCGACGACGACTGCGACGACACCGACGCGGCGACCGGCACCGCAGGCACCTGGTACACCGACGCCGACGGCGACGGCCTTGGCGATCCCGCGACCGCCGTCTCCGCCTGCACGCAGCCCCCGGGCCTCGTCGACAACGGCGACGACGTGGTGGGCGACGACGACGCTGACAACGACGGCACCTCCGACGCCAACGACGTCTGTGAAGGCATCGCGGACACGGATCTCGACGGCGACGGCATCACCGACTGCCTCGAGGAGACGCTGACCCTCACCGCCGATCGGTCCCACGTCCGCTGGTTCAACACCCGCACGGGCAAGGCGAAGGTCAACGGGCAGCGCGTGACGTTCGACAAGAACAAGTCCTGGGCCAACTTCACCGGCCAGATGGCGCTCGGCGGCGGCCTGCTCGCCCCCGACTTCCGCGACGCGGCGGACAACGGCAACGGCCAGGTCAGCGTGTCCATCGGCGGGGTCGAGGTCTACGACGAGACCATCCAGTACGACGTGTACGACGCCTGCAACGCCTCCACCTCCGACAACCGCGAGAAGTGGCAGCACCGCGACGTCTACGTGAACGCCTACGGCAAGAAGCCGTACGCAGTCGAGCGCGCGGTCCTGCGCTTCCGCAACTCCATGCGCTACCGCTCGTGGCAGGAGGCGGGCTACCCGGCGATGAGCACGCAGGACAACCTGGGCCGCGTGCACAGCCGCTTCATCAGCGCCGACGAGAGCCGGATCCGCGTGCGCTGGAACCGGAAGACGGAGCTGCCCCTCACGGTCAGCCTCAACGGCGTGGACCTCGTCACCATCACGGACAACGGGGACAACACGTACACGGTCGACGGCGGGGACTACCCCGTGGAGACGGTGTTCCGTGGCAACGGCGACCTGCGCAAGCGCGTCATCGACGTCATCTACCCGGACAACCTGCAGGAGGGTGACGAGGTCACGTGGACGGACGGCACCGGCCTGGAGCTCCACGCCCAGACGCTGCAGGAGTCGGCGGCCAGCACGTCGAACACGGACAGCCACTGGTACAACGCCGGCGGCCGGTTCCACCTGCGTGTGCCCTTCGGTGACGACGTCATCGCCGGGACCGTGGACGAGGCGACCTCCGCGCTGAACGCCAGCGTCACGATCCAGATCGGGGACGCGAACTCGGCCGGCGTGGTCGAGGGCACCACCGACTACACCTACGACGTCGTGACTCCGGGCCACTGGCGCGTCGCCGAGGTGGACGAGGACAGCACCGGCACCGGCGGCGGTGGCGGGGGTCAGGGTGGAAGCCAGGGCGGCTCCACCTGCCAGACCAACGACAGCGACGACCCCGAGCCCAACTAGGAGCCTGGAGGCCTCCGCGTCCGCGTTGGCGCGGGGGCCTCCTCCCTGGTTCGCCACCTTCTTCGGAGATCATGATGTTCCGTATCCGCACCCTGTCCGTCGTCGCGGCCCTGCTCGCCCTCGGAGCCGGCGCTGCCCTCTTCCTCTCTCCCCCCGAGCCCGCCACGGCGCCCAACGATTTGGCGTTGTCCGGCTCCGCTCCCGCCGCTGGTCATCCGCTCCTGGCCGACCGGCCAGCACACGGCACCCCGCCGGCCGCACCCGCGACCGTCGAGGAGGTCACCGACGAGCTCGCCGCCTGGCGGGATCTGCACGCTCCGCAAGGCCGTCTCTCGATGGACGCGACCCGCGCGCTCATCGCCGAGCGCGACGCCGCCGCCGAGTCCCTGGCCGACGCCATCGGGCGCCTGGCCGCCGGGGATGTGGGCGAGGCCCTCGCGGCCTGGCATGACGCTGACGCCGTGCGCGATCGGCTCGTGATCATCGATGGGCTCGGGCGGAACCACAGCCCCGAGGCGATCGCTGCCCTCGAAGAGGTCTACGACGCCGACGCCGGCTACACGAGCCGCAGCCGCGTCCTCCGGGCGCTCGGGGACTCCCCCGCCGACGGACGGGAGGCGCTGCTGGAAGACACGATGTGGGACGCCGCCGACGAGCGCCTCAGCCAGCTCGCTGCGCAGGCGCTGTACGGTGAGTCGGGCGCCTCGCAGACCCTGATCGACGCGGTGACCGGCGCCTTGCCGATCAACACGCGCTTGGAGGCGATCCACAGCCTGGGCGCCATCGGCAGCCCGGACGCGCGCGCCGCGCTGTCACGGTTTGCCGGCGATCCAGCGCTCGAGCAGCGCGTCCGTCAGTACGCCCAGCGCGAGCTGGAGCGAAGCCTCGGAGGCTGAGGGTCAGCCCTTCTTGGCGCCGCCGAGCTTCGCGATCAGCGCGGTGGCGCCCAGCCCGAGCCCGATCAGCGCGAGCGATCCCGCGATCTGCACGCCGGATGGCGTGAACGCCTTTGTCGGCCAGTCCTCGCGGTCCAGCTCGGCCAGGTTCTCGGCCGTGATCAGCTGGCCCTTCACGACCTCGCCGATGGGCTCGTAGCCAGCCTCGAACGGCCACAGGCCGAACATCGACCCGAGCAGAAGTCCCATCAGGAACCCGAGCGTGAGCTGCGCGTGCTTCGTCAGCAGCCACTTGAGCAGGTTGCTCAGCCCCACGATCCCCAGGACCACGCCGACCCCGACGGGGATCACGACGTGCATCGACTCCATGATCATCGCCATGTCCCGCGCGGAGAGCCCCTCCTTGAGGGTGTGGACCGCATCCAGGATGGGGATGTACTGGCCCATGAGGAGCAGCAGGTACGAGCCGGAAACGCCCGGCAGGATCATCGCGGCAGCGCCCGCCGTCCCGGCGGCGAACGAGAGGCCGTAGTTGGAGGCGCCTGAGCCTCCGACGCTGGCCATCGCCATGAAGATCATCAGGAACAGCCCGACGGTGGCGCCGCTCCAGAAGCGCGTCTCCACAGGCTTCGCCATGCGCCAGATCAGGGGGACGCCGCCGAGCGTCAGCCCGATGAAGAGCGAGTACATGATCCACCGCTGGTGGATGACGAGGTCCTTGATGGGCCCGGCGAAGAGCAGGATGGAGACCATCGCCGCGCCGACGATGCTCGCCAGGAGCACGAGCCGCCGCATGCGGAACCTGAGGAGGGTGACCTCGGCGATGCCCTCGATGAACCCTGTGTAGACGCCGGCGGCGAGGAGCATGGTCCCCCCGGAGATACCGGGCACGAGGTTGGCGAGGCCCATGAGCACGCCGCCGAAGGCGCCGCGGCCGGCGAGGAGCGGCAGGGGGGTGTCGTCGGGGGCGGCAGCGGGAGCGGGTTCAGCGTCGGCCATGGGGTCTCCGGATCGGCGGGGGACTGTACCCCCCTCTCACGGCGTCCCGCAGAACCCCGCGATCCCGCCCGGCGGCAGCCCGGCCCCGTAGTCGAACGCATCGGCCATCGCGCGCGCGGGCAACGCGGACGCGGGCACCAGCTCCACCAGCGGGTGGCGCAGCACCACCCAGCTCTGGTCGGCCGTGATCGACGTGTTGCCGTTCAGGTAGGGGTCCATGAGGTTCGTCTCGAAGCAGTCCGACGCGTTGCAGGACGCCACCGTGTCCGTCAGCGGATCCGTCGGCGTCCCTCCCACCTCGGACGGGTGGTAGAGCCCCAGGTAGTGCCCCATCTCGTGGGCCGTCACCGCGGCGGCCGTCGCTGGCTCGTTGCTCTGCAGGTAGTCGTCGACCAGAGCCACGCCGGACTGGGCCGTCCCGCTCATCAGCGCCGGGCCGGGGATGTGCGAGGCGATGCCGAGCGGGTTGCTGTTCGGGAGCGACAGCCCGTTCACGAAGAACACGTTCAGCACCCGGTCGGTCGACGTCACGCCCTGGTCGAACATGTCCGTCAGCTCTTCGTAGGTCCCGATGTTGTTGAAGCTCGCCCCGGCGACGTCGAAGTAGCCGATGTCGCCGAGCGCCACGTCCGCCTGGAGGAGGAGTCCCTCCAGCGCGTCGAGGAAGTTGGCGAACACCGAGCTCCCCGGCGCCGTCGATGCGCTCAGGACCACCCCCGGCGTGAAGTAGAAGTCCACATGGACGAGCCCCGCCTCGACCGGACCGAAGGAGCGCTTCACGAGCGGTGTCACGTCGAAGTCGAAGCCGTCGGCCGTCTCGTCCGCCCAGGGGTAGAGGTTGTAGGCCCCGGTGACCCAGGGGATCTCGGGGTGGTTGGGGATCACCCCCGCCCAGGGCGCGGCGATGGCGGAGTTGATGGGGTACAGCGACGTCGCCGCTCCACCGATCGCCCAGTCCGAGTTCGGGTTCAGCGCATACCCCGCGAGCCCCTGGAAGGGCGTGCCCGGGCTCGGCGCAACCATGTGGGTCAGAGAGACCCCGGAGGGCACCACCTCGAGCGGGTACGCCACCGGCGACGTGGCCAGGTAGACGTAGGGCAGGGACACCGTTTCGTAGACGAGCAGGTCGCCATTGCTCAGCGTCACGTTCACGCTGTCCGTCAGCCCCCACGACGGCGCCTCCACCTCGAACGTGTAGTTCCCGTCCGGGAACTCCCCGGTGTCGATCTCGGCCGTCGCGAGGCCCGTCGCGACGTTGAAGAACCCCTGGTGCACCACGTCGCCGTTGAGACGGAAGGTCGCCAGCCCCGGGGAGTCGCCGTCGATCTGCGCCGAGAAGGTCTCGATGACCTGGAGCGTCGCCCCGCCGGACGGAGAGAGGATCGTGAGGGTGGTCGACGGAGCGACCGAGTCGTCGTCGTCCACCGCGTCGTCGTCGTCCACCGCGTCGTCGTCGTCCACCGCGTCGTCGTCATCGACCGCGTCGTCGTCATCGACCGCGTCGTCGTCGTCCACGACCGCGTCGTCGTCGTCCACCGCGTCGTCGTCATCCAAGGACGGGGTGGGGCACCCGGCGAGCATTCCCATCGCCACCAGCCAGTACAGACGCTTCTTCACGCCTGGGATCGTATCGGACCCCTGCGCGCACGGCCCGGGCACACAGCGGTACCGTGGGGTCATGGCCCCGACCCACCCCAGCGCCCAGGCCCCGGACCCCGCGTTCCAGGGCGACGAGGCGTCCGCGTACGACAACCGGTTTGCCAAGCTCGCCCCCTTCAAGGAAGCGCTCCACCTCGTCCTGAGCATGGCCCTGGCGGATCTGCCCGTCGACGCGCGGGTCCTCTGCGTCGGCGTCGGCACCGGCGCCGAGCTGCTGACGCTCGGACCGGCCCACCCTGGCTGGCACTTCGTCGGCGTCGAGCCCGCCCCCGCCATGATCCGGCAGGCACGCGCCAAGACCACCGCCGCCGGCATCTCCTGCGTTCTGCACGAAGGCACGCTCGATTCGCTGCCGCGCACCGCTGCCTTCGACGCCGTCACCTGCCTGCTCGTCGGCCACTTCCTCGTGGACGACGCCGAGCGCGCCGCGCTGCTCGCGAACATGGCCTCCCGGCTGCGCCCGGGGGGACGCCTCGTCCACGCGACGCTGGCGACGCGCGGCACGCCGGACGGGGACGACACGCTGCTGAACTCCTGGCTCAACGCCCTGCGGTACGCAGGCTTCCCCCCGAAGCGCATCGCGAGCTTCCGGGACGCCCTCGGCACCCGGATCACGGTCCTCCCCCGGGCCCAGATCGAGGACGAGCTCGTCGCCGCCGGCTTCGAGTCCCCCGCCCTCGTCTTCCAGTCGTTGCTCATGCACGGCTGGACCGCCCGGCGCGCCCCCACGACCTCGTCCTCAACTACGTGAACGACCACCGCATCCCGCTGGAGGTGAGCGCGCCGCTCCGGCGACCAAACCTGACGCCGCTCGCCGCCGGCTCCACTACGCTCGGCCCATGAGCGCGACCCAGCACACGATCGAGCCCTACGTCTTCGCCGCCCGCCGCAAGGCCCTCGCGGCGGCCATGGGCGACCGCCCCGTCCTCCTCGTCGGCCACCGCCAGGTCCCGCGCAACTACCTCGCGAACACGTTCCCGTTCCGCCAGGACAGCACCTTCCTCTACTACACGGGGGTCGAGGAGCCCGACGCGGCCTGCGTGATCGGGGCGGGCGGCCACACCACGCTGTACCTCGAGGAGCGCACCGCGGCGGACGCGCTGTGGCACGGCTCGCGGCCGTCACTGGACGACGTCGCCGCCCTCTGTGGCGCCGAGGAGGCCCGCCCCAACACCGCGCTCGCCCCCGGCGGCTACGCGACGCTCCCTCTGGCCGAGGCATCCGCCAACGCGCTCGCCGCATCCTTGACGTCCCAGGAGCTCGATCCCGCCGATGTCCTCGGCACCGGGGACCGCGCCCTGCTCGACGCCGTCATCGCCCAGCGCCTGTGCCGCGACTGGGACGAGATCCTGGCCATGCGGTGGGCGTGCTTCGCGAGCAAGGAGGCCCACGTCGTCGCCATGGAGGCGACCCGGCCCGGCGTGACCGACTCCCACATCCAGGCGCTCATCGAGGGCGTGTTCGCGCTCCACGGCATGAAGCCGGCGTACAACTCCATCGTCACCGCCCGCGGCGACGTGCTCCACGGCCACGCCGAGAACGTGAAGCTGAAGCGCGGGGACCTGCTCCTCGTGGACGCCGGCGCCGAGGGGCCGTACGGCTACGCCTCGGACATCACGCGGACCTGGCCGGTGAGCGGCTCGTTCACCGCCCGGCAGGCCGACGTGTACGACGCGGTCCTCGCGGCGAACGAGGCCGCCATCGCCACGGTGAAGCCCGGGGTGAACTACAAGGAGGTGCACCTGACCGCCGCCCGCGTCCTGACGACGGCGCTGCGGGACTGGGGCTTGCTCCGGGGCGACATCGACGGGCTGGTGGAGCAGGGGGCCCACGCGGTCTTCTTCCCCCACGGCGTCGGCCACCTCATCGGGATCGACGTGCACGACATGGAGCTCTTCGGCGACCACGCGCTGTACGCCCCCGGGCGCGACCGGTCGGACCAGTTCGGGCTCGGCTACCTGCGCCTGAACCGCGACCTGGAGCCGGGGATGGTGGTGACGATCGAGCCGGGGCTGTACTGGTCGGCGCCGATCCTGCGGGAACCGTCCCTCCGCGAGCGCCTCGGCGACTCGGTGGAGTGGGTCGTGGCGGAGACGTGGGTCGGCCTCGGCGGGATCCGCATCGAGGACGACGTGCTCGTGACGGACGACGGCTTCGACGTGCTCAGCGAGGCGACCCCGAAGAAGCGCGAGGAGATCGAGGAGATCGTGGGCTCCGGCCTGCCCCCGAGGGACCGCATGGCGCCGGCGGAGGCGAAGTGTCAGCTGCCGGAGGTGGGGGTCAGGGGGTAGAGGGGCGTGGGTTGCCTGACTGCCGGTCCCTCAAATCAGTCAGCGCAGCGCCTCACGGCGAGACAGGCGTAGCCCGAGCCGCAGAACTCCCAGGCGAATGGCGCCCAGCCGGCAGGAATGGGGTCGTCGGCGCTCTGAGTATCCATCTCCCACTGAGAGCACAAGGCTTCGTCGGCCAAGGCAGTGCCATCGTCACCGGCGTTGAGGGCGCGTTCGCAGCCGTAGCCAATGATGATGCCGAGGAGTATCGCGGTGATGAGGGAGGGCTTCTGCATGGTGGCTCCGAGATGTTGGTGAACAGATGACCTGGTGACCGTAGCGCGCCCCTCGGGAGGGCGGTCCGGAGCGAGATCGGGGCTCAATGTGCTCACCCCTCCCCCCGCCCCCTCAACACCTCCGCGTTCCTCCTCGGAATCCCCTCCACGTCCGGGTGACCCGCGATCGCCTTCGCGACCTCGTCGCGCCTCAGCAGGTGGAACATGGGATACGGGGAGCGGTTCGTGGCGTTCGCGGGGTCGTCTGCGCCGCCTTCGGCGTCGCCGAACACGTAGTCCGGGTGGAAGCCGACCACCTGCAGGTCATCGGCGTGGCCCGTCTCCTCGAACAGGGCCTCTGCCCAGGCGACCGCGTCCAGGAAGTCCTCGAAGTCCGCGAGCACCTCCCCCGGAACCACCAACAACGTCGTCGACGCTGCGCCTTCCAACAGGGTGTCCGCCTCCCCGATGAGGTCCGCGAGCACTTCTTCGACCGCCCCGCCCCGGGCCTCGGCCACCCGGACCCTCCCCGCGCGCCACGGCCCCGCCGCGAACGGGCAGAGGTCGAGCCCGATGACGAACTCACGCAGCCACTCTTCGGTGGCGACGATGTGGGGAGGCAGGCCCGACGCGTCCGCGTCCGTCCCGCTCATCGGGCGACTAGCTCGAGACCGGCAGGTTGGCCATCTGGGTCGTGAAGACCTCGCGGGTGATCGTCTCGGCCTCGACGAGATCGTGCAGCCCCTCGCGGAAGCTCTGGTTGCCCGCGCTCTTGCCGATGTACGAGCCCAACTTCGTCAGGTCGCCCTGCCGGATGATCGACCGCACCGCCATGTTCGGCCAGATGGCCTCCACGCAGGGCACCCGGCCGCCGGCCGCCGCCGGGATCAGCCGCTGGAACATGATCCCCTCGAGGACGCTCGCCAGGCTCTGGCGGATGCGCGCCTGCTCCGCCGTGGGGAAGCTGCCGATGATGCGGCTCAGGCACGCGACCACGTCGTCCGCGTGCAGCGTGCTGATCACGAGGTGCCCCATCTCCGCCGCCCGCAGGGCCTCGTCGATGGTGGACAGGCCGCGCATCTCCCCCACGAAGATGACGTCGAGGTTCTCCCGGAGCGCCGCGCGGATCCCCGACGCGAACGTCTCCGTGTGGGCGCCGATCTCCCGCTGGAGCACGAGGGAGTTCTGGTCCTCGAAGATGTACTCGATGGGATCCTCGAGGGTCAGCATCGCGTACTGCTTCGTCTTGTTCAGGCGGTCGATCCACGACGTGCAGGTCACCGTCTTGCCCGCGTCCGTCGCTCCGCACACCACCACGAGCCCGCCGGTCAGGCCGAGCATGTTCTGGCGGACGGTCTCGGGGAGCCCGAGGTCATCGAACTCGGCGATGTCCTGGGCGATGAGGCGGATCGTCGCGTACGGCCCGGTGTGGCCCAGTGCGAAGTGGATGCGGTAGCGCGCCTCGCCCGACGCGTAGACCAGGTCCGCGACCTTGCGGTCGAGCAGCATCGCCCGCTCGTCCTCGCTGAGGAAGCAATGGAGGACGTGCTCCATCATCTGGCGCGTCAGCCGCTGCCCCTCGAACCCTACGATGCGGCCGGAGATCTTGAAGCGGACCCGCGTCCCCGTCTTGAGGAACAGGTCGGACGCGCCGAGGGCGGTCATCCCCTGGAGGAGGTCGCGGAGCGAGGTCTTGCGGCCCCGGACCTCGACGATCGGCTCGGTCATCGGGTCGGAGATGAGCTCGTCGGTCACGTCAGTCCCCCGTCTTGAAGCGGAACTTCACGCCCGCCGCCTGGATCACCGAGCCGTCGTTGAGCTTGCCTCGGCTGCGGATGCGCTCGCCGTTGAGCTGCACGCTCGCCCACCAAGACAGCGGCGTGACCTCGTAGTTGGCGTCCCCCACCTCGCGGATGACGAACTGCCGCTTGCCGAAGAGGCGGCTGCCGTCGAGGCGGAAGTCGGCGTCGTCGGTGAAGCCGACCTCGAAGGTCGCCTCCTCGAGCGGGATCTTGCGGGCCTTGCCGCGCTTGCGGATGACGAGGTGCGGCCGCTGGCTGACCTCGAGGCCCGCCCGGATCCGGGCCATCTCGTCGGCCGAAGCCAGCATCGTCCCCTGGTAGTCGTCGAGGTCCTTCGCGCCGTCCCCGCGCGGCCCGAGGGCGGACGCAGGCACCGCCGGCCCCTCGTCCTCCGCTTGTTCCTCGGCCGTCTTCGCGCCCGCGTGCGTGCCGGTGACGATCCCGCTGTCGGCGGCGGCCTGGGCCCAGAACGCGCCCGTGTCCGCCGCTTTCTCGTCCGCCTCGGTCTCCTCGACGTCGACGCTGCCGGTGTAGACGAGCGTGTACGGCCCGATGCCGATCTCGTCGCCCTGCTGGAGCACGTGCGCCTGGATGCGGCTCTTGTTCACGAAGGTGCCGGTCGTCGAGCCCATGTCCTCGAGGACGAAGCCGCCATCCACCAGCTTCACCTTGCAGTGATTGCGGCTGACGAGGTCGTTCTCCAGCTCGAGCTGGCAGTCGGACCCGCGCCCGATGATGAGCTCCTTGATGTCGAGTTCGAGCACGTTCTCGACCTTGGAGCCGAGCTTGATCGTCAACCGCGCCATGCGTCCTCCAGGACTCCTCCGTCTCCCGTGACGAACGAAGGGGCTAGAGCGTACCGGAGGCCGACGAACGGGGGGATGACGCCGCTCTGACACCCTGGCCCGGGAGCTCCGCTGCGGCGTCCCGGAGCGCCGAGAGGGGCTCGATCAGTCCCGGCACGACGAGGTCCGGGGCGACCGCGGCCCAGGGTTCCAGGACCGAGCGACGGGTGGCGATCCCCGGGTGAGGGACGGTGAGACCGGGCTCGTCGAGGAGGCCGGGACCGCAGAGCAGCACATCGACGTCGACCGTCCGGGGGCCGTTCTTCTCCACCCGCACCCGCCCGAGCGCGCGCTCGGTCTCGAGACAGAGGGCCAGGAGGGCGCGTGCACCATGCGTCCAGCGGAGGCGCAGCACCGTGTTCAGAAACCAGGGCTGCTCGGTGATGCCCCAAGGCTCCGTCTCGACGATGGGGGCCATGAGGACGACGGCGTCCCCGAAGCGCTCGGCCGCGGCGTGCAGGTGGGCCTCCCGGTCGCCGAGGTTGCTGCCGAGCCCGATCCACGCCTCGTCGGGCGCCGGGGCGCGGCTCACTCGCCGTCCCCGTTCGTCTCGTCGGCGCGCTCCTCTTCGAGGCGCCGGTAGATGGTGCGGGCGGCGATGCCGAGGAGCCGGGCCGCGAGCTTCTTGTCGCCGCCGGTGTGCTTGAGCGTCTCGAGGATCGCGACGCGCTCGATGTCCCGCAGCTTCGTCCCGATGGGGAAGACGAGGTTCCGGGCAGCGCCGGAGCCCTCGGGACGCATGGCCTCGGGCAGGTCGTCGAGGCCGAGGGTCTCCCCGCGCGCGAGGACGACGGCGCGCTCGATCGTGTTCTCCAGCTCGCGGATGTTGCCGGGCCAGGACCACGCCGCCAGCGCATTGAGCGCCTCGTCCGTGATGCCCCGCAGCGGCTTGCGGTTCTTCTCCGCGAAGCGCTGGACGAAGTGGGACGCGAGCAGCGCGATGTCCTCGGGGCGCTCGCGCAGGGGCGGCAGCCGCAAGGGGATGACGGCGAGTCGGTAGTACAGATCCTCGCGGAAGGTGCGCTGGGCGACCATCCGCGACAGATCCCGGTTCGTCGCGGCGAGCAACCGCACGTCGACGCTCACGGTCTTCGTGCCGCCCACCCGCTCGAACTCTCCCTCCTGGAGCACCCGCAGCAGCTTCACCTGGGCCGCCATGGACATCTCGGCGACCTCATCGAGGAAGAGCGTGCCGCCATCGGCGAGCTCGAACCGGCCGGGCTTGCGGTTCGCGGCGCCGGTGAACGCGCCCTTCTCGTACCCGAAGAGCTCGCTCTCGAAGAGGGTCTCGGGGATGGCGGCGCAGTTCACCCGGACGAGGGGGCCCTTGGCGCGGCTCGAGAGGCCGTGGATGGCGCGCGCGAGGAGCTCCTTGCCGGTCCCCGACTCGCCGGTGATGAGGACCGTCGCCTCGGACGGGGCCACCTGGGCGACCTCCTCCATGACGCTGCGGAACGCGTCCGACCGGCCGACCATCCCCGACAGGGGCCCCGTCGCCTCCTGCTGCGCCTCGACGAGCTCGCGCAGGCGCCGGTTCTCCGCGAGGAGCTGCCCCTTCTCGAGGGCGTTGCGGACGGTCTTCAGCAGGCTGCGCTTGTCGAGCGGCTTGGTGAGGAAGTCGTAGGCGCCCTGGTGCATCGCGTCGACGGCGACCTCGACGGTGCCGTAGGCGGTCATCACGACGACCTCGATCTCCGGAGCGATGGTGCGGGCGGCCTTGAGCAGCTCGAGGCCGTCCATGCCAGGCATGCGCAGGTCGGTCAGGAGCAGGTCGGGCGGGGTGCCGTCGCGCAGCGCGTCCAGCGCTTCGGGGCCCGAGCTGGCGACGCGCACGTCGAAGCCGGCCTTGCCGAGGATCCGCTGGAGGATCGACAGGTTCGACTCCTCGTCGTCGGCAACGAGGATCCTGGCGGCGACGTCGGTCATCGGTTACGGCTCGGGGGTGGCGGGCAGGTGGATGGTGAAGGTCGTCCCTGCGCCGGGCGTGCTTATACACGCGATGCGGCCCCCATGTTCCGCGATGACCTGCTGGGTCAGGGGCAGGCCGAGGCCCGAGCCCGCGTCCTTCGTGGAGAAGAACGGGTCGAAGATGCGCTCAACGTGCTCCGCGTCCATCCCGGGGCCGTCGTCGGCGACCTCGATGACCACGGCGCCGCCGTCGGGGCGGACCGAGACGCGCACGTTGCCGCCTCCGTCGGCGGCGAGGGCCTCCACGGCGTTGCGCAGGATGTTGAGCAGCGCCTGCCGGAGCTGATCTGCGTCGACGTGGACGAGCGGCAGGTCCGCGGCGAGCTCCTCGGTGACGGTCACCGACGCGTGGCCCAGCTCGCCGGCCTGGAACGCGAGCAGGTCGGAGACGATGGGCGCCAGGGGCTGTGTCTCCATGCGCAGCGGCGGCAGGCGACCGACGGCGAGGTAGGCCTCGGTGATGTCCGAGAGGCGGCGGATCTCCTTGCGGATGGCGGCGAGGAGCTCGTGGGCCTCGGATGCGTTGCCGTCGCGGATCTCGTCGTCGAGCAGGTCCGCGTTGAGGCCGAGGGCGTTCAGCGGATTGCGGACCTCGTGGGCGATCTGGGCCGCCATGTGGCCGATGGTCGCGAGGCGCTCGGTGCGCAGGGCGCGGTCCTGGGTGGCCTGCAGGTCGGCGAGGGCCCGCTCCAGCTCGGCGGTGCGGTTGCCCAGAGCGCTCTCTCGCTCCTCGATCGAGGCGGCCATGGAGTTGAACGCGCGCGCGAGGCGGCCGATCTCGTCCCGCGTCTCCACCGGGACCCGCTCGTCGAAGTTGCCGCCGCGGATGCGCTCGGCGCCGCGGGTGAGGCGCCGGATGGGGCGGAGGGCGAAGGTGGTGTTCACGAGCAGGAGCATCGCGGCGAGGAAGGCCACGCCGGAGACCGTGCCGGCCACGACGACGGCGTCCTGGTTCGCGTCCCGGGTGCGCTCCACGACCTGCTCGACCCGGCGGGAGATGCGCTTGCTGAGGATGCGCAGGTTGATGTCGAGCTGGCGCCCCAGGTCGAGGAGGCGCGGGACATGGGTGTAGGGGTCCAGCGGCTCGCTGTCCTCGGACCCGGCCGGATCGTCCAGGTCGGCGGTGGCGGGGGCGTCCTCCACGGACTGGATGAAGAGCGCGTGGGTGTCTCGCAGCTCCTCGACGACCTGGATGGCGAGGACGAGCTGGGAGCGGATCGGCTCGAGGGCGGGGCGGTCGTCGTCGCGCAGGGGCTCGGCGAGCATGGCGTCAGTGATGAGGCGGGCGCGCTCGAGGTGGCCGGCGATGCGCTTGAAGATCCAGGCATCGACGCGGCGCTCGCGGTAGAGGCGTTCGACGATGTCGGGGGTGCGCTCGGTCTGGGGGGACCAGGAGGAGACGCCCGCGATCTCCTGGGCGAGCGGCAGGTAGCCCTCGGAGAGCAGCGCGAGATCCGAGCGCAGGTCGCGGAGCTGGGTCGCGACGACGCCGAAGACCACGAGGAGGAGGGCGAGCAGGAGGACGTAGCCGGCGACGACGCGGGCGCGCAGCGAGACCCCGGGGGATGGGGGGGACGCGACGGTCTCGGGGCGACGGACGCTGCGGACGTGGGGTTCCTCGGACACCGAGGTCAGTCTAGTGGTCCCGCGATCTCTGGGAGGAAGGGCGGGCGCGCGGCGGGGAGCGGGGGCGGCGGCTACAGTCGACGGCCATGGGTCTGGTCGATCGACTGAGGAAGCCTCTGAAGAGCCGCGTGAAGCGTGCGCTCGCGGGGGACGACGTGGACGCGCTCGTCGGGCGGCGCGACCGGCGGCGACCCGGGCGAGCTTCTTGAGGGGGCCGAGCGGGACCTCGTTTTCGTCCAGGTGGATCTTGGGCAGCACGCTGAACAGGTGCGCGAGTACGACTCCGGGGTAGCGCTCCATGGCGCGGCGGGTCGAGTCGATGACGGCGTTGAGCAGGATGTCGCGGGTGACCTGCTCATCCGCCAGCACCAGATTGCCCGGCCGCGCGCCGGCAAAGCCGCCTGCCCCGCCGGCACGGTAGGAATTGGT
>ENA-OWNT01002343-OWNT01002343.1-seawater-metagenome-genome-assembly--contig:-NODE-2343-length-19981-cov-7.676095_pt1 | contig 19981 bp, 13 predicted proteins | sample MGYA00238136_ERZ651165 | MGnify/ENA primary metagenome ERZ651165 (study PRJEB26861, sample SAMN08777766) | seawater metagenome | isolation source: coastal seawater | place: USA: Florida | collected...
AGGATGGCGGTGAAGATGTTCGACAGGATGCGGACCTGGCGCGCGCGCCGGTCACCGACCCAGACGGCCGGGACGTCCTTGCCGAAGTGGCGGACGTTCATCACCGTGCCGGACCAGATCTCCGCGACCTCGAGGACCTTGGGGGCCTTGCGGTCGATGCCGAGATCCGACTCGGAGGTGCCGGACCGGAGGATGAAGTCCATGGCGGACTCGGCGTCGGCAATCTCTTCCTCGGCGGTGTGCTCGTGCGGATCGTGGCCGTCCGCCGCGACGGGGCTCGGACCCTCGTCGGTCGGCTCCTCCTGCGCGGGCTCCGGCTGGATGAGCCCCAGCTTGATGACCGTCCCGCCGAGGCGGATCTCGTCACCGTCACTGACGGGAGCGTTGTTGATGCGCTCGCCGTTGAGCAGTGTGCCGCCTTCACTCCCGAGGTCGAGGAGCGTCACCGCCCCGTCGTCGCCGAGCTGAACCGCCGCGTGGAGGTCGGCCAGGTCCGGGTCACTGATCTGGAGAACGGCCGCCTGGCCCTTTCCGATCGTGACCATCTCCTGGTCGAACTCCTGGGTGCCAGCATCCTGGCCCCCGACGGAGATGGTGAAGGCGAGCGTCAGCGAATTCTCCTGCTCTGCCATGTGCGTGCTGTCCTCGGTGTGCTCGGGAGGGGATGGAGGCTCTATACGTCACTATCTGGGCGCGCGAACCGCGAGAGGATACAGAAATCCAGTACACGGCGATAGGAACCGCCGGTCCTCTCCCATCGGGCTGGGGAGAGCTCTCAGTCGCGTGCGGTAGACGCCCGGGGGCGCCGCCGGTCGATCCTCAGCGGATCTGGTTGACCGACTCGATCATCTCCTGGTTGAAGTTCTCCTTCAGCCGGATTAGCGGATTGAAGGAGGACTGGCGCTTGTCCAGGAGGTACGCGCCGTGCGGCTTCTTCAGCTCTCCGTCAACGGAGACGTCTTCGAAGTCGATCTCGGTCTTCTTCTTGTAGCGGACGTCGTCCTCGTCTTCGTCCTGGGCCATCGCCGGAACGGCGAGTCCAAGGCTGAAGACGGCGAGAATGATCGTCACCAGGTGCTTGCTCATCAGCGAGCCTCCCTTGTATCGGTCGCCCATTCTGCACAGGCAGGGTGGGGCGGGCAACAGGAATGACCTCGCTGGTCCATCCCTGTTCCCAGAGAACGGTTTACTCGGTGCCCTCGGCGGGGGCGGCCTCCTCAGCGGGAGCGGCCTCCTCAGCGGGAGCGGCCTCCTCAGCGGGAGCGGCCTCCTCAGCGGGAGCCTCCTCGGCGGGAGCGGCCTCCTCGGCGGGAGCCTCCTCGGCGGGAGCCTCACCGTCGGCGGGAGCGGCGTCACCCTCAGCGGGAGCGGCGTCACCCTCGCCCTCGGCGGGAGCCTCGCCCTCGGCGGGAGCGCCCTCGCCTTCGGCGCCCTCTTCCTCGGGCTTCGGAACGTCGATGGGGTTGGTCTCGTCGTTCCACTCGTCCGGCGGGAGCTCCAGGGCGTACTCGTAGTAGCTCACGATGAACTCGTCGAGGTACGTCCCGGCCTCCTCCATGAAGTAGAAGTCCTCGGACTCGATGGCGAACTGGATCGACTCCAGCTGGATGTCGAGCTGCTCCCGCCAGGACGGGTCCTGCTCGACGTCGGCGTACTTCTGGAACACGCGGGTGGCGCGCTCGCCGCGGGCGATGAGCTTGGGCTTGTAGTCCTTGGCCTTCTGCTCGAGCTCGGCCATCTGGCGCTCCAGCTCTTCCTGCTGGCGCCGCATGTCCTCTTCTTCGTCGATGGCCTTCTGGATCACCGCGACGCGGTCGTCGATGTTCGTGTCCGGGTGGCACTTCTTGTGCGCGTCGTAGGTCTTCATCGAGGACTTGTAGTCGTCGATGAACAGGCCCTGGACGACGGCCTTGTTGACCAGCGCGGTGGAGTTGCACTTGTCGACCGCGAGGATCTTGTCGTACTCCTCGACGGCGCTGTCGAACTCGGCGATGCCGCGGAACGCGACGGCGAGGCCGATGCGGGCCTCGGCGTGACCGCCCTCGTTGGCGAGCACGCGGTTGAAGCACTCGGCCGCCTGCTGCCAGTCGGCTGCGTCCAGCGCGATGAGGCCCAGGTTCATGTTGGCCTGGATGTTGGCCTCGTCGATCTTGAGGGCCTCCTTGAACGCCGCCACCGCGTCACCGTCCTTGCCTTCCTTGAGGAAGGTGAGGCCGATGTTGTTGTGGATGTCCGCGTCCTCGGGCGTGAACTTGAGCGCGTTCGCTGAAGCGAGCTGGCTCATGCGGTAGTTGCCCTGGAGGAAGTAGATGCGCGCGAGCGTCTTGTAGGCCCGGGTGTTCTTCGGGTCCTTGAACAGCAGCTGCTGGATGACCTTGACGCCGTCGTCGTGCCGTCCAGCCTCGCCGAGCGTGCCCGCGTAGTTGTTCACCATCTCCGCGTCGTCGCCGTTGGCCTTCAGGTACTCCTCGTAGTAGGGGAGGGCATCCACGGCCTTGTCCGCTGCGAGCAGCGAGTACGTCAGGTTCTGCACGGCCGGCTTGAACGCGGCGTCGCCCTTGAGGGCGGTCCTGTAGTAGGCGATGGCCTTGCGGTTGTCGCCCAGCTTCGATGCCGTGAGGCCGGCGTTGTAGCAAGCCTTCACGTGGATCGGGATGTTGAACTCCTCCGACTTGTGGAGGTCACACCCGTCCGTGAACAGGGAGTGCGCGTCGCCCAGCTTGGACGCGTCCGCGTCCAGGATCTCGAACGCCTTGTCCACGTACTTCTGCGGATCCGGCGGCCCGTCGTCGTCATCGACGGTGGGCTTCTTCTTCGTGCACGCGGTCATCGCGAGCGCCGCGCTGGCGGCGAGCGCGAGGGCCAGGGCACCTCGACTTTGGTGAATGCGAATCATCGATTGACTCCTGCTTCCAGCGTCGCCTAGCGGGCGATGTCCGCGGTCACGTAGGGGTTGGAGATGTAGTTCGGCTCGCCGTACTCCTCGGCTCCCGGCGGGAACTCCTCGGGACGCAGCGCGGACAGGCCCTCGATGGCCTTCGCCGTGAACTGCGTGTACAGGCCGAGCTCGTAGCTCTTCTCGCGGGCCTTCTGGAAGGCCTCGACGGCCTTGTCGGAGACCGGGTAGGCGCGATCCTCGAGGCCAGCCTTGTAGATGAAGCACTGGTCCTCATCGAGCTGCGGCGGGCAGGGCGCGGTGCGGAGCTTGACCGCGAAGTCGTGGTACAGCGTGCCGATGCGGTACAGGGCCGCGATGCCCCACTCGCCGGCCTTGAGCTCGAGGACGCCGATGTAGGACTTCTCGAGGTTGCCGAGGCCGGACATCTTGTCGTTCAGGGCCTTCTTCGCCTTCTTGCTGTCCGCCGACATCGCCAGCGTCTCGTACTTCTCCCAGTCGGACTCGAGGAGCGCGAAGCGCATCTCGGCGGCGTGGACCCGCGCGAGGTCGTCGCCCTCGAGCTTGCCCTTGATCCCGTCGAAGTACTTGAGGGCGGACTTGTAGGCAGCGAGGCGGCCCTTGTCGTCCTGCAGCTTGGCGTAGGAGATCCGCGCCTCCATGGCCTCGGCGGGGGGCACCTTGCTGTCGGAGTAGAGGAGCTTCCACTCCGAGGCGGCCTTGTCCTTCATGCCGGCGTTGTCGAGCATGCGGGCGATCCGCATCCGCGTGGCGAGCTCGTCCTCACCGCCCCCGAACTTCACGAGGTAGTCCCGGAAGTGACCGACGGCGCCGTCGATGTCCCCGAGGGCCTCGGCGAACAGACCGGCGTTGTAGAGCGCGTCCTGGGCCGTGGTGAAGCCCTCGACGTTGAACGCGTTGTCCGCGTCGAACAGGCGCCGGTAGTAGTGCCCGGCCTGGTCGTAGGCCGCGAGGGACTGGTAGTGGTCACCGAGCTGCGACAGGCTCTTCTCGAAGAGCTGGCGCGTCTTCGTGTCCTTGCCGAGCGGCTCCGGGAAGTTCTCCACGAACTCGGTGCGGAGGTCCACCATGTGCTGCTTCTGGCCAGCCTGGCCGGCCCAGTACGCGGCGTTGTAGAGCGCGAGGTCGCGAATCTTCGCCTCGCCGAACTCCCGGAAGAAGTCCTCGAAGGCCTTCGCGGCATCCGCCTTCTTCTCTTCCGCGGCGTAGCCCTCGGCGATCTTGAAGGTGGCGCGCTGGTAGATGTCCTTGAGCTCGGTCTTGAACTTCGTCGTCTTGCCGACGTCGGGGTTCGCGTGGAACTCGCGAGCGACCTTGTTCAGGTCCTTCCAGTTCTCGATGAGCGCGTAGCTGTCGAGGATGATGTTGACCGAGAACTGGGCGAGCTCCGACTTCGGGTTGCCGCGGATGATCTGCAGGAACCGCTCGTTCGCCTTGTTGAACTCGTTGTGCTCGTACAGCAGGTACGCGGCCTTGTAGAGGATGTTCAGCGTCTTCTCGTCGTCGGGCAGCACCTGGGCGTAGGTATCGCACGCCTTGATGAGGCGGGACTCCCACTCCCGGAGCTCGACGGGCGCGTACTTCTCCTTCGGGTCGGTCAGCTTCTTGCGCCGTGCGACCTCCTTCTTCGTCTCACGATCCCAGATCTTCTTCTGCTTCCCGATGTACTTCTCGATGGAGAAGATCGTGTTGATCGCGGCGTCCTTGAGGTGCTTGCCCTTGGCGTCGGCGTTGACCGTCAGCTCGTACTGGTCCGTGGCGAGGTCGTACTTCTTGAGCTTGTAGAGGACCTCCGCGTACCAGTACCGCATGTCGTACGACTTGTGCCCCTTGGGGAAGTAGTCGAGGTAGCGCTTGTAGTTCTCTTCCGCGAGGAGGAGCAGCTTCGCCGAGCGCCGCTTGAGGGCCTGCTGGTGGCTGTCGATGGCCACGTTGCGCAGGTTCTTCTCGATCAGGCGCTGGCTGTCCTTCTTGGCGGACTTGTCGTCGCTGTTCTCCTGGAACCAGCGGCTGTCCTTGCCGTACGTCTCGACCAGCTTGTTGATCTCCTCGTTGGCCTCGTCGAACCGGTCGCGGTCCCAGTAGGCCTTGATGATCTTGTTCTGGTGGGACGGGTTGTCCGCGGCGAAGGGCTCCTCGGCGATGAGCGTGCGGTACGTCTGGATGCCGAGCTCGTTCTTGCCCTGCTCCATGTAGATGGTGCCGAGGCGGCTCAGCATCTTGCGGTAGTAGCGCTTCTCGCCGTAGCGGGTGAAGTACTCCTTGGCCGCCTCGAGGTCGCCTTCCTCGGAGAAGAAGAGGACGAGGTCGCGAAGCGCCTCTTCCTTCAGCGAGATGCCCGTCTGCTCGGGGTTCTCGGCCAGGCGCCGGTCCGTCTCGGCGACCAGCTCCTTCATCGTGTCGATGGCCGTGCCGTACTCGCCGACGTTGTAGTAGCACCACGCCATCTTGTAGAGGGCGAAGGTGTAGATCTTGCTGTCCTTGAAGGCGGCGGCCCGCTTGTAGGCCTGCAGCGCCTTGAACGCGTTGTTGTTGTTGAAGTAGTACTCGCCGATCGCGTTGTACGAGTCCGGGACGAAGTCACTCTTCGGGTAGCTCTTCACGAGCTTGCTGTACATCTGCAGCGCGTCCGACTCCTCGCCGATGTCGTTCAGCGAGAACGCCAGGAAGAACAGCGCCTCGTCGACCCGGGGGTAGTTCGGGTAGTTCTGCAGGATGACGCGGTAGTTCTCGATCGCCTTGCGCGTGAAGGCCGACGAGCGGGTGTTGTCGATGGTCGGCTCGGGCGTCTTCTTCTGCTGGTCGTCCTCGAGGTCGAACCACTTCTCGTACTTCTTGTCGAAGGCGGTCATCTCGGTCTGGTACTCGTACTTCGACTGCTCCCAGTACAGCTCGGCGAGGCGCATCAGCATCTCGGCCTTGGTGTCCGGCGGAAGGTCCTGCTCGTTGAGGATCTTCTTGAGCTGGGCGATCGCCTCCTGGCGCTTCTCGTTCGCCAGCTCGCCGTAGATCGAGCGGTTCTGCTCACGCTCGAACTGCTTGTAGTCGAGGACCTTCTGCTTCTTCTCCTCCTGGCGGGAGGATTGCGCGAAGGCGTCGGTACCCGGCGCGGCGAGGCCGCCGAAGGCCACGAGGGCCGCCAGAGCGAAGATCTGAAGTCGGGTGGAAACCATGGTCGCCATCACTCCGTGCACGCGCCCGGCTCGACGCGCTCGTAGTAGCCGAGCTCGTCCTGCCAGAACTCACCGTTGAACGGCCAGTAGATCTTGTCGGGGTTGGTCGCGAAGTCGAACTCCACGCCCTCTTCCGTCTCGGCCGTCTCGGGGTTGCGGAACTTTTCGAGGTACTCGCGGTACTCGCCGGACACCATCTCGAACCGGATGAGGGCCTCCTGGCCCATCAGGTCCGCGAGGCGGTCCTTGACGGCGCCCAGCTGGTTGGCCAGCGCGGCGCCCGCGAACTTCTTGTAGAGCTTGCCCTGGGAGTTCAGGAGCTTCGTCAGCCCCTTGCCGATCTCGGCGTCCCGCCACTGGGGCTTCATCGCCTTGATCTTGCCGAGCTCCACCTGGATCTGGAGGACCCGGTTGTGGGGGCCCTTGAACTGCCGGTCGGCCTCGAGCTGGGCGAAGACCGCGCGGGGCAGCTTGCGGTGCTTCTTGCTCTTGCGGCCGTACAGGTCGACGTACAGGTTGCGGGCGGCGTCCAGGTCGTTGGCGTCGGACGGGAGGAGCTTGCCGATCTCCTCCTGCAGGGGGGCGTACTCCGACTTGAAGCCGTCGAGGATGCCCTCGACCTCACTGAACTCGCAGATCCGGTAGTAGGTCAGGGCCTCGAGGATCTTGGCGTCCGGGAGGAAGTGCCGGTCGAAGAAGGGCGACGTCAGCGTCAGGATGTGCCCGAGCGCCTTGTGCTCCTTGTTCTCCGTCATGAAGTAGGCCCACGCGCTCTCGTAGAGCGCCGTGCCCCAGTGCTCGGACCCGCGCGCCTGGGCGCCGATCTTCTCGTAGAACTCGGCGGAGCGGCCGAACCGCTCGGCGGCGTAGTAGATGCGCGCGATGTTGATGACCGCGAGCTGCTTCACCGAAGCGATCTCCTCGGGGTCGCCCAGGAAGTCACCCTTGACGATGGACTGGAAGGTCTTCGCCGCGGCGGCGCGCTTGCCCTGCTGGTTCTGGATGACGCCGATGTAGTACCGGGCCTTGACGTAGTGATCGGTGGACTTGCCCAGGCGGGCGAAGCTGCGCTTCGCGGCCTTGAGGTCCTGCCGCTCGAAGTCGGCGACGCCGGCGTAGTAGTAGAGGTCGTCCTTCACGCGGCCGGGGTAGTCGTCCGCGTCGATCTTGTGGATCGTCTTGATGAGGTAGATGGGGTCCTTGGTCTTGTCCGCGATGCGGACGAGGCGCTGGAGCGAGTTGCTGAAGAAGGCGCCGGTGTCGGGGCCCTCCTTGACCACCTTCTGGAAGTAGTACTGCGCGGAGTGGAGCAGGCCGAGCTTGTAGAGCGAGTCGGCCAGGTAGTACTGGATCTTGTGCTCCTGCTCCGGGTACTTCCCGTCCTCGAGCATCCGGTACAGGCCGAGCGAGGCGCCGAGGTACTTCTTGTCCTTGTAGCGGCCGATGAGCTCCTTGAGCTCCTTGGGCGTCCGCTTGACGTCCTTCTTGCCGCTGCGCGAGGAGCGCGACGAGCGCGAGCTGCGGGACGACCGGCGGCGGGCGCCGTCGTCCGCGTCCTCATCCGCCGAGGAGCGACGGCGGCTGGTTCCGCTGTCGCCGTCGTCGCTGCTGCGGGAGGAACGCCGCCGGGAGTATCCGTCGTCGTCGTCGTCATCCGAGCGGGAGCGCCGGGACGAGCTGTCGTCGTCCTCGCGCGACGAACGACGGGACGAGCTGTCTGCGTCGCCGTCATCGTCCCGGGAGCGCCGGGACGACCCGCCGTCGTCGTCGTCGGAACGGCGTCGGGCCGGCTCCTCGTCCGCCTCGCGGGTCTCGGTCGTGCGGCCGCCGCCACCAGCGGTGGACTGCAGCGCCTCGATGACCTTGTCGGACACACCGGACTTCTTGAGCTCGATGATCTCCTCAGCGCCGAGGTTGAACACCTCTTCGCTGTTGGCGATCGTGGAGACGATGATGTTGTCGGGGACGCCGACAGCGACCATCTGCTTGACGTCGTCCAGGGTGAGCGCGAGCGCAGGCACCGCGGTGACGCAAAGCAGCAGCAAGGCCGCCAGGGGGGCGAGGAAGAGGCGTCGAGTCATCACAACCCTCTGAGCACGGGGGGTCGGGGTATTCATCCCTGAGCCGGCCGGGCGCATGGACGTGCGGGAAGGTCGCACGGCCACCGTTGGGGCGCTACGGAAACATCGCCCGGTCGTCCGCGGGATGGACGCTCGGATGAGTGCGTTGGCAGCACCTTTTGGATCACTGGTTCTCACAATCAGGCAGGACCGTCCTCAGAGCCGACGCGGCTCAGGGGGCAGGAAGAAGGACGCGCCGACGCTCACGAGCAGCGAGTGCTTCATCTCCAGGCCGACGTCTCCGCTGCGCCAGGCCTGCTCGATGTGCGTGATGTTCCGCACGTCGAGCTTGATGCCGATCCACTTGTTGAACACGATGCGGATGCCGCCGCCGAAGAAGCTGGCGAAGTGCCACTGATCGACGAGGTAGCAGCCGTTCTCTCGCTGGTCGTCACCCTTGCGCTCGCGGGCCGTGAGGCCATCGCAGGGCGACTTGATGATGGCCGTGTCGTCCACCGTGTGGACCACGCCGGCACCGGCGGTGAAGAACAGGTCGTAGTTGATGATGCGCAGGGCGCCGAGCTCGACCTTGCCGTAGATGGGCGAGACCGTGGCTCCCAGCAACCCGCTGAAGACGACCCGGCTGATGTCCGGGACGACCTCGTCCTCCCGCTGGAAGCGGAGGGTCAGGGGCTTGTAGTCGGTGTCGCCGAGGTTCGGCATGTACCCGACGTTCAGCTCGATCCCGAGGATGTCGTTGATGTGGTACGCGACGCCGAGGCCCAGGTGCAGGCGGCGGATGAAGTTGTCGTTGCCGACGTAGCCGACCTGGGGGACGACCTCGAGGCGGCGGTACTTCAGGAAGAACTTGCGCTGGATGACCTTCACCAGGCGCTTCTTCTTCGACTTCTTGTCCTCGATCTCCTTCTCGAGATCTTCGGTGGACTTCTCCTCCTCGGGCTCGTCGAACTTGGTTCGCCGCTTCGGCGCCTCGTCCTCCTCCTCGTCGGCTTCGTCCTCGTCCTCGTCCGCCTCGTCCTCTTCGGACTCGTCCTCACCTGGGAGATCGAGGCCCTTGAGCGGGTCGTAGTCCTCGTCCTCGTCAGCGGCGTCGTCCTCGTCGGCGGAGTCGTCTTCGTCGGCGTCGTCTTCGTCAGCTGCGTCGTCTTCGTCGGCGTCGTCCTCGTCGGCGTCGTCCTCGTCGGCGGCGTCGTCCTCGTCGGCGGCGTCGTCCTCGTGGGGCTCTTCGGCGGGCTCGTCCTCGGCGGCCTCTTCAGCCTCCTCCTCGACGGCTTCCTCTTCAGCCTCTTCGCTGTCCTCGTCGCCTTCTTCCTCCTCCTCTTCGTCCTCGTCCTCGTCGTCGAAGACAGGGGCGGAGTCGCCGGGGGCGGCGAGGGCGCCAGGGGCCGAGAGCCCGAGGAGCAGGAGGAGCAGCAGGAACGTGCGCATGGTGGTCTTCATGATGTTGCTCCTACCGGCGGTTCATGCGCGCGCGCACGACCTTGTCGCCGGGAAGCCAGAAGCTGAGTCCGGCCCCGAGCACGAAGTTGGACGGGAACACGGTCTTGCAGGCGGCTTCGGAGCCGTCGTCGCAGGACAGGCGGTTGGCCAGGGGACCGAGGTTCCGGTTGGTCGCCGCGGCCTGGTCCTCATCGAAGTTGAGGACCTTGTCCACGGTGAGATACCAGCGGGCGTCGAGCCGGAGGCTGAGCCAGCGGGCGAGGAAGAACTTCGCGCCGAATCCGAAGTGGATGAGGAAGTTGTGGTTGATCTGCTTGTCGATGGCGAGCTGGGCGATCTCGGAGCCCGTTTCGTCCACCGCGTAGTTCAGCATCTCGACGTGCTCGTTTCCGTAGCCGACACCGGCGACGAAGAAGAAGTCGAGGTTCACGACCGCGAGCCCGAAGGGGTTCAGCTTGCCGTACATCGGCGAGAGCACCGCTGACACCGTGACGAACGCCGCCGGATCCACGGACTCCAGCCGCAAGCTGCGGTCCAACAGGCGGAGCACGGCGATGGCCAGCTGCTTCGTGTTGGCCTCGCCCCCGAGCAACGCGTAGTTGCCGGACAGCTCGACGCCGAACTTGTCGGTGATGTGATAGGTGGCGCCGAGGCCGACCATGATCTCGTCGTTGAGCGCGTTGTTCGAGATGTATCCGAACTGTGGACTCAATTCGACCCGGCCCTTCTTGTAGAAGAACTTGTTCCTCACCAGCGTCGGTCGCTTGTCGACGGGGGATCGGGTCGGGACGATCGTGTCGTCGTCGGCTGCACTTGCCGTCGCGGGCGCGGACGCGAACGCGAGCGCGCCAACGACGAGGGAGCAGATCAGAAGGGCAGGCCAGCGGCTCATTCGCGGCTCTCCAGGGGCTCTTTCGGTCGCATCGGGAATCGAGAAACACGCAGGGGTAGGGCGTTTACGCGCCAGCCCCCGATGGGCCTCGACCATCCCGGGGACGGGGGGGCCCGGATGACTGCGGGTTTCTACCAGCGCCTCTCTTGGGGTGTCAAGACGTCGGAATCGCTGCAAATCCAGGGGCCGCAAGCGCTGCGGTGGCCCTGACAGCACGGTCCCGCATCCCCTACCATGGCGCGGTGGTCCGGCTGCCCCGGGCCACGCGCGGACGACCTCGAACAGGAATCGCTGCATGCTGTCGTGCTCCACTCAGGCGCTCCGTCGTCTTCTTCTTGCTCTCGTCCTCGTGCTCGTGGGCGCCCCGATCGCTCACTCCCAAGAGGAAAAAGCGGAGGACCCGCCCGAGGCGAAGGCTCCACCGGCGCCCCCATCCGGGGTGGCGCTCGACCTGTCACGGTCGATGTACGCGCCGGGTGATCTGGCCGAAGTCACCGTCAACAACAACCGCAAGGACAGCGTGTTCCTCGCCGGCTGCGGGAGCTACCAGATCGAGCTCTTCGAGGCGGAGACCTACAGCCCGGTCCCCGGCGAGCACTGCGTCAGCGAGGGGGAGGCCATCGAGGTTCCTCCGGGGACCCACACGCTGGCCTACACCCCCGGGCCGGAACTGTCCGGGAAGATCCTGCGCGTGTCGGTGTCGTTCGGCTGGGGCTGCGAGGCGGGGCGTGAGCTGAGCCAGGCGCGCTGCGCGGACTTCGCGACGGTGTCGTCGAGCTCCTTCCGCGTCTCCAGGAAGGGCAAGTAGCCCGTCAGGGCGTGCTGAACGCCAGGAAGCGGCGCTGCTCCCACACGAGGCCGCCTCGCCGGTCCCGGACCACCACCCACAGATCGATCCCCTCGCTGGGGAAGTCCTCCGCTTCGGGGAAGTGGAGCCGGTTCCTCTTGGCGAGCCCGGCCACCTCGTCGAGATCCCCGTCCTCCGCGACGAAGCTGTGGTCATCGCCCATGGAGGCGTTGCCGTTGACGAGCCAGGCGAAGTACGGATCTTCGGTGCGGCACTCCGTCTCGCCGTGTCGATTGATGAACAGGTAGTCCTCGCGCGCGTCCTCCCGGAGTGCCGGACGGAGCGTGATCGACGTGCCGGGCTCGACGAACGTGACCGGCCCCACCGGGAACCCGCTGTCCTTGCCGTCCCCGACGCTGTGCAGGAGCACGCCGTCGAGGGCCGGATTGGCGTTGGGCAGCAGCTCGGTCGCGCCGCACTCGATCGGCGACGGAGCCGCGGCGGTCTTGTCGGAGATGACGACGCGCCGGGCCGCGGTGATGGCCCCATCCATCAAGCCGGTCAGCTCGGAGGTGAGCGCACTCAGGGTCTCCTGGTCGTCGGTCTGCAGCGCGGTCCCGAGTCGGACCAGCAGGTCCTGCAGCTCGGCGTTGCTCAGCGGGACGTAGTTCACCGCCACCAGCAGGGTCAGCCCCTCGACCCGCTCCTCCACCGGGAGGGCGGCCCAGGCGGCGTCGAGCTCGGGGCCCTCCGCCGTGTAGGTGAACGACTCGCCGATCCCGAACTGGAAGTCACCGGAGGTGAGATCCGGCGGCGGCGCCGCGTCGTCGTCGTCCCCGTCGTCGAGCACCTCGTCGAAGTCGAGGCCCAGACAGCCCACCGCGCTCTCGGACTCGAGGCACGCGAACCAGATCTGGCCGAGGCCGGGGTCCTGGCCGGGCGGGTGGACCAGCAGGGACTGCATCGTCGTGCTCTCGCCGAGACCGATCTCGGCCGGCTCCGCGGTGATGCCCGCCACCCGCGTGCGGATTACCTGGCTCGTGGGGGTCAGCTCCAGGAGGTTGCATCCAGTGAGCGGGAGGACGAGGAGGAGAACCAGCAGACGTCGCATCAGAACTGCGCCTTGAAGCCGATGTTCGGGAGGATCGGCAGCGAGTAGAGGAAGGTCTTCTCGGTGTAGTCGAAGTTGTAGATCGTCGACTCGGGGTTCTTCCGGTTGTAGACGTTCTGGATGTCCAGATAGAAGGTGAGCTTCCAGCGGCGGAAGTTGATGTCCTTGTCGATCCGGATGTCGAGGGCGTGGAAGGCGGGCAGCCGGGCCTCGTTGTAGGAGCCTTGCAGCGGGATGTAGCTGTCGCTGTCCGCGTCGTAGATGGCGTTGATGATGGGGGTCTCGGGGTTGCCCGAGACGTAGCGCCAGCGGCCGCCGATCCGGAATCCATACGGGAGGCCGTAGGACAGGACCACATCGAGGATGATCGGCTGGTCGAAGTCGTACCAGTAGAAGTCGTCCTCGGGGAAGTCCCGGCGCTGGCTGCGCTGCCAGGTGAACGAGACCCAGCCCTCGAGGTTCTTCCACTCCTCCAGCCGCAGGAACACCTCGGTGCCCCAGATGTGGCCGTCCCCCGTGTTCGCCCAGGCCCCGTCGCTCCCGCTGGCCTGCGCGCCGTTTGTCGTGAAGACCACCAGCTTGTCGAGCCGCTTGTAGAAGCCCTGTACATCGAGGCTGAAGAAGTCGGTGAACCGGAACTCGGCGCCGCCCGTGACCTGGTAGCTCTCCTCGGAGGCGAGGTTGGGGTTGCCGGTCACGTCCAGGATCTCGAAGCCCTGGGGGTTCTGGTGGTAGATGCCGACGGAGCCCTTCAGATCGATGCGCTTGCCCGGATCCGGCGTGATCTGGAAGGAGAACCGCGGGTCCAGCCAGCCCGTCAGGAACTGGTTCGGCACGGTGAACAGGTCCGCGCGCACTGCGGGCGTCAGGCGGATCCGCTCGTCCAGCAGCTTGACCCGGGCTTCTGCGAAGACTCCGGGACCGAAGAAGAAGTCCCGTTCATCGAACTGGTACGCCTCTGCCTCGGCGTTGGGGTCGTCGCTGAAGTTCAGGGAGTAGAACTGGAAGTCGAAGCTGAAGGGCGACGCGATGATGTCCGTCCCGAAGAACAGCTCGAGCTTGTCGTCCACGTCCACCGTCAGGTGGTCCCGCAGCATGAACCACCAGGCGCGCATGTCGAGCCGGCCGAACTGGCCGACGCCGATGCGCTGATCGTCCTGCCCCACCGCGAACAGCAGCCGGTTCTCGACCTTGTCGCTGGGGCGGCCGACCCAGTCGAGGTTCGCGCGCCAGAAGTCGTTCTTGAAGGAGAACTCACCCTGGCTGGATGCAGTCCCCGCGGAGGCGGGGTCGTCGACGCGGGTCGCGACGCGGTCCTGGGAGTAGTAGGCGAGCAGCGAGATGCTGTTCTGCGCGTTGGGCCGGATCGTCGCCTTGCCCTGGATGTCGGTCCACTGGGGGAAGACGAAGCGCGACGTGTCCACCTGGGAGGGGATGAGCGCAGGCAGGACGATGTCGAGGTAGCTGCGACGGGCCGCGAACACGAACCCACCGATGGGGTGGCGCTCGCCCTTCTTCTTGATGGGGCCGATGACGGCCGCTGAGGCGTCGATCAGGTCCGCCTGGGCCATGCCGTGGATCTCGGGCTCGTACTGCGTGCGCGTGCGGACGTCGAGGATCCCGCCGGTGAGCCGACCGTAGGTGCCGCCGTAGCCGCCGGGCAGGAAGTCGACGCCCTCGAGGAGGATCGGGGTGACGATGGAGCGCAGCCCGCCGAAGTGGAAGAGCTGCGGGACCCGGATGCCGTCGATGTGCACGCCCGAGTCCTCGGGACCGGAGCCGCGCACCACCAGGAGCCCGAAGTCGAAGGGTGATCGGGCCACGCCGGGCAGGTTCTGCACGATCTTGACGGGGTCGCCGAACGTTCCGGGCACCCGCTCGATGGTCTCGATGGAGATCGACCGCCGAGCGACCTCCTTCTCCTGCCTGCGCACCCGGACGGTCGTCTCGGACACGCCCGTGGGGCTCTCCTTGAGGAAGTAGATGACGTCCGTGGCCTCGCCCAGGACGATCTCCTCTTCGGTCTCGAACTTCTCGTACCCCGGGACGGCGACGATCACGCGGTGGAAGCCGGCGGGGATGCCGTTGAACGTGAACCCGCCGAGGTCATCGGTGACGGTGGAGTGCTCGAGGTCGTCGATGAGGACATCGACGCCGGCCAGCACCCGCCGCGTGCCGCGCTCGCGCACGATCCCCGTGAAGTTCACGGGCCCGTCGGGGTCGATGTCGGCGCCAGCTTCGGGCGTGTCGGCCACCGTCTCGACGACGACCTCCTCGAGCTCGAAGCTGTACGTGTAGGTGATGCGCACGGGCACCGCGACCTCGCCGGCGTACGCGGGCTCGAAGCGGAACTGCCACACGGCGCGGGCGGCGGCGACCCCGAAGCCCCAGCCGGCGGGCTCCTCCGACTGCAGGCGCACCGCATCGAGGGAGCCCTCGTCGGACACGTCCAACTCCAGCTGGACCTGCGCGTGGACGCCGGCCACCTTCGCTGCCTCCGGATAGACGGCGCCGGTCTGCTCGGCGAGGGCCGGCAGCTTCGTGAGCTCGTCCGCCATCTCCGGCTCGGGGGCGTCGGGGTCGACCTCCGGGGGCGGGGGCCGATACTCGTCGGGCAGCACGAAGGGCACGCGATCGAAGTAGCGGCGCCGCTCGATCGCGATGTCTCCCGTGGGGGGCGCGTCGAAGAAGCTGTCGCGCAGCGCCTGGGCGGCTGCCTCGCCGAGCCCGCCGCCCGGATCGCGGATGACGCTGACGTCGGTCACGACTCCATCGGCGTCCAGGCCGAACTCGAGCACGACGTCACCTTCGACCGCGCCGTCGAGGGCGGCCTGCGGATAGGCAGGCGCGGGCCGATCCAGCGCATCGGGCGCGGGAAACACCACGAGGCTGTCGGCGGGCGGGGTCGGGGACGCCTCGAGCGCGTTCTCGGCCGTCGGACCGAGGGGCGCGTCGGCGAGCTCCTCGTCCGTGGGGACGGGAGGGGCGACCGTGTCGTCCGCCGGCTGGTCCGGCTCCCCCGGTTCCGGAGATGCGTCCTCCTCGGTCGGCTCGCCCTGCTCGGCCGGCTCGTCCTGCTCCTGGGCACGCGTGGACCCCGGTGTCATCACCAACAGGAGCAGCAGCGCGGGGAGCAGACGGAGCATCTAGTCGACGATCACCCAGTTGTACCGGTGGATGTAGCCCGTCGTCACCACGGGCTCGCCGCCGGACTTGCCGGGCTTGAACTTGAACTTGTACGCGGCCTTCATCGCCATGTCGTCCAGGGCCGGGTGCACGCCGCGCAGCACCTTGACCTTCGAGACCTTGCCGGTCTCGTCGATGGTCAGCTTCAGGACGACGGTGCCCTGGATGCCTTCAGCGAGCGCGTCCGCGGGGTAGTCGGACTGGGCATACACGAAGTCCTTCACGAGCTTTGGCGGCTCTTCGAGCTTGCTGAAGCTCACCTTGCGCAGGGGCTGGACCTCGTTGGGGTCGACGACCTCGTCCGTCGGCTTGACGCCGATCGTGTTCCCGACGCGCACCGACAGGCCGGTGTCGCCCTCCACGACGCTGTTCATGCTGACCCCGAACACCGGCTTGGGCGGCGGGGCGTCGGTGGGGGGAGGCTCGGCGGCCGTGTCCGTGGGGACGGGCTCGTTGACCTCCTGCATGTCCACCACCTTGGGCGGCTCGGGCTCGGGCTCGGGCTCCGGTTCGGGCTCCGGTTCGGGCTCCGGCTCGGGTTCGATCACCACGAACTCGACGATGGCGTCCTCCTCCTCCTCGATCTCCGGAGGAGGGCGCGTCGCCCAGTAGTACAGGCTGGCGAAGACGGCAAAGGCCCAGAGCAACCCGAGGAACAGGCTGCGCGAGAAGAACGGCTCTTCCGGTGGAGGGACCACCGGGACGAACTGGCGCCGGCGCGTGGGCTCGTTGGCCGGAGGCGGGCCGCCACCGTCGCCGTCGATCACGCGCAGATCCGGCGCTTCGGACACGGGCTACTCGGGCTGCTCGGGCGCGGGCTCGGCGCCCTTTGCCGCGGGGGGGAGCGACACCGGGTCGATGTTGATGGCGAACTTCAGGACGCCCTCCTGCTTCACCAGATCGATGGCCGTCACGACGTCCCCGTGGGGAACCGAGCGATCCGCGGCGATGAGCGCCATCAGCTCGGCTTCCGGGTCCTGCTTCTCGAGCCGGATGGCGGCGCGGAGGCCTTCCTGGGTGGTCGCCTCGCCGTTCAGGTACCAGGCGCCGTCCTTGTCGATGTGGATGCCCAGGGACGTGGTCTCGGTGGGGCCCCCGGTGGCGGCGGCGGGCAGCTCCACCTCGATGGCCGGCTGGTTGATGACCGAGGCCGTGACCATGAAGATGATGAGGAGCACGAGGATGATGTCGACCATCGGCGTGATGTTGATGTCCGCCATCACATCGTCGTCGTCATCTCCGATCTTGGCGCCCATCGCGCGCTAGCTCCCGGCGTCCGCGCGCAGGCGGAGCAGTACCTGCTCGTTCAGGGCGTCGGAGCGACGCAGCACCGACTTCACCTGCCGGGACAGGTAGTTGTAGGCAACGACCGCCGGGATGGCGACGAGCAGGCCGACGGCGGTGGCGACCAGCGCCTCCGAGATGCCTGCCATGACCGCCTGGGCCCCCGTCTCCGAGTCCAGGGAGAGGTCGCGGAAGGCGCGGATGACGCCGAGGACGGTGCCGAAGAGGCCCACGAACGGTGCGTTGCTGCCGACGGTTCCGAGGAAGACGATGCCGCGCTCCATGCGGGTCTTGCGGGAGCTCAGCGCGACGCCGAGCTGCTTCTCCACGACCTCCGAGCCGTTCTCGCGGTACCGCAGGGCGTGTCGGAGCACCCAGGCCTCCGCCCCGTCCATCTCCTCCACGTCCTTGCCGAACGCCTCGATGTCGCCATCGGCGAGCAGGACGTTCACCCGGTCGCTGAGGGCCTTCGCCCGGAACGCGTTGATCGCGAACCAGGCGGCCTTCACGAGCATCACCAGGATGCAGAGCACGAAGATGATGAGCAGGAAGTACAGCACCCACTCCGCCTGGAGCAGGTTGGACTGCATGAAGGTGTCGACGATGTTCGACGCGCCGTCGCTGTGTTCCATCGAGTTCCCGGAAGGAGGGTCGGGGAGCGGGCACGAAGCCCGATGGACCTGCTGCCGCGTCGGACAGTGTAGGGACGACTCAGGCGGGTGCAAGGGCCCGAATCGACCGCTGCGGTAGACTCCGCGGCCGATGAGGGCCCCCGAACAGACCCGCCCGATCTGGACGCAGTGGCTCGGCCCGGCCGTGCTCCTCGCGTTGCTCGTGGCGTGGGTCGTGGTGTTCGTCGACGTCGGCCGGCACCTGGGCGCCTTCAAGCGCTGGCACTACCAGGGCGTGGTCTTCTCGGTGGTGGGTCTGATCGTCGCCGCGATCGGGTGGCAGGGACAGGTCCGCGGGCGCGGTCGGGTGCTGCTGGCCGGACTGCTCGCCTTCATGATCGGCGCCACCCTGTGGGTCCAGAGCGGGCACGTGCGCAACATCGGCAACCGCCACCAGGTGCAGCTCTGGGGCGCGTTCCACTACTACATGGGCGCCAAGTACTTCGAGGAGCTCGGCTACCACGACCTGTACACCCAGGTGCTCGTGGCGGACCGGGAGACCACGAAGAAGCTCCTGGACGTGAAGCTCGTCCGGAACCTCAAGACCTACGAGAAAGAGAAGGCGAGCGAGTACCGGCAGCGCGATCGGTTGCCCGTGTGGTCCGACGCGCGGTGGGACGCGTTCACCACCGATCTCGCCTGGTTCCTGGAGCGCAAGAAGCCACTCTTCTGGGCAAACATCATCGTCGATCGTGGCTACAACCCGTCGCCGGCCTGGCACGCCGTCGGGGGGACCTGGATCCGGCTGCTGGACATCAAGGTCCCCTGGCAGCAGACCCTGCTGATCCTGCTCGATCCCCTGTTGCTGCTGGGCGCGTTCGCACTGAGCGTGAAGGCCTGGGGGTGGACCCGGTCGCTGTTGCTGCTGTTCGCGTTCGTGTCCTGGTTCGGCAACGCCGGCCGCGTGGTCGGACAGATCTGGATCTACGACTGGTTCGCCGCCGCGTGGGCGGGCGTCTCGGCCTGGCGACTCGGGTGGCCGATGCGGGCGGGTCTGCTCATCGGCTACGCGACGATGGTGCGGGTGTTCCCGGGACTGCTCCTGCTCGGGCCGATGATCCTGGGGATCTGGGGACTGGCGCGGCACCGCACGGTGGATCACGGCTACCTGCGTCTGGGGCTCGGGGCCCTCGCGGCCGCGGCGCTGCTCTTCTTGGCCGGCAGCGCGTCCACCACCCGCGGCGTCGCGGGCTGGGGCGACTTCCTCGGCAACGTGGCGCACCACAGCGAGCAGCACGCCTACGGGAGCAAGCGACTGGGCCTGCGCCACGCGATGGGCATCGACTTCGCCGGCGGGCTCAAGGTCAAGCCGGACAAGCGCAGCAACCGCAAGGCTGTGCGGGCGAACAAGCCGGCCGAGCGGGCCCTGCAGCTGACCGCGCTGCTGCTGTTCGGCCTCGCGCTGGCGCGGAGCAGTCGGGCGGACGCGTTGCTGGTCGGGCTGCCGCTGATGTTCTTCCTGACCGTCGCGTCCCGGTACTACGGGTCGATCTGGGTGCTGCTGTTGCTGCTCGGGATCGCCCGCGGGAGCGGTGAGGAGGATGCGCGACCGGTGCTCCGCCAGCTCGCGGACCTGACGCTGTTCGGGGTCGGGATCCTGTTCTTCGCCATGTCCGACAAGGGGCCCGAGGGCATCCACCAGTACATGTACACGAACGTGATCCTGGCGGGCTGGATGCTCTTCGTGCTGGGGCAGTCGGGCGTCTTCGGCTGGGGGGACCCGGAGTCAGCGGCGGCTGACGAGCAGGCCGATGGCGCTCAGGGCCGCGAGCCCGATGTAGCCGACCTCTCCCGCGAGGATGACGTCGCGGAACCCGTAGTCGAGCACGGCGATCATGGCCGCGGTGCTGCCGACGACGCTCGACAGGGTCGCCAGGCCGAACGTCATGGGGACGAGGGGCTCCAGATCCCGCCGCACCGCGAGGCCCACGCCCAGCGGGTAGAACATGCCGAGCACGAAGGCCAGGGGAGCCACGGCCACGAGGGCGATGGGAGCCTTGAGGATCACGGGCAGCCCCAGGAGTCCGAGCAGCACGCCGTCGACGATGGCGAGGGTCAGGGGTAGCGCGACCGCCGCGCCGAGGGCCGGGACCAGCAGCGGCAGCACGCGGCCCTGGGCCTGGAAACGCCCGACGAGCGCCGACCCGAGGCCGTTGAACAGCAGGAACGACGCCAGCACCACGGCGATGGCGTACAGCGGGAAGCCCATGAAGAGCTCGAGCTTCGCCATCAGGCCGATCTGGGCGAGCATGTAGCTGATCCCGGTGACCAGGAAGTAGCCCGTGAGCCAGAGCGGCAGACGCCGACCCTCACGCGCGCGCACGTAGAAGAGAAGGATCACCAGGAGCGACAGCCCGCTGAACAGCGCGGCCGTGAACACCTTGATCCAGTCCATGGAGAACTCGAGGTTCTTCCAGTCCTTCTCCGTGGGGGCGAGCG
>ENA-OWNT01002344-OWNT01002344.1-seawater-metagenome-genome-assembly--contig:-NODE-2344-length-19975-cov-5.348930_pt1 | contig 19975 bp, 10 predicted proteins | sample MGYA00238136_ERZ651165 | MGnify/ENA primary metagenome ERZ651165 (study PRJEB26861, sample SAMN08777766) | seawater metagenome | isolation source: coastal seawater | place: USA: Florida | collected...
CAAATAGGTAACGTAGATTTAGTAAAACAACTAAATAGTGCAGCAGTTTACAGGCTGATCGATCAACAAGGTCCTATTTCGAGGATTCAAGTTGCCGATGTTAGCCAACTGGCACCTGCCAGTGTTACGAAAATTACCCGCCAGCTTCTAGAACGCGGCCTGATAAAAGAGGTCGCGCAGCAAGCTTCTACCGGAGGTCGCCGAGCGATTTCCTTAACCACCGAAGTTGAACCATTTCATTCAGTCGCGATTCGACTAGGACGTGACTATCTTCAGTTCAGTCTATACGACTTAGGTGGCAAAGAGCTTGCTTCTGATTACAACGAGTTTTTCTATACCACTCAAGAAGAACTTGTTGAAGGGCTCGTTTCTCAACTAAAAAGCTTTATTCAAGATAACCAAAGCCTTATCAATCAGCTCATTGCTATTGGTGTTGCGCTACCCGGCTTAGTCAACCCTGAGACGGGGGTTGTTGAATACATGCCGAATATCTCGATTGATAATCTTGCTCTGTCTGAGCTGATTCACAACACCTTCCACGTGCAATGTTTTGTTGGTAACGATGTTCGTGGTATGGCACTTGCCGAACATTACTTTGGGGCCAGCCAAGATTGCCAAGATTCGATCTTAGTCAGCGTACACCGCGGAACGGGTGCTGGTATCATTGTCAATGGGCAAGTATTCCTCGGACACAATCGCAATGTAGGCGAAATTGGTCATATTCAAATCGATCCACTTGGCGAGCAGTGCCAGTGTGGTAACTTTGGCTGCCTAGAAACTGTCGCCGCGAACCCAGCCATCATTGAACGCGTCAATAAACTGATCAATCAAGGCTATGGGTCGAGCTTGACAGAGCTGGAAACAATCAGCATTTCAGATGTGTGTGAACATGCCAATCTTGGTGATGAACTAGCAAAACAAAGCTTAGTGCGCGTAGGTAACCAATTAGGTAAAGCGATTGCAATTACCATCAACCTGTTTAATCCACAAAAGATTGTGATTGCTGGCGATATCACTCAATGTGAAGAGATATTATTTCCAGCCATTCGCCGCAATGTCGAAAACCAATCTCTGACGACTTTCCACACAGATTTACCGATTGTGGCCTCACAAATTGATAAGCAACCAACATTAGGCGCATTCGCAATGATCAAACGCGCTATGTTAAACGGGGTTTTGCTACAAAAATTGTTAGAAGATTAATCTTCTCCCCCCTGTAAGCAACTAATTGAGTTAGAATAACGGGCTACGATATGTAGCCCGTTTTTTTAGGACGAAACAACACCAATATGGAACTGATCTTGATTTCAGCGGCATTTCTTGCCGGATTCATGGCACTGAAATGCAACCTTCCCCCACTAGTCGGTTTTTTATTAGCCGGCTTTGGACTGCACGCTTTTGGCTTTCAATCTAATGACACCATCATCACTTTAGCTGATCTTGGGGTAACACTGCTGCTGTTTACTATTGGCCTCAAGCTCGATATCAAAACCTTGCTCTCAAAAGAAATCTGGGCGGGTGCAACCCTACACAACTTATTGTCTACCGCACTTTTTAGTGTTGCACTGTTTTGTTTCAAGTTCTTAGGTGTCAGTTCATTAGCCGCGATGTCTATCGAACAAGTTGTGCTGCTAGGCTTTGCTCTATCATTTTCCAGTACCGTCTTTGCCGTAAAATCGCTGCAAGATAAAGGGGAAATGAACGCCACTTACGGGACTATCGCGATCGGTATCCTAGTCATGCAAGATATCTTCGCAGTGATCTTTTTAACCGCATCAACAGGTAAACTGCCAGAGTGGTACGCGGTTGTACTGTTTGCTCTGCCTTTATTAAGGCCACTGTTTTATAAGATGCTCGACTGGGTTGGCCACGGCGAAATGCTCGTTCTACTGGGGATTTTCTTTGCGTTGGTTGCAGGCGCAGGTCTGTTCGAGATTGTCGGTATGAAACCCGATCTTGGCGCTCTTATTCTTGGCATGTTGCTCGCAGGGCACAATAAAGCATCCGAGCTATCCAAGTCTCTTTTCAACCTTAAGGAACTGTTCCTAGTCTGTTTCTTCTTAAATATCGGTTTATCCGCAGAGCCTACCCTATCTGGCTTTGCGCTTGCTATTCTGTTTATGTTGTTACTGCCCCTCAAAGGAGTTCTCTATTTCTTCGTACTCAATGCTTTTAAGTTCCGCGTACGCACTTCACTGCTTGCCTCTTTAAGCCTCTTTAACTTCAGCGAGTTCGGCCTAATCGTTGGCGGTTTGGCGTTTAAGATGGGCTGGATGAGTGGCAATATATTGGTCGCACTCGCTATTGCAGTATCAATTTCATTTGTTTTAGCCGCGCCCCTAAGCCGTCACGGTCATGCCCTTTATCAACGCTCTGGCCGTTGGTTACGCGAACATGCAGCCGAGAATCTCAACATTCGTGATCAACTTATCAGCCCGGGTCATGCTCAAGTTCTGATTCTTGGCATGGCTCAACGGAAAGATTGTTGGCGGATGTGGTCTTGCACCTTTCTCTGATAGCGAGGAGATCTGTGAGCTAAAAAAACTCTTCCTCCTTCCTGAAAGCAGAGGGCTGGGTTTAGGCCGTAAGCTAGTATCGGAATGCCTTGACTTCGCCAAAAAGCAGGGGTTTAAGTCTTGCTATCTCGACACCCTGTCCAATATGAATGCCGCAGTTAGAATGTATGAAGCATTTGGTTTTGAACACTTGTCTCAGCCGCTCGAAGGTACCGAGCACAACAGCTGTGATGTCTGGATGCTAAAAGAGCTGTAATGACATGAATAACTACAAACTCCTGCCTGCTTTAAATGCCTTGCTTCAAACGCAAAGTCTCACTGAAGCAGCCAAGTTGCTCCACGTTACTCAACCTGCCATGAGTCGAACACTCGGTCAGATACGGGATGCTTTTGGTGATCCAATGTTAGTTCGTGACGGGAAGGAGTTTGTACTCACTAATAGAGCACGAGAGCTAAAGCAAACTCTTCCTAGTTTACTCAGAGATATGGATGCGCTCTATCAACGCTCAGATTTTAAGCTTGAAGAAGTTCAGCGACGATTTCATATTGCATTCGACTCATTTATCTCAGGTACCGCGCTGCCTGAGATCGCCAAATTGCTCTCTTCGACTTGTCCAAACGCCTCAATACAAGGGTCGATCTTAGATGACAGGCAGTTAGAAGCCATCGCAACCAGTTCCCTTGATTTAGTTGCAACTATGGCGGTAGACGTTCCAAACCATATTCATGGAAAACGTATCGCCAGTGACCATTATGTGGTGCTCGGCTCTAAACTACATTGGCAAGAACGGCCTGAGATATCTTTACAAGAGTACTTTACAGCCAAGCATATTCAGGTAAGTGGCTTAAGTGACAAAACACGTGAAGTGGATGGTGTGTTTAAAAAACGTGAGCACCAACGAAAAATCGCCGCAGTGATGCCCAACTTAGATAGTGCAGCGCAATTGCTGGCAGAAACCTCTTATCTAATGACAGTTCCTAGCCATATTGCCGATATACTGTGTTGCCAGCATTCCTTGAAAACCTTGCCATTGCCTTTCGAGTTACCCGAGCATCACTATTACCTACTATGGCACGAACGACACCATAAAGACCCAGAACACCGCTGGTTTCGCCAAGAGTGTTACAGACTGATTAAGCAGCGCTTTCAGCCTTAAAAGCGCTGACCTGATTCCTGCCTTTAGATTTTGCATTGTATACAGCTTGGTCAGCAGCTTTAATTAGGTCGTTAAAGTCGAACATTTCAGTCGTTCGTTCCGCCACTCCGACACTGATGCTACCACGCCAAGCAGTCTCGCCAACAGGGACAAGCATTTGATTCACTTTGTGACGTGTCAGTTCGGCGATATGCACACCGCCTTCCGAATTGGTATTTGGGCAAATAACAAAGAATTCATCACCTCCCAATCGGCAGACAAGATCATCACTTCTAAAAGAGTCAGCAAGCGTTTGAGCAAGCTCGGTTAACAGTCTGTCTCCTGCATCATGGCCCGCGGTATCGTTAACTTGTTTAAAGTAATCAACATCTATCATGATACAAGTGAGAGGCTCTTGATGTTGGATTGACTCTTGCCAATAAGCTTTTAACTTTCGAATTGCACAGCGCCTATTAGGCAACTGAGTTAAAGAGTCCGTCAGTGACAACTCTTCTAGCTGCTTGTTTGCTTGGGAAAGCTGCTTCGTTCTTTCTTCCACTTTATCTTCAAGATGCTGGTTGAGTTCGACAAGCGCTTTATTGTGCTCAGAGACTTGCTCAAACAATCCATTCAACGCTTTCAGAAGTGGCTCAGTGGAGCAGTCTTGCTGCTTCTCTTCGTTCTCCCAAGCCACCTTTGGGTCAACACCCAATTTAATCTGCTGAACTTGCCGCGACATATTTTGGTCAATACCAAGAATATGATAAGCGAGCCAGTGAATTAGAAAGTTAAGCAATTGTTCCGAAGTCTTCTGGTTGCCATCATTGATAAACGACTGCATGCTAAGAATATCGGTCATAAACGCACGATGCACTTTAACGTGCTCTTCAATGTGGGCTTCGTACAGGCCAACGCTACGCATTAGATTTTCTTCTTCCTTGAAGTGAAACTCGGCATAGCGAGAAAGCTCATATAGCGCTATTCTGATGTCTTCGACGGAAATCGTATTTTGAGCGATTAATTCTCCATAACGATTAATGATTTCAACTAAGTATCGATGCTGCTCATCGACATCATTAAGACCTGTTTCATAACATGCATCCCACTCAAATGACTTCATTCACTATCGCCTTTTACTTATAGTCCTACATACAGTAGCCATTGTAGCGCTATACATTAACCTTAGTTCAAGTATGGGATTGTACATAAATTTGCAATAATGCTAAGAAGTAGCTCAAAAATAAGGGAGCTTGATCAGCTCCCTTATGATCTAATCTACTTTAAAGGCTTGATGCTGAAATAGCTGTTCAACAATTTCGTTTGAACTCGCCGATACCGATAGATCCAAGCCTGACATGTCGAATTGCTCAAGCGCAATTGATACTGATTTTCCATCGTCTGCCGTTAGGTCAATATTTAATGTCTCTTTGTCTGCATCGAAGCTAGCCGTTAGATGATTTAGCAGATTTTCCATATCCTTAACATCATCACCTTGCGGTGGCAAAACGTCTGTCAGATCGAGCTTGTCTTCACTTAAGTGGAAGTCTTTAATGATATCTTGATCTGGCGTTATACCTAGTGACTCAGGGGAAAAAGCAAACACGTCATTTCCTGCTCCACCCGTTAAGATGTCACTGCCTAAACCACCGATAAGCACATCATTATCTTGACCTCCGATAAGGATATCATCGCCTGCACCACCACTTAAGGTGTCCGCACCGCTCTGGCCCAACATAATATCGATTCCATCACCACCAGTAAGTATGTTTGCTCGTTCATCACCTACCACCTCATGACGCTCAGTTGCCGCGATATCGGTACCCAGTTCGCTCAGAGTCAGAGTAAACACATTGTCGCTCACGCCACCTTTACCGTCTGACACTTTAAACAGGAAATTTAGATCGGCCTGTTGGTCACCCTGCAGGGTCAGGTCACCACTCTGAGTGAAGCTGTAGCTGCCGTTTGAAGCAACTTCCAGAGTACCAAATGCGGTCTCTATGTGCAGACTACCGTCTTCTTCTTTAGTCGAAGTCACCAGTGGCTGGTTTACGGTAATACCATGAATGTCCGCACCAAGCAGCGAGAAGTCTCCGTCAGCCAGAGATACTGTCATTGTATCGCCATCAGCATCCTGGCTGCCCGCTAGCAGCTCACCTGCGATTGGCTCTGGCGAGAACTGGTTCAGATACTGCCCTAGGTCTTCACCCGAATCGATAAACACCACTTTGTCACTCAGTTTATCCAGCGCCTCACCTGCTTTGGCGTTCTCTGAAAGAGCGATACCAATGCCGTATACTTTGGCGTCATGAGTTTGCTTGTACTCTTGCCAGCGCTGATCCAGATCCGCTGCTGCTGTTTCACCCTCTTTAGGATTTGGTTCACCGTCTGAGATAAAGAAGATGGTGTCTTTGCTTTCAACTGGTTGCTCGTTAAGATACAGATCCCAGTCAAAATTACCTTCAGCATCCAAGCCATCCTGCCAAGGGAATCGGCTACCTGCATCGTTTGGAGCCATTATCGCTTCTAGGGCTTTGTTGTAATCGGTGTTTGTACCGTGGTCAACATCGCACCAGTTACTTACGTAAGAAGCCACTTCGCTGAGGTATTCAGAGTCATCTGAATCACGTCCGTTCAGTTGTGGTGGACGTGTCATATACTCCACATCTTCCAGCGTAAGCCAGCTCTGCGTTGAAGTATCACCATCAAAGCGTACCAGACGAACAAAGGTGTTCGAGTTACCACCTTCTGCCATCATATTTTCAACCATGGTATGCAGTGCTTCAGCCGCCTTATAAGCTCTCGACTCCATCTTCGGAGCCGCCGCTTCGCTGCCAACCGTATTCTGACCGTCAAAAGTGCGGGTCATACTATTAGACTCATCGAATACTACCGTCACTTTGTTGATCGGCAGGTCTTCCATCTGGGCAAAGCCCTGAACCGGAGATGATGTCGGCGCGTGGTTCTCCGTTACATTTAGGGTAACCTGAGTAGTATCTTTATCCGTACCATCGTTCGACGTGACTTCCAGCTGGTAGGTCTGCTTCGCTGAATGATCCAGTTTTACACCGTCTTTCAGCCAAATCTCGCCACTGTTAGGGTCTACCCGGAACAGGCTGGCGTCACCACCACTTAGTTCATACTTGATAGTATCGCTGCCATCAGGGTCGAATGCTTTCACCTGACCAACCAGAACGCCCGCTTCCTGCTCTGCAACATTAAAGCTCGCTGAGTCTACCGTAGGCATGCCATTTGCGTCGGTGCCATGAGTCTGGTCCGCATCACCTGCGCTGATAAACTCCGGCGCGCGGTCACGGATATCGATAGTCACTTCACCATTCGCAATATCCCCATCGGCATCAATTACCGTAGCATCAAACTTCTCCTGCTGGTGACCAGCAACGTTAGTCGCTTTGTAGTCATAATGGCCGTTTTCAAAGTTGATGGTCAGCTTGCCGTGATCGGTATCGATCTGCACCAAAGAGTGATCAGAAACCTTCGTACCGTCGCTCTTAGTTACGCTGCCACTCTCTTTGTTATAGTGGTATGTCTCACCGTCGATTGTGATGTGGTCTACCCACTGAGCATCACCATCACTGTCGTCCAGCAGGTTGCTCTGAAGCTGGCCAGATACGGTTTTGGTCAGCAAATCTCCAATCTGTGAATCATCTTCAACAACAATTGCTGAGCCTTTATCTGTTGCTACTGGAGCCAGATACTTCATGTTGGTTCCGGCACCAATGCCGATGGACCAGATATTATCTACTGCCGCACCACTGGTGCTGATGCTGCGCTCCATTGCATTTTCTAGAATAATGGCCTGCTCGGCTTCTGTCGGCTCCGCCCAACCATTAGCCAAGTACTCGTAGCGCTGCTCATTTTCAAAATCGTCTGCATTTGACCATTTCATCAGGCTTTCACGCAGTTCAGCGTATGGTTTGTTATTAATGTCTGTCCATGAGCTAAAGTCTGACGGTGCACCATCGGAAATAAAGTAAAGCTGATGACTACTGGTATCTCCGGTCTCTCCATTCAGGTCTGTCAGAGCCTGATTGATTTGATCTATCCCTTGGCTGTATGGCGTCATACCCCCTTTTCCGATAGAGTTCAGGTATGTATCAATCTCTTCTACTGAATGCAGCCATTCCGATGTTTTCCCTGCTGGATAACCAGAATAAGTCGCAATCTTAATCCGGACATCACCCATGTCATCGTACTTTTCAAACATGGTCTTGATAGCGCTGCGGGCTAAGTCCCAGCGTGGAATTCCATCTACTTTGTCAGTCCACATTGAGCCGGAAGCATCAAGCGCAATCAGGACACTGTTGTTCTGCGGATCCACATCATTGATTTCATGGTGGGCAGAGTTCGCCGATGGCAGTGAGTCGGTTACATCAAGGTGCAGCGTTGCATTTTCTTTTTGTCCGCCAGCTTCTACGGTAATTTTCGCTGCGATATCCAACGTATCTGCGCCCTGAGATTTGTGATCCAGTGGTGCATGCTGGTCTGCCGTGTAATGGCCTGTTTTACTGTCGATTGTGGCTTCAAGCACTTTCACGCGGTCTGCCCCAGTGCCGGTATAACCAGTCAATGTGTTGTGATCCAAACTGACTTCAAATACAACCGGCTTACCATTACTGGTAAAGCCATCAAGCTTCTGGTCAGCATCAAAGTGATATTCTGCATCAGTCGCTGAGCCGGTATTCGCACTTAGATCACCTTCAGCATGTGAACCTACATCTGTACCTGCCTGTTCATCACTCAGCGCGGCGTGAGCATCACTGAGCGACATTGGTTCACCCATCACACGTACCGTTACTTCCGCGGTATCTTTCAGGCCATCTTCGTCCTGAATGGTGTATTTGAACGTGTAGTTCTTCACTTCACCTGTCTCAAGCGTACGCTCGCCCGCAGGCAGGGATGCCAGATATTTCGCCGCATCAAAGACCAGTTTTCCATCCTGCAGAGAAAGGAAGTCCTCTTTTGGGTAATCAACGATTGTCAGTTGATCGCCATCCGGATCACTGTCGTTCACCAGAACGTCTAGCTTCAAAGTGCCTGAACCACTGGTCTTGTAGTTGTCATCGAAAGTGGTCAGGTTTGCGGACACTTCGGTAACAAAGTACTCAGAGCCTTTAGGGTCAACCACGCCGTCTTTGTAGCTAATGGCTGACATTTCGATACTGTCAAAGAAGCGGCCATCAGCATCTATGTTCACTATCTGCTTACCACTGCCAGTACCTTCAAATACGCCCGTCGCGACCACTTCACCTTTATAGTATGCCTTCCAGACACCTCGTTCGATACCCGGCTCCCAACTGCCGTGCTTGGTGTCTGTCCATAGGTTTTTCACTTCAACTTCAGCGTGATCGGCAACTTGTCCGTTCGCAAAGGAGAAGCGCATTGCTTCACTTTTCCCAGTTGCATCATCATAGCCAATTTGCCCGTCTTGAACGCGGTCTGAGCCGCCGTCCAGAGAAGAACTCACCCCAAACTTGTGTTCACCACCGTCTCCGGTGTAATCGGATTTCGTCGCATCCGCGACTTTATTACCTGTGGCTGTGTCAATCACGTAGTAATCGACTTTGATATCAGCACTGTTATCCCAGTTCTCATAAGTTAGCTCTTTGGTACTGGTCTTAATAGTACCGTCATCGACTGCAATCGGCGCTTCATTGATATCGTTTACCGACACATGCACTTCAGCAGTGTCTTTTCCACCATCCTGGTCGGTAACTTCAACATTAAGCTGATAACTCTTAATATCCTCATAATCGAAAGAAATGCCCGGTTTTACGCTGATTTCACCGGTTTTGCTATCAATCTCGAACTTGTCGGTATGGCTGTTCAACTTATAAGTCAGTGTGCTGTCACTATCTGCATCAAATGCTTTCACCGAACCAATCACACTTGGGCTACTGTTCTCATCCACACTGAACTGATAGCTATCCGCATCCGTTTTTCCCTGCGCATCTAGACCGCGGGCATCGTTGCTACCGCTGATAAACTCTGGTGCGTCATTGGTGCCGGTGATGGTAATTTCGACAGTATGTGGCGTACCGTCTTCAGACTGAACCGTGAAGGTCTCAATGCGAGTCTGACCTTCACCTAAGTATTCCACTTTGCTGTTATCAACGTTGTACGTCCACTCACCGCCTTCAGTGATGGTCAGGCTGCCTAGCGGCGCGCCTTCAGTTGGGTGATTAACGGCCGTCACCTCTGTTTTAAAGGTGTCGTTCGCGTTGTTGCCATCCACATCGACAGACGTCAGTGTGCCCTTATCTTCAAGGATCTCGTTGCCATCGCCTTCCGTCACGGCACCTTTGTCATCACCGCTGATTTGCGCGGCGTCATTGGTGCCTGTGATGGTGATTTCAACTTGATGCGGTGTGCCGTCTTCAGACTGCACCGTGAAGGTTTCAACACGAGTCTGACCTTCACCTAAGTATTCCACTTTGCTGTTATCGACGTTGTACGTCCACTTGCCACCTTCAGTGATGGTCAGGCTGCCTAGCGGCGCGCCTTCAGTTGGGTGATTAACGGCCGTCACTTCAGTTTTAAAGGTGTCGTTCGCGTTGTTGCCATCCACATCGACAGACGTCAGTGTGCCCGTATCTTCAAGGATCTCGTTGCCATCGCCTTCCGTCACGGCACCTTTATCATCGCCGCTGATCTGCGCGGCATCATTGGTGCCCGTGATGGTGATTTCGACTTGGTGAGTTGTTCCATCAATCGAAGTGACGGTTAAGATACGGCGAACTGGCTCGCTGTCTGTATTTAAGACCTGAACATCTGGATGATCATTGTTGAGTTGATAACGCCAATTGCCACTTCCATCAACTGAAAAGCTGCCCCAATTGCCATCTTGCACGTTTGTCTGTGGCTGAAAAAATGCTTCGCCAGGGTTGGAATCACTGATAGATAACTGGCCACTCGTTTGAAGAATAGTATCCTCTTGGACTGCCCCAGAGTCATCCCCGGCAATGATTGCTTTAATCTGCGCAATATCGGTTTGCGAATAACGGAAAAGATTAAATAGTGTCGCACTTTGTTCTGAGCTAAAACCCGCGGTTTCAAAATAAGTGCTAGCAAGCACTTCTGCCCCAGTTCTTTCGATAGTACCTGACTCAGTTAAGCTTGACCCACCAGCGCCACCTGCCGCCGTCGCGAACTCTTCTCCCAACTCATTGGGGTCTACTCCATTTGCAATAGCTTCGAGTAATTGCGCAACTTGGTCAGCCGCATTTGGCTCAGGCTGAGGATTACCATCTCCATCTAAAACATAAATCTGCTCTGGTTGGATTTCATTTTCCAACGTTTCAACAATCACTTCACCCGGCAGTAATTCATCCTTTGAATCTACGATTTTGATGCGACCATCTAAGCCAATAACGACATAGGTTTCTGCGGTTAATTTAAAGTGTCCAACCAAGAGCGGTACCTCATTCAGCAACTACCAAAATTTCAAAAAGTGTGACTCACAAGCTAGGAATGAGACTTATTTTCAAAATTCAATACATTCAGGTAACAAATGTATCATTAATAGCCACCTACAAAACATGCACACTTAACCCCCAAAAATTGCATGTTTTATTTTACTCTCCAGTTATCAATTACTTATGACAAGACCACTAGCACCATTGACGGCATGGTGGTTTTATGAACAACAAACATCACCAAGTAAGGGAGCAAATTCGCTCCCTTGATTTAGGTCACAAAGAAATATCTTTGGTTACATTCATGTCAAAAATAGTACTCCAATGACACCTGAACAAAATCATCTTTGCGCGCGAAATAGAGCAAGTCGTTTGGAGTTTGGTTCTCAAATAACCAGGCATCAATGGTCCAGGACAAGTGATTGGTTAAACGACTTGAAGCTTCTAACTTTGCGCTATAGACATCGCTGTTATCCAAGTCCTGTGTGATACCTAGTAGAATTTCCGTGCTGTCTTCATCATTGAGTGCTAGGCGAGTTCCTGCAAAGATATCGTTTTGACCGATGGTTTGAGCATTGTTGCCGCGACTATCGTAAAGATATTCTGCGATCAAACCAAGATCCCAAACCGTGCCAAACGCACCAACAATGGTGTACTCAAATCCTGAAACTAACCCTGTGTGGTGATCGACGCTGTCTCGGTAAATACTTTCAAGCTTCCATAGCCAATCCCCTACGATCCCTTGCACGTCAAGGCCGATTTGCTTTGCCTGCGCGTAATAGGGCTTCAGCTCACTGCCGACGAGTCGGTAATAAGGATCTCGATTTGTGCCTTGGAAGTAGCTCAACCCTAAATCCCAATCGCCGTACATCTGAGAGTATCTAAAAACGTAATCAATATGATTTTCTTCACGCGAGGATTGATAAATCGCGTCTTGGGAAACCGGAAGCGTCGGACGTAAACGACCGTCTTTGCCAGCAAAAGTACGCTCTCTAAAGTAAGGCAGAATCATCGCGTCTATGGTTCCCCACTCTTTAATCGAGGTAAAGTGAATCATAGGCTGACCGAGTTTATCTTCCCCATCAATCGCTTCGATTGCATCCGTTTGGTTAACGACATCAACCAAGTGGGCAGACTCAGTGACTCCCCAAAAAACCTTACCAATGCCGACTCTGAGTTCATAGTCATTCCAGTAGGTTAGATACAAAGCTTCACGAATATCACCGTGAGTTCTTTCTTCATCTAAGCTGTCGAAGCGATAAAAGGGTATGAACGTAAAATCCGCACTTTCTCCCAACTGCCAGTAGAACTCTGGTTGCAATATCAATGAACTTTGAGCATTTCTCTGCCCTTGTTCACCGTCAGAGAAAAACTGCCGATGTTCGACATTGGCCTGTCCAGCCAACTCGACAGCGTGACATTGTAACGCAAAGAGAGTCAGAATTGAGCTGGCAGAGAGTCTGCCAACTTTACTTAATAGATCCTTCATATCGCCCCTTACTTCACACGCTTAAGAACGTTCTTTTCAAAATCCTTTTCTCTTAGCCCGGTCTGGAACTCGAGATGGCTGGTGGTCAACGTGGTACTTTTTCCTGTTTGGTGATTGACCATCGCCATAGTGTGTGCGCGCCAATACTGACTCAGATACTGCTGGTAATCGGTAAATTGCAAAGTCTTGAGTAAAGCCCCTTTGCGATCATAAAACTCAACTTTAAGTGGACGGTAGTGATCCTTATCTAGCCAAACAAGTTGCTTGGTATAGCCAGAGTTCTTATCTGTAGGGATTTGCTCCAGTAGATAAGCTTGAGTACCACTGACTTCTTTGTCGCCTAAATAGTTGAAGGTGTATTTTTCAAGTTCGAATGAGCTGAGGTCTTCATAAGCAAATTCGCTGCCCATAAAAGGCCCTGACTTGTTACGTGAAGATATACGCTTTACACGCTTCAAAGCAGGCAAATACAGCCATTGGTCATCGGCCTTAACACTGTGTGAATGGTTAAGAAAGGCTGTGCCCTTCACGTCTCGCGGCTGATCGAAGATGGTGAGACCTTTGTCCCCATCACCATCAATTTCAAACGATTTTAAGCGCATCTCACGGGTACTACTTTCACCCTGAGCATTCTTAAGAATCATTTTCATCGTGGCGACAGAGTCGCCCCACCCTTGGTCACGTGCTTTACGCTCAGTTGCGATTTCCAATCCACGCTCTGGCGAAGCAATAGCTTGGCTAGACAATGACAGCCATACAGTAAATGCAGCGACCTTTAATAATGATTTTGTTTGAGTATTCATGGTGACGTCCTTTTAGCTTTGTGTTTGTGTAGCAGGAGTTGAGCTGATGTGTTTTGGCGTATTCATTGCCTCTTTTGCGTAGCTTGCTGTGTCGAAACGCATCAGTAGCGCTGGCAAGAAAACGAAATCGACCACAAGGGCTATAAAGATCACCATGGCGCTAAGCTGCCCCATATCGGAATTAAGTCTAAAGCTCGACATGGCAAGGACTGAGAAGCCCGCCACTAGCACTACTGTCGTGATCCATAAGGCACGTCCGACAGTATGGAAAGCATATCGGACCGCTTGTTCGGCAGATTGCCCTTGTTTGCGTGCACGTTGATACTTGGATAGGAAGTGAACCGAATCATCGACAACGATACCTAGCGTCAAGGTAACAACAACTGACAATCCAAGGTTAATTTCCCCCGATAGCAGTGCCCATAAACCGAAACCGATGATCGCTGGTGCCATATTAGGTACGACACTGATCAACCCCAATCGAGTGGAACGCAGAGCAAACACCATAAGTGCAGAAATCAAAATCAAGGTGATAGGTAGAGTCGAAAGCATACTTGCCATATTCGTTTCACCAATATGCGCAAACATTAGTGACGGGCTTGATGCAACAACCTGATACTGAGGGGCATAAGTCGCAAACCAGTTGTAAATCCGGTTCTCTAATTCCACTAACTCCACGCTGCCTAAGTTGTCGACGGTTACAACCAATTTAATAGACGACTTGTCAACGTTTATCTGGTTGTTAAGGTCTAAACCATATGGCAAAGACATCTCGTAAAGTAGCAGATACTGAGCCGCTAACTCTCTATCTAATGGCAGCTTGTAGTAATTGTCGTCATCGCCATGCATGTTTTTATTAAGACGCTTGTATACATCAGAAAGCGTTGCGACATGATCAGCTTCTGGTTGCAATCGCAGCCAATTGGTAAAGTCCCCCATTGTTTTTAGGAATGTTGGATCTGCAATCCCTTGAGACTCACCCGTTTTGACCGCAATACTAATGTTGGTCATTCCGCTAATTCGCTGCTCCATAAAATCAGCGGCTTGGCGAAAGTCGCTACGCGAATCGAAGTACTTTACCGATTCATCATTGACCTTATTTAATGGTAACAAGCTTGCAGATATCGCAATGACAAGCGCTGAGAACGGTAGTAAAGCTCTACGATGACGTACAACCCTGTCGCCCAACTTATCCATAAAGTCTTGCGAAGCTGGACTCTTTTCATCGACAACTTTGACTTTAATAGGTAACAACTTCAGCATGGCTGGCAACATAGACACCGACAGGAAACACGCAATCATGACACCTAAAGCTGCCAAGTTGCCGAAATCTCGCAATACCGGTGAGTCAGACATGTTCATCATCAAGAAGCCAATAGCAGTGGTAACAGACGTAATCACTATCGGCATAAAGTTGATTGCTACACTTTGATCAATGGCGTAAGACTTGCTGTAGCCTTTTTTGAGGTTCTGCCTCATTGTCGCGATAACATGCACACAATCAGCGACAGCGAGTGTCATTACTAAAGTGGGAATGTTGACTGTTGCAGTACTTAAAAACATCCCCGCCCAACCAGACAAACCCATTGTCGCGGCAACAGAACCAATGATGATCACCAGCGTCGCAACCACACTTAGGAATGAACGTAACATTAAAGTCAGGAACACAAGAATAACCAGCAGCATAGTAGGGACAAGTGTCGAGCTATCTTCCTGCGCTGAAGTCATAAATGCGTGATTCATCGCGATGATACCTGCTTTATGAAACTCTACAGTTGGATACTGAGCTTGATACTTAGCGATTAGCTGATCGATATGAGTAACGATTTCAATCACTTCAGCCGTTTCGTCAGTTTCAGGCATTTGAACGGTCACATTGACCACAGTGACATCGCCGTTTTGCGATATCAGTGAATCTTTGATAACCGGTTCAGATAAAGCGATACGCTTGACTTTTTCAATCCGCTCTGGCGTTAGAGGGTAATCTTCGAGCAGCAGGTCTTCGACGATCAGATCATCTTGGTATGCTTCAGTGTGTTGATAGTTCGCGATAGAATCGACACGGCTTGAATAAGGAACTTGCCATGCATCTTGTGTAAGCTGTTGAACTAAGGCTAATGTCTCTGACTCAAACACATTGCCACTAGCAGGCGCAATAACGATGGCAAGATTGTCAGACTTAGCGAATGTTGTCTGAATCTCGTCAAATGCCCTCAATTGAGCATTTTGTCCATCAAAGAAGATATTGTAATCTCCTCGGAAGTAAAGGTTCTTGGCACCTATGGTAGAAGCAACGACAAGCACCAGAGTTATGAGTAAGACCCACCAGCTAAAGCGAGTCGGCATAGTCAGCCAATTAGAAGGCTGGTTTGAGTTATTTAGTTGAGCAGTCATCACACTCTCCATTTGTGACGCTTCGTCAAAAGCGATCATTTAAAAACCAGCAAATGCTGGTGATTAAGTAACAAATCCTGAACCTGTTGATTAGATTCTGAGAATTAGTGCCTTTTGTGACGATTCGTCATAAATAGTGATATTAAAAGCCCTTTCGGGCTTAAGTGATGAAGAGCTTTACGCTTATCGACCTACAGATTCAAGATATTCTATCTCTTGGGCAAACAGTTCTTGCTCTACTCTTCGCCAAGTTTTTCGATAATCCCACTCTGTCGACAATGGCTTCCAAGCCAACCCATCTAACAACATATTGGCATTGTTGAGTACGGTATACGGATCTTGTAAACGTTGAATACAGTGGCTATTTGAAACATTCTGAGTCAATGCATTTGAACCAAACGCAATCGACCAATTCGCAAACACGATCGCATCCGAACCTATGCCAGGTGAAAACCTTAAGTCACCCTGGTCGACGCCAGCCAGAACCAATTGGTCTGCATTATCAATCACTTGCTCTTCTAGATCATTAAGCTCTTTCACCCTTTCTGGGGAGGCTTTCTCAAGTACCCAAGGGCTTTTGGCCATGATCGCACACGTTGACAGTACCGGCTCCATACGAGCATAGACACGATAACCAACGTGAAGCGCAATGACTTTTTCACGTGTATTGCCTTCAAATTCAGCGGCGCGAGCAAACAAAATCGCCTCACTTTTCAGTGAATGTATGCAAAGCGCCATAATCACATCTTCTTTGCTACAAAAGTGATTGTAAATTGTTCCTTTAGAATAGGCACTTGCCGAGGTTAATTTATCCATCGTCAAGTTACTCCATCCCTGCTCTTGCACAAGCGATTTCGCTAATAGAGTGAGTTCAACTTCTCTATCTGCAATCGCCTGTTGCTTCTTGGTCATACCAAATGGGCAGCCAGAACCTTCTTTTTTATCACTCTTACTACAGCCAAAACCAAACATGATTATCTAATCCGTCTCAGTCGTTTACTCCCTAACCTTACTATTGTAACACGAATACCATTTACGTTATAAACACCATTAATGACGATTCGTCATTTTTGACACTTCGTCATAATAGCGCAATTATTGATCATATCAAGCAATAATTTGGTAAAACATTTATGACAGTAATGTATCGTTCCAAATGCTACTATTGCTTGGTAAGCTTATTTCAAAATGGATTTTGTATGAAAAAGACTCTCGCGTATCTTGGCTTAGGAATACTCTCTGCATCCAATGCTTTTGCCAACAATTGGTACGCAGAACCTTTAGCGGTGGGGCTTAATGTACCTTGGGGGCTAAGTTACCTAGGAAACAATAAAGTCATTGTCAGTGAAAAAAATGGCACTATCGGAATACTCGATCTAGGCAACAATCTCTATCAGGACATTGGAAGAGTACCTGGTGTTCTGGTTTCCGGTCAGGGAGGGTTACTCGATATTGCGGTCTCTCCTTTCGACCCTACGCACGTCTATATCACCTATACAAAAAGTGCCCGCAAAGCGATAGAAACAACGCTAGCCAGAGCGATCTATGCCAATGGACGGTTATCTTCTTGGCAGGATTTGCTCGTCACTCAGTCCGGTTCTGATGGTGGCCGTCACTTTGGTAGCCGAATCACTTTTGACTCACAGCACTTATATTTTAGCGTCGGAGATCGAGGTGAAAGAGACAATGGGCAAGATCTGACAACTCATGCAGGAAGTATTCTCCGTGTTCAGACCAACGGTGAAGCCGCTCAGGACAATCCATTTATTGCAGAAGATGGAAAACTGGATGAGATATGGAGCTATGGTCATCGAAACCCTCAGGGGCTCTTTTTTGACAACCAACAGCAGTACCTTTGGTCTATCGAACATGGTCCAAGAGGCGGCGATGAAGTGAATTTGATAGCGCAGGGTGCTAATTACGGCTGGCCGATTACTTCTCATGGCAAAGAGTACTGGGGACCAATTTCTGTCGGGGAATCTACGGACAAAGAAGGGATCACCTCGCCGAAAAAAGTCTATATTCCATCCATCGCCCCTAGCTCATTGATCCTTTATCGAGGCAACAAACACCCAGAGCTTTCGGGTAAGCTGCTTGCCGGAGCATTAAAACTAACCCATATCAATATTCTCACAATAGAAGATAACCAGATTGTCGCTGAGGAAAGAATTTTAGAAGAATTAGGCGAGCGGATAAGAGATATCGAAGCGTTGCCAAATGGGGAAATCATATTCAGCACCGATAGCGGTAAGATTTATCGGTTAGTAAAAGAGAGTTAAGAAACATCTGCGTAGCATGCAAGTTATTTCTTAATCAAAACTGTCCGACCAAATAACCTTATTGCGGCCACTTTGCTTACACTCGTATAACGCTTTGTCTGCGAGATCAAACATCGCTTCTTGCAGCTCTTGATGTGTATTAAATCGTACGTACAAATCCCGCTGCTTTGCAATCGCTCCTCCAATAGAGGTGGTAACCATTCCAAACGGCTGATTGCCTTCATGAACTAAGTCCAGACCCGCGATTTCATGCCTTAGCCGCTCACTAAAGTTCGCCAGTTGGCTCATTTCTGGTCGAGCACAAAAGATGACAAACTCTTCGCCTCCGTAGCGAAATGCAAGATCGCTGTCGCGCGCTAACTGCTTGATTTTATTCCCTACCTTGGACAAGGCATTATCACCTTCAGTGTGTCCGTAAATATCATTAAACGCTTTAAAATTGTCGACATCACAAACAATAAGACCAACATAGTGGCCTTTTGCTAGATGTCGCTTTAAAAAAGGAACAGCAGTACGAGAATATTTATGACGTGAGCCAAGCCCTGTTAACGGATCGGTATCGGATTTGGCTCGTAGGATATTAAGCTGATTATCAAGTTTGGTCAGTAAACCTTGATAGGCTCTTGCTAACTGACCTATTTCATCACTTCGCGTTAGCTCTGATAAATGGTTAAGATCGCTGTTTGCCTCTCCAAACCTCATATGCTCCGCTAGAGATTTAAGAGGAGACACAATCCAATGAGAAACCCAACCAATCAGAATTAGAGAAAGTGCGAGTGCCACTATCGCTTCAGCAACGATCTCTTCAATTAACGAATACTGTAATTGGGTTAGTTCACTTGCATCAAATACCGCCCATACTTCACCACCATTTTTGTTAATCAATGGCAGAAGGATATTCAGTGTACATAGCTCTTTATCTAAATAGTAAGCGTCATCAAAAACGGCCGGCTTACGCCATGGGATATAGGTATTGTCAGAGATATAAATACTGTCTACCAAAGCTTCAAGCTCACGCTGAACTCTATTTTGGATAAACATTAGCTTTTTGCGTTGGATCAGATTGTCGGTACTGGTTCCGTCAATCTTTATTCTCAACTCCCTAAGCTTCTTTTCATTTTCCTCGATTTCCCCTTCTTGTACATCTGTGCGCCAAAGGTAGTCGAAGCGCTTGAAATAGCGGACTTGTACTTGTTGCCCTGAATAATCAGAAAGACCACTGACTTCTAAAAATTCTAAGTCATCAATTGAAGCTAACATTTTCTTGGTGGTTGGCATCGTCAAGTTAACGTAGTTAATCCCGGCGACTGAACTCGAAAGGAAAGCGATATGCGGTGCTAACGTCAACTTAGCAATAGAGGCAGAATACTCTACATGACGGTTCCATTCGCTTTGATAACGCGTATAACTGAAACCCGCAATCAATATCACCACCAAAAACAGATGTGACACGACTAGCATTTGATTTATTGACAGTTTCGCCGCTACTCTACGGGGGGTTGGGAATGACTTAGCCAATCTTAATGCTCACTATACACACTAAAGATCGATGCATTTAGTTTGGGGCAGACAAGGCAACCACTTGATAACGAAAACACTGGTTTAGATCGCTCAGCGACACTCATCAGCAGTGCTAGGTATACGACTAACCATTTTGGCCTAACCATTCGAATTATTCCCGGTAATTTTGGAGCAGCATCATAAATACAAAGGTTTATTTTATTCGATTTATGAATAAATTCACACAATGAATGTTCAAAAAACAATCAGGACTTAAGAGTTGTTGCAGAGGTAAGATGAGTAAAGCTTATATAGCAAAAAACCCTAGCATGTCTGCTAGGGTTTTGTAATTTGGAGCGACACACGAGGTTCGAACTCGTGACCTCAACCTTGGCAAGGTTGCGCTCTACCAACTGAGCTAGTGT
>ENA-OWNT01002345-OWNT01002345.1-seawater-metagenome-genome-assembly--contig:-NODE-2345-length-19958-cov-4.320256_pt1 | contig 19958 bp, 22 predicted proteins | sample MGYA00238136_ERZ651165 | MGnify/ENA primary metagenome ERZ651165 (study PRJEB26861, sample SAMN08777766) | seawater metagenome | isolation source: coastal seawater | place: USA: Florida | collected...
CTCTGGAAACATTCTTCAGCCATCACATACTTCTTCCGAGCAAGTGACCGATTGCCCGCGCTGGCCTTGCTCGATCGCTTCTTGCGAGGGCTTGTGGGCTTCGATTTGGCTTGGACGATTTTCTCTTCGATTGCGATGCAGCCTTCCAGCACTTCCATAATGTTTGCGGAGTGATTCACTAAGCGCTCCAGGGCGTGAAAAGCGCCGCCCTCGCCAGATGACTCGAGTGGCTCTCCGGTCTTCTTGTCAACCACGGTGGGAATGCCGCCGACAAACTTGGGTGGCTGAATTGTGTAGGTCTCTTGAACGGCAGCGGCTTCGTCAATGTCTGCCGGCATGACGTCAGACTGGTAAACACCTTCCTCCTGTGCCGCCTTACGCTGTTCGACCGCATATTGCACGGCGAGGTTCCGGAAATGCACGGGCTTCTCAAGAGTGCTCACTGCTTCGTCGAACCCGTCCAGGTGGCCGGCGTAAACAAAACACTGCTGCGCGAGCCACCCGAAGTGCCGATAGCGACAACTGCCAACTCGTTTACGAAAGTGGTGCAAAAATCTGTGAAACATCTTTGATCTGTGTGCATCGACGGCCTTCTTGTCCTTGAGCGTGCGTGAGTACACCCGCCACATGCAGAGCGATGCAAACACCTTCACCTGCTCGATATCGAAGCTGTCGGACGTGTGAATGGTTGTGGCTAGGTCAAGTGCGTGTTCGTACTCCTTCTGAGCTTTGTGCGTTTCGCCGAGGACTTCGTAAAAGTACGCAATTTTGAAGATATGACGGGCCCTCAGCGGCGCGCAAGTCTTGGCCGTTTTGATGTGCTTCATATACTTGCGAATTGCACTTTGGTAGAAGCCGGCGAGCATGTCTTGTGTGTTCTTCCACGTCTTGGAGACCATCGCCGAGCCCAATTTTTCAATCTCGCGAATGGTTAACTTGTACACCTGCTTGACCTCCAAGTTGCCGCGCTTTCTTAAAGATGCCAAGTGCTCTTCTTTGACAGCCTCGAACGATTCCTGGACGATTATAACAGCGATGTTGATGCGGCGCTCAAATGTCTTTGTGCGAAGCTTCTCCACCTGTTGGCAAATCGACAACTCTTGCTCGTCCCACGTTCGCCCTGCTCGTCTCAGCTCCACCATTAATAAAATTGTACCCGGGATCTTTGTGTACCATTTGTCCATCCAATCAGTTTTGAGCAATCCTGGAATTGGGAACTTGAAGCGCTTCACACCGGTTGGTGCCGTGGCTTTCGGAGGAATCTGGAAATCATTCTCAAGCGAAACGACTTCGAGTGACTTTAGGTTGCCAGCTGCTGTCCGATCACCCGTCCGCCACTCGTGCATGAGCGATTTTCGCATAGCACCATGAAATTTTTGGGCACCAACGAGGCCCATCAAAGCATGAGGCGTCACATTCCAACGAGGTGGGAGTTCGTTGTAGCGCAAATCCATGGTCTCGTTCCAACAGCGCGAGCGCTACACACCGTGCGACTTCACCAACCTGACACTTCTGAGACCACTTATTGAAGACGCGGCTGTTCGAACACCCAGCAAATCAAGCCGCAGGAATTCGCCGCAGCATGACCGAAACAAGCGACTCGCTTCCTCGCACGTTGCGCAGAACCAGACGAAAAGCAGGAGACAAAGAAAACACACACTAAAAACACGCCCAACAATGCACTTCCGGCACGGACGATCGTTGTCGTGAGTGCCAAGTTGAGTCAACGATTGACCACATCAGAGCACCACAAACAACCAACTCTGCACGACCAAGCAAGAAGCGTTTCATTGCACAAGATAATACTGCCACCGTGCACGTGCTTCTCGAACACCGCTTCGCGCAGTCACCAATGCTTTGAGATTTGCCCAGCACCTTCCTTCACTCCAGTCCAGGCATGCCGACGCACAGATCCCTCGTCTCCTCTTTTCGCGCACTGCGTAGTACAACATCATCGACGATAGAACACTCACTTCATCATCGCCGGGCATCGAAAGTCTCAATAAAGTAAGTGAGTAAGTGGGTGAGCGAGCGAGCGAGCGAGTAGCAACAACCATGCACGAAGCGAACGAAGCGAACGAAGCGAACGAAGCGAACGAAGCGAACGAAGCGAACGAAGCGAACGAAGCGAACGAAGCGAACGAACAAACGATAATAACGTTCATTGGCCAATCAATCAATGGCCACCGTCAACCGTCATCAATGGTCAGTCACCCAATGGTTCAATGGTCACTCCAATGGTTCAATGGTTGCATGCACGAATGGTCACTGAATGATGAATCAATGAACCATCAACATCAATGAATGGTCAATGTCAAACCAATGTCCATCCAGCTTGTGGTATCTTTGTCCGGCTGTGCACGCTGGAATGCATGCGTGTGGCGACAGGACAGCACGCATGATCACTTTGCGTGCTTGGCAACGCAACGGCGATGACCGGCGACGCAACCAACGGTCGTGAAAGGAGTGGTTAACTTACACGTTGACGACGCTGTCCAATGGACGATGCGATGAGCAGTCAGGGACGCCACTCCCTCATCTCGTGGCGACCGTCCAATGAACAAGGCAGTGGCACAAGCAAATACCAGGGAACGGGACTCTCAGCAGCGGCCTACTAACTAACGGATTCACTGACTAAATAACTAACTTTTACTTGGCATTGGTACCGTTCGAAGGCGTGGGCCTCACGCGCGGTTGATATTTGAACACGAGTGTACGCTCCTGTCGCCCGTTCGCCATCAAGTGCAACAGTCGTGGCGGCTCTTGTGGTTGGCAGTATCGATCTGTGATTGTCACGATCGTCGCCTACAGCAACGGCATGCACAGCCTAGTGTCAAACAAAAGAGGGAGGAAGCGTCGACATGGAGCAGCAGTCACATACCTCCACGGCCTTCTTCATGCAAGGCACGAGCTCCTCCCGATTGGGCATCGCTGCTTGTGAATGTTCGGAACTTGGAGCGCCACCACGAGCGGTAGATGGCACTTGGTGGTTGTCTTTGCCTGTCGCCGCAGGAGAGGTGGCCGTAGCACCGGAGCGCACACGCTTGCGCTTGGCGGCCAACTTGCGCTGACGCTTTTCGTGCTTTCGTTTCAGGCGGTTGGCCTTTACCAAGTCCTTGGAAAGCGGAGCTTCTTGACGTGTGGACGGAAGGAAGCTTTTAAACGTCAGTACGACAGAGCAACCCGGAGCAAGGTAGGGCACGACAGCCTCAAACGCCTATCACAGGAAAGATGGTCGACGTAAGAAATGGATGTTGGGCACAACAAGTTTCCCCTGTCCGATATCGTGAACAATAGCAAGCGGACTCACTCGCAATGTTTCTGCAGGGCCCGAATTCATGTCGCACACACAAATTGCGACGACCGATGATGTTGCGACGACCGATGATGTTGCATCGGTTGACCCAAGAGCCTGACCCAAGCGACTGGACGCAACGGATTGTCCACCCTGTGGAATGCTGTGCTCTACGCGTAGAGGCAAGTGTGTGACATTGGCTGGCTTAGGAGACGCCATGCTCCCGGGATCAATGGCAACTACCGTCGTACATCTCTCGGCAAGCTGTTCATTTATGACATGGAGCGCAGTCAGTGGATGAAGCACTACGAGGTAGCACACAAGCCAACGGTATTCACCTGATAGCTCCAGCCCCCTGGCGAAGCCCCCAGGTCGAGTCCAATTACTTTCCCCGCATGTCCCCGCAGCCCCTCTGCGGAGCGAACAGTCCACTGCCACAAATCCGTCGTGCATAGAACTTCGGCCAACTTCCAATACGCGCGAGACACGGCAGCGCAAAGGCGCACTGGCATGACGAGAGGATGCACTGCTTTCGCTAACGATGCTCGCTGAGTGCATGGTACGTCATTGGCGACGTTGCGTTCAGCATGTGTGCTTTCGGAGCCGCAGTCATTCGATCCAGACGCGAGGAGTTGCGATGGAAATCTGTGAGACTGGGAATCAACGCGTTCCTGATTCAGCCACAACTTTCTAAGGAAGGCCGATCGCAAGTATTCCGCACCAAGCTTCGGGGGCCCTCCGTCGGCGAGGCAGGCAGCACTTGACGACATAGTGCAGTGGCAGGATGTTGCGGCGGCGTCCGAGCAAAGGAGGCCCTGTGCTGGCACTGGCTCGACGCCACACAAGATGCTGCCGCTGTCACCAGCCATGATAATAGTGGCCACGAAGTCAAAATCCTGCTTGACCACCTCCACGCCTGGGGCATGTCTTTCAAACCAAGCCTCCGTTTGGGGCACGAGCTCCGGTGGACTAGCGTGGACGCGGACACGAGGTCTGGACCCATCGGTGCTTCCGCGCGAGCGCAAGATGGAGTGCAGCATTGCGTTGCATGCGTCCCGCACCAAACGATGCGAACCGAGGCGCACGGAGGCAAAGTTGAGAATTACCAGTTGCAAGTTTACATCTTCGGCCAAGGCCAGCACCGCTCGCCACCACAGCTCCGATGGAGCCTCTATTTTTGTTGCGGCATCGCCGTGGACGAGCGGTTTGAGCAGCACCACCTGGTGTGCCTTGCGTCCGGCGGTTGGTTGCCCGTGGGACGGAAGTTTGAGCGATTGACCTAAAACATGAAATCGAACGTGGGGTCCAGATTCGGCGTATGCGATGAACCTCCGCACGTGCGATGATGGCACCACCACAGCCAGTGAAGCGCCGGGCGGAACTGCCTGAGGGCTCGGCGGGTGGTAGTCCCAACAACTCGCCCCGTGGGGACAGGCTGCTTGGTCAAAATTGCCCTCGACAAAATAGCCGCAAACTGGGCGCAGACATTTGGGAGTCACGATTCGCTTCGCATGTAGCTCACGACAATCTTGGGAACAGAATCGGCCCGCGCCGGAAGCTGGACGCTTCTTGCGGCAGAACGCACAGGAGCGCACGAAGGCTTGGGCGCACGCGGAAGAAGCGCAGAGCCTCTTGCCCGGCAGTCTCCTCGCTTTGCCGCATGACAGACACAGAAACGCCTGCGGGATAGGATGCGGCGCGTGACTGCAGCTGCTGGGGCTGGGAGTCGATGCCATCGTCTGCAATGCTACCGATGCACCATTTGGCGGGGCAGCAGACCGAATGATCACGCTTCACGCTATGTCTTGAAGCTCATGGCGTTGCGCTTGGAATCTGTACTTGAATAAAAATATTGTGCTGCACATGTGGAAAAGGTACAATGTGCGTGTGTGCTCACAACTACCACGACGACGTCCCCAACACCCCACCGCGGTCGAGTGGTAGGTATCCCAGAAAGCGTGGCCTGCCGTGTCCGAAGCCCGCACGCTTGGAAAATTGTCGTTGACCCGGCCATTCAACTAGCCCCACATATTTCTCCACAGGAAGACAGAGTGACAGACAACAACAAGACAAGGACAGCACCAGCATCGGCAGTAGAGCCTCTGCTCACCAGTGCCTCCGCTGCTGCCGACAACAACAACAGTGCGCACAACTCGATGGCACGGCGTGACTGCCATCGCCATCAACAATGAACGACGACCGTCTCCCTCCCTCCCTCCCTCCCTCGGCAAATTAACTGTTTCACGACTTCACCACACACACGCATACCATCACCACAGCGACGCGAGTGGGAGTCACGAGACATCGAACGAACGAACGAAGCGAACGAGCGAACGAACGAACGAAGCGAGCGACGAACCAACGAACGAAAGCAAACGAACGAACGAACGAACGACGACGAACCAACGAACGCAAACGATGGCCACTTTTTGGGCCGCGCGGGCCTGTTGAAAATTCGGCGAACGCCAAACGGCAAATGAAAGATGAAAGAAAGTGCGATCACCGATCAATCAACAACAACGACGACGACGTCGTCTAAAAAATCATCGTCGTCTAAAAAAACATCGGCGTCGAAAAAAAACACCGTCGAATAAATCCATCGTCGGTGGGTGAGAGATGAGCGTACACTTTCTGTACGTTACATGTACATTGACGGAAATACACTGCTCCAGCGTTGTCGAGTGAGGTTGTTGTACATGTGTGTACGATGCGACGTACAACGCGTCATGTCTGCTTAGGAATGGGCATTTGGGTGATGAGCACACTTTAACGACCCATTCCGTATTTGTTTATACAACGTTGAGTGGTAGCACTACCTTTGTTACGGAAAGTGTGACCTTTTACTGCGGAACAGTGTCTACGTTAATTGATCATCCGACAAAGGTATCTGCCTTCAATTATCAACGGTACAAACACTGTAACACCGCTGCACTGCCCTAGAATTAGGGTTATCAATGGGCAAAAATACGCCGCAGTGACCATACCACTTCGTTCGTTCAAACCCCACAGCCACTCACAGCCACTCACAGCCACCATCGGCAGTCAGTCAGTCAGTCAGTCAGTCAGTCACCCAATGAATGAACGAATGAATGCACTGCGAACTGTGAGTGTGACTGCGTGGGTGGGCGGCGTATCGCTGTGCAGGGTCGCTCACTCACCCACTCACCCACTCTCTCACTGTCACTCACTCACTGACTCACTCACTGACTGTGAGTGAGTGAGTGAGTCATTCATTCATTCATTCAAACTCGCTGCCATCCACTGCCAGCCAGCCGTAATACCATAATGGGCGGTGAGTGAGTGAGTGAGTGAGTGAGTGAGTGAGTGAGCCTCTGTGCACTGTCAGTCAGTCAGTCAGTCAGTCACCAGCTTCCGTCCGTCCTTCCTTCCTTCCTTCCTTCCTTCCTTCCTTCCTTCAGACGTTCGTTCCTTCCTTCCTTCCTGCCCAACAATGTCGGCTGTCGGCTGTCGGCTGTCGTTTGGACGAACGAACGACGAACGAACGACGAACGAACGATTGATGCGTTGTTGTCGTCGTTGTTTTTGTCGTCGTCGTTGTTTTTGTCGGCGTCGTTGTTTTTGTCGTCGTCGTCGTCGTTGTTTTGGTCGTCATTGTTGTTGCATACTCGCGTCGACTACAACGCACACACACACACTTTCTCTCACACACAATCTCACTCACTCACGCCGCAGCGCGACGAACACGTCGGTGTCGCTGGTGTTGTTGTTGGTGGAGCGTTGGTTGTTGGTTCATGTTGTTAGTTGTTGGTTGTTGGTTGTGGGTTGTTGGTTGTTGCATGATGCTGCCTGCCAGTTGTTGTTGGTGGTTGTGGGATGCCGTTGCTGGGTAGTTGCCACACGACCGGTATTGCTGTGGTCAGCTGTCGGTGTTTTGGTGCGTTGCGTTTGGCTGCCAAGGCGTTTGCCGTCGTCGGCCTTGTGTCGGCCGCTCGTGGTGGTGGCGTGTTTCTGGCTCGGTCTCTGCACGCGTGTAATTGCTTATTGCCGCGTGTGCACGCACGCATTCGACGCCGCACTGAATAACATACAGCGTGGCTTCGTTCCCGCATCCACCCTCCACCTGACTGGACCCTCGCGTGATCAGCATCGCCCGCGGGCGGTTTAAACTCCGTGCATCGAAGCCACCGGCGGCGGTGTTGCGCCGGACGTGTCGATATCGTGGTGACCCTCAGACTTGGCGTGACATTGGTGCGCTCCCGCCCCTTTCGGCGAGAACGTCTTGAACGACCGTCACGACGAGGTTGATCGGTTCTTTGTCCAAGGGTTTCTGTATTCTATTTTTTTGGTGGGGTTTCGGGTTCTGCGTCCGATCAAACCCACGCACACTCCTTACTAGCACCTCGCCGTACGACAGCCGGCCCCATGTGCACTTCGTGAGCAACACTTCAACGGCGAGGGCTTCCTCGGCCAGACTCACTCTAAGCGCCGCGAACGCGACGCGGTGAGTCGCCATGAGCATTCTCACGAAGCGCGACTCCATCGAAGAGTTGTTTCCAGAAAAAAACGCGGAAGGAGCTTCGGCCGGCGCATCGCAAGCCGGCAAGGCACAGCATAGTCCGACCGCCGCACCAGGCATGGCCGACCCATTAGACACCGCCGGCCTGGACTCACAACCATCGAGCACCAGAAACAGGTCCCACACAGAGGCCTCCCCTCCTGCGACCAGTTTGTCCAAGTCGCCGGAGTCGTCCCCGGATACCTCTCGCCCGAAGTCCAAGTCGCACAGTGCCGCAGACAAGACTGCCATGGGCACGGACATAGGCCGCTCACTGAAGCTGTTCGGCGACCGGCTCGCCGCCGACATGGAGGCCAGTTCCAAACGGCTCGCCGCCAAAATGAAGGAGGACCGGGACAAGGCACGCGTCCGACTGCTGTGGGACCGGCGCAAGGAGAGGGTGCGCTCCATCAAGCGCAAGTTCGCACTGCAGCCTGTCGACAAAACCACCTACTTGTTCGAGCTCCTGTTCGAGCAGGGCGACGTCATCGACGAGGAAAAGGTGCGGCAGGTCGCGTACTTCGGGCTACCAGCCCGCACGCGACTGCGTTCGTTGGTGTGGAAGCTGTTCCTCGGATACCTCCCTTGGGACAGGCGGCAGTGGCACGAGAAGCTGACGCAGCAGAGATCGCTGTATCGCGAACTGCTGCACCAGTTCGTGGTGGACGGTATGAACGACAGCACCTGGAAGAGCCCCAGCGGCACGCCGTGGGCGAAGGAGATACTGAAGGATGTTTTGCGCACGATGCCAGAATCCCCCTTCTTTCACAGAAACGCGTTGCAACATGAAGCCTTGATGAACATGCTCATTATCTACGCAAAGGTGAGTAAATGCCACCCCCTGCAATCCACATCTGCGGCGACTACCCCGTCTCACAACTCGTCCTTCGATCGCCTTTGCTGTCTAGATGAACCCCGGCATCGGCTACGTCCAAGGAATGAACGAAATTTTAGCTCCGCTGTATTTAGTCTTCTACACGGACAACCAGGTGTGCTTGCTTTCTGGATCGCGTGGTGCGCGTTGGTCCCTCTCTGACAACTCGCCCTGCCTCGCGCGCGTGCACAACATTTAATTTTGGACTCTGACATACTTTTCGTGGGCAGGCTCAGTTTGGTGACGAAAGTGACACTCCGCTCCCAAACTCACCAGTGCATCGCACGCAGATGACATTCGACACCCACGGCTCACATTCGAGGACCAAAGCACGCGCTAACAGTGGCCTGTACTCGGCTGAGAACTCCCCACTGATTTCCCCGTCGGAGTCGCCGGAGGCTTCGCCCCTTCGTGGCCCTGCGGGCGCTGGAGCCGAGGAGATCCCCAATTCTGATGCGGGCACCCGCACGCCGGTGCGCACTAACAGCGATTCTGAAAGCTACGCCGCCCCCAAGATTGTGCCGGCGTGGGCTCTCGACGCAGAGGCGGATGCATTTTTCTGCTTCTCCACAATCATGGCAGAGATGGGAGACGTACGTCAACTTTCCGTGGGCGCTGCCGTGCAATGACGATCAAACTGACGTGGCATGCTCGGCAACAATAGGTTTTCACTAAGCACTTGGACACCCACAACACCGGCTTGTTGGGGGCGCTGGAGCATATGACAGAGTAAGTGTCCCCGTGGCTTGATGCGTCTATGTTGTTGTTGTTGTTTTGTTGTTGACGATGATGCTGACGACGCTGACGACGTCCATATTGTGTTGTGCATTTGTAGTCTTGTTGCAAAGTTCGACCCTGAGCTCGCGCAACATTTGCAAAGCAATGACCTCAGCTCGTCGCTCTATGGACTACGGTGGATCACAACGCTCATGGCCCGAGAGTTCCCCATTCCAGCAGTGCGTCTCTCCTCGATCGCTGTGCATTGACTTTGTCGAGCTTGCTGCGAAGCGCGTGCCCCTAACATCTGCCCCGAACCTTGTTAACTGTGCCTAGGTGTGCCGAATATGGGACACACTATTTGCGGACCCAAAACGCTTTGAATTCTTGACCTCGTTCAGCGTTGCGATTGTCAGATCCGCCCGTGAGCAGTTGCTCTCTCTCAACCAGGTTTGTGCGTTGCAAGCAGTTTCATGTTGGCACCTGTCCAGGTCAACCTTGTTCTCATCACTTTGTGTGCTGTTATTACGAATTTCTTGCAGATGGGCTGCATCGAGCTGCTGAACAACTCGAACTTCAACAATTTGCCGCTGACATCGAATTTGAACCTCGACGCTGTGTTCGAGCAGGTGGGTCCTGAAACCCGCTCGCAGCTCCGAACCCTTCTGACACACACTCGACAATCTCTAAACAACTCGCCCTCTGTGCAGGCTGTTGAAATGCAATTCCAACTGGACCCTGCGTCCGTGCCCGACGTTGCGTGCGCATGGGTAGACGACCAGCCGGTGGTGGCTCGGGACGACTTTCGCGAGGTCAGTCAGACTGCAAAATGCGCCAGCGCGCTTGTGAGAAGCAGTGGTTGTTTGACATGCCAACTCGGTGCGTTCCGTACAGGTGGTGAGCATGTTTTACCGGCAGCCACGGGCTGGGGAGCAAATGACGAACAAGGAAATTAGAGATATTATTAGGTTCGGCTGCCATTGATTCCGATTGCGTGTACCTGTCGCCGGTGGCTCAACTGCATCCATGTATATTCGTGCACAAGGTACTACTCCCAACCCAAGGAGCGTGCAAAAGCCCTGGACTTGCGGTTGCGGTGTTGTTTCGGCGAAGGCCTGAGGCCGTTCATGTGAGTTTCGGCTCGGCCCCACATCTCTGTTTGCACGAGCGCACTCTCCTGTTCTCGACGGTCACGGTGTTGGTTTTGTTTAGGCGAATTCAGGAAGATCTTGTGGAGTTGTCGCGTCTCCGGGGGCTCGGTGTCTGTGCAGGAAGATTGGACACCTTGCAGTTGCTCAACTCGTCTGCGGCAACAACCGATTCCGAGGAGTCGGGCGATGAGGGGCGGTCCTCGGACAGCGGGTCACAGAGCGAGCCCATTATCGCATCAGATTCGTCTCCATTCCGGCGCAGCCCGCGCATCAGCCGAACCAATCGACCACGCGACGACATCAATCTTGCAGGTCACGTGGAAAGTCTGAACGTCAAGACGGAGCAGCGAAGTCTGGCTCCACCAACCCGACAACGGCGAATAGAAAACACCGAGAGCATGATGAAGTGGCTGTTTCACGAATCGGAGGAATTGCCACCTTCGCGGGTATGTTGTTGTCACAGCGGCGCTGAATCGATCGCTCTGGCTTGCGCCTTGACGACATGGTCACCGGTGTGTCTAGGCTCAATGGGTGTCGCGCAGACTACTGCTGTTCCGGCACGGGTTGTTGTCGCCGCTTGATCTTTGCGCCGCTTCCTTCAGTGACGTGTTAGACGCCGACGCTGACGAACAGGTGAGTGTGGTTGGTGTCCGTCATTGGTTGAACTTCGATTTGAGTGTGTGGTTTTCGTGTTCGTCCGCGTTATTTCCGGTGTTTAGGCGAAAAAGTGGGCGGAAGAGAATGCGAAAAACCGCGAAAAAGCTATGGAACAGGACCAAGCAGACAAGCCGGAATCCGGCGCGACAACGCCGACATCCAGTGGCGTGTCGTCGCCTGGGAAGGGTGGGCTTTGGCGTAGTGCGAGCGAACCAGTGCGGACGAGGGCGTCCACTGCTCAAGCAGCTGATCCTGGCGCGCGTATCAAGAGTTTCTTTGACAATCTGTTCAAGAAACCTCCAGCTGCCACTGGGAAGCGGCCTAAGAGCCTGTCGGCGTGGTCTCCGCGTCCCAAACTGAACACGTCAAGTCAACTCGCAGATAACAAGTCGCATCGCGACGGCCCTGTGGCAAACAATGCAAGCGACGACGAAGCTGCTAACTCCAAGATGCTTGCTCGCCGGCGCTCCGTGAGTCAGTGAAGAGCCACGCCCTGCCACAGATGGACCGTTTCAGAGGGACGTTTCAACGAATCTCCGAGCTGTGCGGATGTGGATTTGGCGAGTTTTGCTGGTGTATCGCGACCTTTGCTAAGTCATAATAGATTCAAATAGTGCCATTCAAATAGTACTGAGTATGGATACCCCAGCCGCTCACTACACTGCCCGATAAAGCCGGTCAACGTCGAACAGCCACAGCTGCTAGATAAAAGCTCGAGGACATAACAGCGCCTTGTTGGTAGGTGGTTCGGTTCAACCCTTGCTCAACATCACCATTGCGCTCCAGAGCTACTGTCATACATTCCCCATTCCCCTTGATAATGTCATCATCCATACATCTCGCATCTCAATCAATGTCTGCTGTTTCAAACAGCTGTAGGGTTGTACTATGTCATACTGACGGCTGACGGCATTTACACACTTGCATGTAGGCTTTGGCGCCAAGGCGATGTAACTGACTCAAGTAATGTACATCCACCCCAACTCACCGACATCAATCGACGAAGGAAGCCACAGAACGGAACGAACGAACGACGGAACGACGGAACGAACGAACGACGGAACGACGGAACGTCGGAACGACCGGACGACTTTTGGGTGGGTGGGGTTGGTTCAATTGGCCAGCTGGTCGTTCGTGGATGGAGACGCTGTTGCTCTTGTGTTGCCGTTGCTTTGTGATGCCACTGAATACCATACTGCCTTGTCACGGTCGGTCGAGGCAGCTTGCGAAAAGTGCGTGCAGTGTATCCATGGTGTGGACGAACTTCAATGGCCAAGTCACTGCATATGCGTAGTTGTGGATTGTGGGGTCGTTAGGCGCAGCAGGCTAACAACTGGCGTCCCACGCGTGGACGGCTCGTCGAATTTGTGCGTCGTCACCTACATCCGTCGTCTTTTGCGTTCTTTTCCTGCTTTTCCTGTTGTTTTTTGTTTTTGTTTTGTTTGTACTTTTTTGGCACGAGGCCACCCACTTCCCACTTGGAAGACAACCCAGAGTCCGTCCAAGTCCAACGACGAACGGGAGGGACGACCTGGGTGTGCACCGCTGTGCGCACCTGGCAGGGATTGTCTGCGGAGCGTAAACATGCCCAGCGCAGCATCCCCCCGCTCGGCGCCGCCGTCGGGGGGGAAGCGTGCTCGAAGCAGCAGTGGCCGTTCCCGGCCGTCGTCGTCTTCCACGCAAGACAGTTCGACCCGCGCTGCGTCCAGCGACGCTCCGTCGCGCAAGAGGGCGCATCAGCAACAAAATGCGGCACGCGGACACCGCAGAAACAGCAGCTCCAACAACAGTGCAAGCAGTCGCCGCAACTCTGCTGGTGCCAGCGGTAGCGGTGCCAGCAACAGCGACGCGAGCCAGGGGAGCAGCAGCAACAGCAACAGCAACAGCAACAACAACAACCGTGGCAACCGCAACCAAAGCGACGGCAACAGAAATAGTCCTGGCTCAAGCTCTGGATCCAGCTCAAGCTCCGGTCCTGGCTCTGGCTCTGGCTCCGGCCCCGGCTCCGGCTCCGGCTCCAATAGTAGAAATAGCAGCCGCGATGCAGCAACCAGCAGCAGCGCTGCCGCCGGAAGCGGCAACAGAAGCCGCGGCAGTGGCAGGGGCAGTGGCAGAAACCGGGACAGCGCCGGCAGCGCGAACGAAGGCAGCCGCAGGATCATGACTGTCCAAGACCACTCGGACAGCGATGTGCGGCTGCTGCAGCAGCTGCTGCGGTTCCGGACCGTCAGTTTCGAAGAGGCCAAGGGCGCGCACGCCGCGTGCGTCCTGTTCATGCAGAAGGAATGCAACGCGCTTGGACTGTCCACAGAAGTCGTGAGTTTTGTTCCCAACAAGCCGATTTTGCTGGCGACCAGACGCGGGACGCACCCTGAACTCGAGTCGGTGCTGTTCGTGGCCCACGTCGACGTGGCGCCCGCGTTGGACTCACACTGGGGCTGCGACCCCTTCCTGGGCGTTGTGCAACACAACGCCGTGTGGGGCCGTGGTGCACAGGACATGAAGAGCACTTGCGCGCAGTACCTCCTGGCTCTTCTAGCGCTGAAAAACACACCCCTGCAACGCACAGTGCACCTTGTGTTCGTCCCGGACGAGAAGATCGGAGGCAACTTCGGTACGTTTCTGGCGTCGTGCTTGGCGTCCTCGCCGGGACAGTTCCGCTGTCCCATTTCCGCAGGCGTGGCGATCTGTTTCGACATTAAAAGCAGCGCGCAAGTAAAGTGTTTGTGTTCTTTGTGTTTTTGTTGTTTTTGTTGTTTTCTGGTGGCTGCAATGTGTTTGGCACCGGCGTCCAGGAATCCGAAGGTTAGTGACGAGCCCGGAGTTCGCCAAGCTCGGCACCATCGGCATTGCTCTGGATCAAGGTCTGCCGTCGAGCGGCACAGACTTCCACGTGTTTCACGCGGAACGTGCTCTTTTGTGAGTTTTGTTCGCCTCATGGTTGCCTGCTTGCGGCGTTGTGTGGTGGGCCCACAGTGAAGGCCGGATCCTATCTTTGCGTCATCTCTCACACTCGACACATGTGTATCCGCGCCACTGCATCCTCAGAAATGTCATCGTCAGCGCCCATGGACCGTCCGGCCACGCTAGCCAGTTGTTTCCCACTGCGGCGGTGTACAAGTTGCTCAAGCTCGCCGATCTCGTGAACTCGTTTTCGCACCAACAGCAGCAGAAAGCTCAGCAGCCGGCCCACCACCCGGCCTACGGCACCGCCTCGCAAACGCTCGGCGACGTGTGCACCATGAACATCACAATGTTGCGCGCCGGCGTCACGACGGACAACGGAAATACTTATTCTCTGAGCAAGGTCCCAGCCGAGGCTCTGGTTCGTGCCCGACGTTGCGTCCAACCAAGACCAGCTCTCCGAAAAGTGCAACAGCAACCCCAAGCTAACAGCGCATGCTTCTGTGTGCGCGCTTGTTTGTGCCCTGCGTCTGTGTTGGGTCCGTCGCTCTTTCGTCATTGTCAACAACAGGCTGGAATTGATATCAGAGTTCCGCAGTCGACGCCAATCCAACGTATCGAAGCGTTGCTCGACACGTGGTGCGCTTTGTGCGATGTGAAGTGGATGTACGCGCCCTGGGACAGGCGACCGCCCCGGCAGCATGTTGCAAGTCCGGTGGATGGCAACAATCCATGGTTCCGTAAGTGATCAAGACTGTTTTTCCGTAGAATGGTTCGCGCCTGTCACGTATTGCCGCGGCATCACGTGTGCTCAATTCGTGCTACGATACTAGGGTCTCTGATGCAATGCTTGTCACAGTTTGCACCAAATATCAGGTGGGTGGCTGAAGTGCTTGACTCTCGGGCGATTGCTCGCTGCAGCAACTCCGCGGGCAGAAACTGCGACATGATCAATGGCACGCTCCAATGTCTCACTGGGTTGCTGTTTCGCTTGTTAGATTAAGTTGTCATCCAACTCACACCAGCGCGAATGCGCTTCGAGCCGTTGGAATCCCCACGTACGGCTTTTCACCAATCACGCAAAACCAGGTTCTCCTACACGATGCGAATGAGGCAAGTACTCGCAGTTCAATCAACATTCTTGAGTTGTTGCGCGCCGCTCGTGACGGTGTGTTGTGTGTGTGTGTTTTTTTTTTCTTTGTCGCAGCATATTCGCATCGATGTGTTTCGACGTGGCATCGACGTATACGCACAGCTAATGCGCAGCCTGGCCGGCTGGGCCCCTGTGCAACCAAGACCAGCAGCGATGGCGGCGTCATCTGCGAACGTGGCAAGCAGCGACGTCACGACAGAGCAGGCCGACACCATAGTCGCAAATGCGAAAACTCTTTTGAAGAAGTACCTCCGCAAACACTCCAAGCAAAAGTCGAAAGCCCACGGTTGGCAGCATGCTGTTCAAGTCTTGAAGAATCTGGAGGCCGCGTTGGCATCTCACGACGCGGACATCGCAGCTGGAAAGCAACACGAAGGTGAAGTGCACGAAACGTGCAGCCAATTGGTAAAAGCGACCCCATTACATTGCTGCATCGCCGCCTTTGTGTAGGTCGACCTCTGGTGCCGCTCTCCACGAACCGCAAGCTGGCCTGCCGTCTTGCAGCGTTCTTGCATGACTTGGACAACCCAGACAGGATGCCAACAACAAAGGCCGCCGCTCAGCAGCTGTTTTCCAACGCATTGGGGATTGCCAAGTCGGCCGGTGCGCCGCAATGCGTGCTAGACGATGTACTGAAGATGATGGGCTGGGTTGCATGCCGGCACAATGGCAACCGATGCCCTGCAGAGGCTCGAGAGCACCCAGAGCTGCTGTGGCCGCGCTGGGCCGATCGTCTGCAGTCTGCTGGGGAAGCCGGTGTTGCGAGATGCTTCATATACCACGTAAGCCAGGGCCTGCCACTGTCTCTGGATTCGACCCCGCGAGCACAAACGCCCGCACAAGCTCTCGCGTTCGCGACTCGAGAACGCTTTGACGCGTTTTGTCAACGGGGTGGAAACTCCGCTTCGATGATGGACTTTTACTACGACAAACTCCTGCGCGTGGCTTGGCCCGATCCTCGCGTTGTGAAGAATACGTTCCTGCAGGTAAGCACCCAACCCCGTCCGCAGCGCATTGGTTTGTCCCACCGTCCAGTCGCGAGGCTGTTGCGCCATCATCAACGTGTCTGTGTTCGTGCACGTGGCTTTGTGTTTTGGGCCGCTGGGCTCTGTTACGATGGGATCGGAATTCGCAGGCCGCGGCTCTCGAGAGTGCCGCACCGTTGCTGAAGGCAAGTTGTGTTTCCACAACCAAACATGCATCTTCTTCTTCTGTTTGGTTTCCACGAGCACACTTTGATTGTGATATTGCGTTCATTATTTGCCTGTCTCAGATCTGCTTGATGTTCGGCTCAACCGGAACCGTCCCTGTGCGCGAAATCGAAGCCATGGTTGCACGCCAAGGGCTTGCAGTGCGGCATCAAGACCCAAAACGATGAGCAATGACACTCACACCTTTTAAAACGTTCGCTCTACCCCTATTGTGATCATAATCTTACAACACGCTGCGGCGTGACGAAACGTTTTGACATTGTGCGTGTTTCATGCGAAGTGGTTCGTTAATAAATTGATGGGACTCTACCACGGCTTTTGTGTTTGTATGTACTCCCGCTTGCTCACATCAGTCTGTGGACATACTCTGCTGCGGTTATTGTTATTGTTATTGGTGGCGGTGATGGCCGCTGTCGTCATTGGTCGCAACGACAAAACTCTAAGAAATGACGTCGATCAAAAGGGATTGTCGTCCTCTTGCCTCTCGATCTCCCTTTGAGTTGTAAGCACTTGTTGCATGGCGTCGACCCACCTGCATATAAGAACGCCAGTCATCAGTTCAGGCGCCCACGTTGCCATGAAAGTGGCGTGAAACGGCCTGTGACACTGACAAATACTCACATATCTCGCATCCGTGGACTCTCGGCCTCGAGCTTCAGGTAGGCAACTTCTCCATAAACTGCAGTCAAATGGATGCCACGAGGTCTGCACGCATGCACGCGGTTCCACAAGTCAACACCATTTTGCGCACTCGCCAACATTACGACGCAAGATGCAGACGAGCACCGCACCCTTTCGCTTTCACTTTGCACCTGCGGCCCTCTGGCATCGCCGCGTCGGACAAAATTACCATGCCGTGCAAGCGAGCGTTCCCGCCGTCAGGAGCCAACCCTACGCAAAAAATGGCAAGCGCACAACGTAAGAGCACGAAAACACCGCAGCGACTGTGCGACGAGCTGCTCTCACCCTCAGAATTGCACAACTTGTCATAGTAGCACAACGACGTTCCCGTGAGCACGAAGAAACGTTTCTTCTTCGCTCCCAACGCCACGGCCTTTCCAGCTATTTGCATCGGGTATTTCACCATCCACCTGCAGCGGCAGCGACGACGTGAGACGATACTGTGCCCGCGCGCGCAAACAACTCCACTTGGCCGCGCACGAACCCGCGCATGATAGCCAGAGCACGGGACTTCTTTTTCAGCGACACCGGCCGAGCTCGCGACGCTGCACCCGCAGCATCGTCTCCGAACGGGTTGCCGACAGCGTCCTCTTCGTCCTCGTTGTCGCCAAATGGATTACCGTTCTCACCCACCATAACCTCTTCGTCGCTGTCCTCACCAAAAGGGTTGTCGGAGTAGCCAAACGGATTTCCCTCGTCAACGCCGCCAGCTTGTGTTGGTGTATCGTCGTCGCCGAATGGGTTGGCGTCGCCGCCGGATGCCTCCAAAGTTTGAACTGCCTGCGACGGCGCCACCTGAAGGAGGGTAACATTCACACGAGCGCGCAACAATTAACGAACGGTGGCCACGATGGCACGACGAAACTCGGCGTGCACCAACGAAGGTCCATCGACTCACCGGCGTGCTACTTGTACCATCGTCGCCGAACGGATTGGGGGCGTCCTCCTCCTCCTCCTCGTCCGCAAATGGATTGGTGGCATCGGCTGCGTTATCTTCTGTGTCGTCTGCCGGAAACGGATTGGGCGTCTCCACCTCCGAAGACCCGAACGGATTCGGTGTCTCCGCCTCATCATCCCCGAAAGGATTCACCTCTCCTGCTTCGTGCTGCGGCGAGTCGTCTCCGAAGGGATTTGCTTCCGCGTCCTCGTCCTCGTCGGCGAACGGATTGGACTCCGGCGACGGCGACGGCGAGCGCTGTGTGCTGTCTTGGCTGTATAAAGAAGCGTCAAGCAGGTGTAGATCCGAGTTGTGCACCGAGAGATTTGGTTCATTGGGTTCGGCATAGGGCACGCCGACTACATCGCTATCATCCCCGCCGCTTCCAAAATCGTCATAGGTTGCTGCTGGGACGTCGGCGGCGGACCCACTAGGGTACCCGACGTCCACGGGTTCGATCGCAACATAGTCATCATCGTCGTCGTCCTCCGAACCAAACGGGTTGCTTTCGTCAGCCGTTGCGCGGGCCGGCATGCTCGAGCTTTGTTTGATTCGAACAGCGGAACCGGCCGGGGTGGCGGACGCGGACGAGTCCTGCGACCTGAAGCCCGCAATTCCCGCTCCTGACCTCGCCTTGGCACTGCTGGGCACGTTGGAGCGAGGGCCGGCCCTGGGAGACATGCCGCGCTCCAGCAGCTTCTTCTCCATCCTCGCCTCCATCGCAGCGAGCTTCTCTTTGATCGAGAGCTTTTTCGGTCTCGTAGGCGTCCTTGGTGCGTACGGGTTGACGATCCGCTTGGAGCTGCCTCCCTTGGAGCGGACGCGCTCGACAGCAGCCTCGATGTGGTCCCGCGTCGTCGCGGAGAGCATGTGGCGCCTTCGGTTGCACAGGGCCTTGACCCACTCCTTAGCAACCAGCGGGTCGCTCGCTCGCAGCTTCAACGATCGATCCTCCAGCTTGACGTTGACGATGCGGATGCTAGACAGAAATATCTTCTCAGCGTCCCGAATATCGACAGCCTTCCTGGCCATCGGAGCGCCCCCTTTCGTCTGCGCATAGCAGAGGTACTCGTTCAACGTCGAGAACCACCGCTTCTGGAACTTCTTTGGGTTGTCGTGGGCCTGCTTCTCCAAATACCCCTCCATGTGAGTGTCGGCGTACTCCTCGTCATCCTCCGTGGGCAGTTTGACAGACATGACCGCTACGCGAGACTAACTTTCGAGTCGCTGAGGACGCCCCTGTTCGTCTAACACGTTGTCGAGCACGCTGTATTGTGCCACCACAGCCACAGGTCGCGAGTGACCACGATAGTCACGTCGCGGACGAAAAGAATATTTTTCACAAAACACAAACAAAGACGCAACAAAAACAGAAACGAAGCAGGGGAAAAGCGTCAGACGGGGTCTCTCCTCACGCCCAAACGATCAACGCAGTATCCCCTCCATCACAGAGCAATCCGGCTACCTCTACCAACGACGACGGCGGCGCCGGCGACAAGGCAACGGCAACGCAACGAAGCGGCGGCGACGCAACGAAGCAACGATGAGACAATGAGACGATGAGGAGACGTTGAGACGACGAGTGAGATAATCGGACAATAAGATAACAACGAGACGGAGTGATTGAGGCGAAGCGAGGCAACGACCACGACCACGACCACGACCACGACCACGACCACGACCACGACGACAATGCTGACGACCACGACGCCGACACCGACACCGATACAATTGACAACGACGACACCGACGACGGCGGCGACGACGACGACGACGACGACGACGACGACGACGACGACGACGACGACGACGACGACGACGAACGAACGAACTTCGAAACCGTCGAACTTCGAAATCCAAAC
>ENA-OWNT01002346-OWNT01002346.1-seawater-metagenome-genome-assembly--contig:-NODE-2346-length-19956-cov-12.524473_pt1 | contig 19956 bp, 11 predicted proteins | sample MGYA00238136_ERZ651165 | MGnify/ENA primary metagenome ERZ651165 (study PRJEB26861, sample SAMN08777766) | seawater metagenome | isolation source: coastal seawater | place: USA: Florida | collected...
TGTAACATATCCGAACATTTCAGAAAGAGGAACATCAGCTTTAATTACTTTAGCTCCTGCTCTGTCATCCATCCCAGCCATTTGTCCTCTACGTCTGTTCAAGTCAGCTACTATATCACCCATGTTTTCTTCTGGCGTAACAATCTCAACTTTCATGATTGGCTCTAATAACTCTGGCTTCGCGTTTTTCAATCCGTTTCTGTATGCCATTTTTGCACACACTTCGAACGAAAGCGCATCTGAATCCACGTCATGGTAAGAACCGTCATTCAACTCAATCTTCAATGAATCAATTGGGAATCCAGCTAATACACCGTTCTTCATTGATTCTTTGAAACCTTTCTCAACAGAAGGGATAAATTCTCTAGGAATGTTACCACCTTTAATGTTGTTGATGAACTCAAGACCTGTTTTCTCGTCATCCGTCTGAGGAGAAATTTTCACAACGATGTCCGCGAATTTACCACGACCACCAGACTGCTTCTTATATACTTCTCTGTGATCAACAGGGATGTTAATTTTCTCTTTGTATGATACCTGAGGAGCTCCTTCGTTCACCTCAACTTTAAATTCTCTCTTCAAACGATCGATCAATACCTCAAGGTGAAGCTCACCCATACCGGAGATAACCGTTTGACCGGAATCTTCATCCGTGTGAATTTGGAAAGTCGGATCCTCTTCTGATAGTTTCGAAAGACCTACACCTAACTTGTCCACATCGGCCTGAGTTTTTGGCTCAATAGCAATTCCGATAACTGGATCAGGGAAAGTCATTGACTCAAGAACAATTCTGCTCTTTTCATCACAAAGTGTATCTCCCGTTCTAATATCTTTAAATCCAACACCTGCACCGATATCACCCGCCTCGATAAAATCGATTGGGTTTTGTTTGTTAGAGTGCATTTGGAAGATTCTTGAAATTCTTTCTTTCTTTCCTGTTCTTGGAACGTGGATGTAAGAACCTGCATCAATTTTACCAGAGTACATTCTGAAGAAGCATAATCTTCCTACGAATGGATCCGTTGCAATTTTAAATGCTAAAGCCGCAGTTGGCTCATCTGGATTTGGCTCTCTTTTAATAATAACGCTCTCATCATCAACAGAAGTACCTTCAACAGCACCTACATCATAAGGAGAAGGCATGTATGCCATGACAGCATCCAACATAGTTTGAACCCCTTTGTTTTTGAAAGCAGATCCACATAACATTGGTTGAATCTCCATGTTCAAAGTTGATGTTCTAATTGCGTTCATCATTTCTTCTTCAGTGATCGAATCTGGATCTTCGAAGAACTTTTCCATTAACGCTTCATCAGATTCAGCAACTGACTCTACCAATTTATCTCTCCACTCATTTGCCTCATCAACCAAGTCAGCAGGAATGTCATACTCTTCGTAAGTCATTCCCATATCATCTTCATTCCAGTTGATAGCCTTCATTTTCAAAAGATCAACCACCCCTTTGAAATCATCTTCAGCTCCAATTGGAATTTGAAGAGGAACAGGGTTACCGTTCAATCTTTCTTTTACTTCATTGTAACATCTGAAGAAGTCAGCACCGGCACGGTCCATTTTGTTCACGAAGATCAATCTTGGAACACCGTACTTATCAGCTTGTCTCCAAACAGTCTCAGACTGAGGCTCAACACCTGAAGCAGCACAAATCAATGCTACCGAACCATCCAATACACGAAGTGAACGCTCTACCTCTACGGTAAAGTCAACGTGACCGGGGGTATCAATAATATTGATCGCCGCATCATCCCAATAACAAGTTGTTGCAGCTGAGGTAATTGTAATTCCTCGTTCTTGCTCTTGTACCATCCAGTCCATCGTGGCTGCACCATCATGGACTTCTCCGATCTTATAAGACTTACCAGTGTAAAATAAAATTCGTTCTGTTAATGTCGTTTTTCCTGCATCGATATGCGCAGCAATTCCGATGTTGCGCAGGTTTTTTATTTCTACTTTTTTTTCTGACACGAGCTAGGTTCTCCTTACCAACGATAATGGGCAAACGCTTTATTTGCCTGAGCCATTTTGTGGGTATCTTCACGCTTCTTCATGCTAGCACCCACTCCATTGTAAGCGTCTATCATCTCCTTCGCTAATGCGTCAGACATTGATATTCCTTTTTTTGATCTTGAGTTCTCAATCAACCAACGCATAGCCAAGGCCAAACCTCTGCGAGGCTGAACTTCTACTGGGACCTGATATGTAGATCCACCTACACGACGAGACTTTACTTCAATAAGTGGCGCGAGTCGCTTCATCACTTCATGGAAGGACTTCACTTCTGACTCACCTGTTTCTTTGCTTAAGCGCTCCAAAACATTGTATACAATACGCTGAGCGATTGTCTTTTTCCCGTCCCTCATTACCTTATTAATAAAAAGGCTAATATCTACATCATTATGTCTGTAGTCTGGGATGATTGGATTGCGACGATTTTGTTTATGTCTACTCATAACTACCCTTCTCCACGTTTCTTACCATACTTCGATCTACCTTGAGCTCTATCTTGCACACCTTCAGTATCAAGCGTACCACGTACCACGTGATAACGAACTCCTGGAACGTCCTTAACTCTACCACCTCTAACAAGCACTACAGCATGTTCCTGAAGGTTATGACCTTCACCACCGATATATGATGTAACTTCGAAACCGTTCGTTAGACGAACACGGGCTACTTTACGTAGAGCCGAGTTTGGTTTCTTAGGAGTAGTAGTATATACGCGAGTACATACACCACGCTTTTGTGGACATGCCTTTAGCGCGGCTGAGTTACTTTTAGTAACTTTGCTACGACGTGGCTTACGCACTAGCTGGTTAATAGTTGCCATTTAAATAGCTCCTGAAATTAAAATTACTACTGAAAAAATAAAAAATCCGCCCTGTTTACATGCTCGTTACAAAACGTGCAGGCAAATGGGTGGCGGAATTTTAATGAGCAAAGTTTAACCTGTCAACCTTAACTCATCGTAAGGCAGAAGATAACTGCCTTACGATTTCTTAATCTATTGATTAAGCTGAGATTATTGGTTTCCAGAGATATCTGCGTTTAGTGCGTCAGTAAGTGCTTGAGTTGCCTCTTCAGCGCTTACTGTTTGCTCTTCAACGATTTCACCTTGCTTGCGACGGTTTAAACGGTCTTGGTGATACGCAAAGCCTGTACCAGCTGGGATCAGACGACCCACGATTACGTTCTCTTTCAGACCACGAAGCTCATCGCTCTTACCATTTACAGCGGCTTCAGTTAGGACACGAGTTGTCTCCTGGAACGATGCTGCAGAAATGAAAGATTCTGTTGCAAGTGACGCTTTAGTGATACCCATTAACTGGATTTCAAACTTCGCTGGGATCTTGCCTTGTTTCTCAAGTTCACGGTTAGAAATATTAACGCGTGCTACTTCAACTTGTTCACCGGCTAAGAACTCAGTGTCACCGCCGTCAAGGATGATACATTTACGTAGCATCTGACGAATGATTGTCTCAATGTGCTTGTCATTGATCTTAACGCCTTGCAAGCGGTAAACCTCTTGCACTTCGTTAACGATGTAGTTAGCTACATGAGTTACACCACGTAGGCGTAAGATGTCATGTGGTGACTCAGGACCATCGGCGATAACCTCACCTTTAGACACTTGCTCACCTTCGAACACGTTAAGTTGACGCCATTTAGGGATCATCTCTTCGTATGCGTCACCCTCAGCTGGAGTGATTACAAGACGCTTCTTACCTTTAGTTTCTTTACCGAAGCTGATAGTACCTGTGATTTCTGCAAGGATTGCAGGATCTTTCGGCTTACGTGCTTCGAATAAGTCAGCTACGCGAGGTAGACCACCCGTGATATCACGAGTCTTCGAACCTTCTTGCGGAATACGTGCTAGTACGTCACCTGGGTTTGCAGTTGCACCGTCTGTTACTTCAATCGTTGTGAATGAAGGAAGACGTGTTTCTTGCAGACCACGCTCATCGCTTTCGATGATTAGTTTAGGTTCTTTCGCATTCGCTTTACCTAAGTCTTTAACAACCACACGTGTTAAACCAGTTAACTCGTCTGTTTGTGCTTCGGTATTTGAGTCATCAATGTCGCTGAACGAGATTTTTGACTTGTGCTCAAGAACGATTGGGTGACTATGCGGGTCCCAAGTAGCAACGATGTCGTTACCTTGAACTTCTGCATTATCTTGTACTGCTAACACCGCACCGTAAGGTACTTTATAACGCTCTTTCTCACGACCAAAGCTATCGATGATAGTGATCTCTGTTGAACGAGACGTGATAACAATCTTACCGTCTGTGTTTAATACGTACTTCGCATTGTGTAACTTCAATGTACCGTTAGTTTTAACTTGTACACTGTTTTCAGCAGACGCTCGAGATGCCGCACCACCGATGTGGAAGGTACGCATCGTAAGCTGTGTACCCGGCTCACCGATTGATTGTGCCGCGATAACACCTACTGACTCACCTGGGTTGATGATGTGGCCACGCGCAAGGTCACGACCGTAACACTTAGCACATACACCAAAGTCATTATCACAAGTGATTACTGAACGAACGCGTACTTCATCCACTGAGTGCTCTTCTAAAAGGTCACACAGTTTTTCGTCAAGCATAACGTTACGCTCAACAAGTACTTCGTTAGTATTTGGAATTAATACATCTTCAGCAACAACACGACCTAGTACACGTTCACGAAGTGCTTCTACAACGTCACCACCTTCGATAAGCGGTTTCATTGTTAAGCCATCTTCTGTGCCACAGTCGTCTTCGTTGATTACTAAGTCTTGTGCAACGTCTACTAGACGACGCGTTAAGTAACCCGAGTTTGCTGTTTTAAGTGCTGTATCGGCAAGACCTTTACGCGCACCGTGCGTTGAGATGAAGTACTGTAGTACGTTTAGACCTTCACGGAAGTTCGCCGTGATTGGTGTCTCGATGATTGAACCATCTGGACGTGCCATTAGACCACGCATACCCGCTAACTGACGGATCTGAGCGGCGCTACCACGTGCACCTGAGTCTGCCATCATAAACACTGAGTTAAATGAAGATTGCTCTTCTTCTTCGCCTTTCGCGTTGATTACAGTGTCTTTTGATAAGTTCGCCATCATCTCACGTGATAAGTTTTCATTTACACGTGACCAGATATCGATAACTTTGTTGTACTTTTCACCAGCCGTTACAAGACCTGATTGGAATTGTTGGTTGATTTCAGTTACTTCAGCTTCCGCTGATTCAATGATTTCTGCTTTAACCGGTGGGATAACTAAGTCATCGATACCGATTGAAACACCTGACTTCATTGCGTAGTGGAAACCTGTGTACATTACTTGGTCAGCAAAGATAACGGTATCTTTAAGACCTAGACGACGGTAACACTCGTTTAATAAGCCAGAAATTTGTTTCTTACCTAGGGCTTGGTTGATTAACTCAAACGGCATGCCTTTAGGTAGGATTAGTGAAAGAATTGCACGACCTACTGTTGTTTCAACAATAGATACTTGCTCAACTGCTTCACCTTCTTCATTGTTAACTGTTTCGCTAATACGTACTTTTACGCGCGCATGTAGCTCAGCATTACCACTGCGGTATGCTTTTTCAGCTTCTTTAGGATCTTTAAATACAGTACCTTCGCCTTTCGCATTGATGCGATCACGAGTCATGTAGTAAAGACCTAATACAACGTCCTGTGAAGGAACGATGATTGGCTCACCATTCGCTGGAGATAGGATGTTGTTTGTAGACATCATTAGAGCACGTGCTTCTAACTGTGCTTCAAGCGTTAACGGTACGTGTACCGCCATTTGGTCACCATCGAAGTCAGCGTTGTACGCCGCACAAACTAATGGGTGTAAATGGATCGCTTTACCTTCGATAAGCACAGGTTCGAACGCTTGGATACCCAAACGGTGAAGTGTTGGTGCACGGTTAAGTAATACTGGATGTTCACGAATTACTTCGTCTAATACATCCCATACTTCTGCCACTTCACGCTCAACCATCTTCTTAGCAGCTTTGATAGTCGTAGCCATGCCGCGACGCTCTAATTTGCCGTAGATAAATGGTTTGAATAGCTCAAGTGCCATCTTCTTAGGAAGACCACACTGGTGTAGTTTAAGCGTAGGACCTACTGTGATTACAGAACGGCCAGAGTAATCTACACGTTTACCAAGTAAGTTCTGACGGAAACGACCTTGCTTACCTTTGATCATATCAGCAAGCGATTTAAGAGGACGTTTGTTAGAACCTGTAATCGCACGACCGCGACGACCGTTATCAAGTAGCGCATCTACCGCTTCTTGTAACATACGTTTTTCGTTGCGTACGATAATGTCTGGTGCTGCTAGATCTAATAGACGCTTAAGACGGTTATTACGGTTAATAACACGACGGTAAAGGTCATTCAGATCAGAAGTCGCAAAACGACCACCGTCTAGTGGTACTAATGGACGTAGATCAGGCGGAAGTACTGGAAGTACTGTCATGATCATCCACTCAGGGTTGTTACCTGATTGGTGGAAAGATTCCATTAATTTAAGACGTTTAGTGATCTTCTTACGCTTAGTTTCAGAGTTAATTGTTGGTAACTCTTCACGCATTTCAGCAATTAATTGGCCAAGATCAAGTTCACGAAGCAAGTCTAATACTGCTTCTGCACCCATCTTCGCTTCAAACTCATCACCGTGCTCTTCAAGTGCATCTAGGTACTCTTCTTCACCTAAAAGCTGACCACGCTCAAGCGTTGTCATACCAGGCTCAGTTACTACGAATGATTCGAAGTAAAGTACGCGCTCGATGTCACGAAGTGTCATGTCTAGCATTAAGCCGATACGTGACGGTAATGATTTTAAGAACCAAATGTGCGCAACTGGGCTCGCAAGCTCAATGTGACCCATACGGTCACGACGCACTTTAGTAAGCGTTACTTCAACGCCACACTTTTCACAAATAACACCACGGTGCTTAAGGCGCTTATATTTACCACATAAACACTCATAATCTTTCACTGGGCCGAAAATACGGGCACAGAATAAGCCGTCGCGCTCAGGCTTGAAAGTACGGTAGTTGATTGTCTCAGGTTTCTTTACTTCACCGTATGACCATGAACGAACCATATCTGGCGAAGCAAGACCAATGCGAATTGCATCGAATTCTTCGGTCTTATTTTGTTGCTTCAGAAACTTAAGTAAGTCTTTCACCTTAGCTCTCCTGTCGGAGGTTAATCTTGAGGGCGAACCAATCGCCCCTACATTCTATTCGGCCTAACAGGTGCGGCTTACGCCGCACCTAAATGGCTTAATTTTCTTCCAACTCGATGTTGATACCCAGTGAGCGGATTTCTTTCAACAATACGTTGAACGATTCTGGCATACCTGGTTCCATCTTATGGTTACCATCTACGATGTTCTTATACATCTTAGTACGACCGTTCACGTCATCCGATTTCACTGTTAGCATTTCTTGTAGAGTATATGCAGCACCGTAAGCTTCTAGTGCCCACACCTCCATCTCACCGAAACGCTGGCCACCGAACTGAGCTTTACCACCCAGCGGCTGCTGAGTAACAAGGCTGTAAGAACCAGTTGAACGTGCGTGCATCTTGTCATCAACCAAGTGGTTAAGTTTCAGCATGTACATGTAACCAACAGTTACTTGACGTTCGAACTGATCGCCAGTACGGCCATCATAAAGTGTAACTTGACCGCTTCTTGGATAACCACCAAGCTCTAGTAAGTCTTTGATTTCGCTTTCACGAGCACCATCAAAGGCTGGAGTTGCGATCGGTAAACCACCTTTCAAGTTATCAGCTAAGCGACGAACTTCATCATCAGAGAACGAGTCGATATCAACTTTCTGACGACAATCACCTAATTCGTAAACTTTCTTAACGAAGCTACGGATTTCGTGCAGTTCACGCTGCTCTTTCATCATTTCTTCTAAACGCTCACCCACACCACGTGCAGCAAGACCCATGTGTGTTTCTAGGATCTGACCGATGTTCATACGTGATGGTACACCTAGCGGGTTCAGAACGATGTCTACCGTACGACCTTTGTCATCGTATGGCATATCTTCTACTGGTACGATAGTCGAGATAACACCTTTGTTACCGTGACGACCCGCCATCTTATCACCTGGTTGGATACGACGTTTAACAGCTAGGTATACTTTAACAATCTTAAGTACGCCTGGTGCTAAGTCATCACCTTGAGTGATCTTACGACGTTTGTTTTCAAACTTCTTATCGTATTCAGCTTTAAGCTCATCGTACTGGGCAGCTAGTTGCTCAAGTTCAGCTTGCTTGTCTTCTTCAGCAAGGCTTTGAGTAAGCAGCTTTTCAGCATTTAGTGATGCAATTGAATCTGCGTTCAGACCTGCGTCAACAAGTAACTTACGAGCACGGTCTAATACACCTGCTTCTAAGATACGGAACTCTTCGTTGAAGTCTTTCTTCGCTTCGCGAAGCTGCATGTCTTCAACTTCTAACGCACGCTTATCTTTTTCAACACCGTCACGGGTGAAAACTTGTACGTCGATTACAGTACCAGTTACAGAGTTTGGTACGCGTAAAGAGCTGTCTTTAACGTCTGACGCTTTCTCACCGAAGATAGCACGTAGTAGCTTTTCTTCTGGTGTTAATTGCGTTTCGCCTTTCGGAGTCACTTTACCTACTAGGATATCGCCGCCTTTAACTTCAGCACCGATATAAACAACGCCTGATTCATCAAGCTTGCCTAGTGCAGACTCACCTACGTTAGGGATATCTGCTGTGATCTCTTCAGGACCTAATTTAGTATCACGTGCGATACATTGTAGTTCTTGAATGTGGATAGTCGTTAGACGATCTTCTTGAACTACACGCTCAGATAGTAGGATTGAATCCTCGAAGTTATAACCGTTCCATGGCATGAATGCCACGCGAAGGTTTTGACCAAGTGCTAAGTCACCTAGGTCAGTCGAAGGACCATCTGCTAATACGTCACCACGTGTTACCGGCTCACCAACCATACAAGTTGGTTTTTGGTTAATACATGTATTTTGGTTTGAGCGAGTGTATTTAGTAAGGTTGTAAATATCGATGCCCGCTTCACCTGGAATACGCTCATCTTCATGTACATTTACAACGATGCGGCTTGCATCCGCATACATTACTTCACCACCACGCTTAGCAACGATAGTTACACCAGAATCTTTCGCTAGTGTAAGCTCGATACCTGTACCTACCAGCGGTTTGTCCGCGATAAGTGTTGGTACGGCTTGACGTTGCATGTTTGAACCCATCAATGCACGGTTAGCATCATCGTGTTCTAGGAACGGGATAAGTGCTGCCGCTACAGAGATCACCTGTTGTGGTGATACGTCCATATATTGCTGGTCCATTTTGCCCATAAAGGTTGATTCACCTTTGTGACGACATGGAATTAGTTCATCAACAAACTCATTGTTTTCGTTCAAGTTTGAGTTCGCCTGAGCGATAACAAACTGACCTTCTTCAATGGCTGATAAGTAATCTACTTCATCAGTAACTACACCGTTTACCACTTTACGGTAAGGTGTTTCTAAGAAACCATAGTCATTCGTACGTGCGTACGTAGACAATGAGTTAATTAGACCGATGTTTGGACCCTCAGGCGTTTCGATTGGACATACACGACCATAGTGAGTTACGTGAACGTCTCGAACCTCGAAGCCAGCGCGTTCACGTGTTAAACCACCCGGGCCTAATGCAGAAATACGACGCTTGTGCGTTACTTCTGAAAGCGGGTTATTTTGGTCCATGAACTGTGATAACTGAGATGAACCAAAGAACTCTTTAACCGCAGCCGAAATAGGCTTAGCGTTAATAAGATCTTGTGGCATTACAGCGTCAAGGTCACCTAAGCTTAAACGCTCACGTACAGCACGCTCAACACGTACTAGACCAACGCGGAATTGGTTCTCAGCCATTTCGCCAACACTACGGATACGACGGTTGCCTAAGTGGTCGATATCATCAACATCGCCAACACCGTTACGAATAGCGATAAGCACTTTCATAACAGCTACGATGTCTTCTTTCGATAATGTGCCAGGGCCAGTATCTGAGTCATAACCTACACGGCTATTGAACTTCATACGACCAACTGTTGATAAATCGTAACGCTCGTCAGAGAAGAACAAGTTATCAAATAAGGCTTCAGCCGCGTCTTTCGTCGGTGGCTCGCCTGGGCGCATCATGCGATAAATTTCTACTAATGCTTCTAAACGGTTGCTTGTTGTGTCGATACGTAATGTATCTGACATGTAGGCGCCGCTGTCCACTTCGTTGATATATAGTGTATCAATCTTAGTGTGACCTGCTTTAACCAATTCAGCCATTAGCTCAAGTGATAGCTCGTCATTCGCGTTTGCGATGATCTCACCCGTTGACTCATCAACATAGTTTTTAGCTACAACACGACCAATGATGTACTCATGCGGTACTTCTAATTGGTTAATACCTTTTTTCTCGATGTTCTTGATGTGACGCGCAGTAATACGACGACCCGCTTCAACAAGGACTTCACCGTCTTCGCCTTTGATATCAAAAGCGGCAGTTTCACCACGTAAGCGTGAAGGAACAAGTTCCATGAGAACTTTACCGTCAGCAACTTCAAACGCAGTTGTATCGAAGAATATCTCTAGGATTTCATCCGTTGAGTACTCAAGTGCACGTAGGATGATTGACGCCGGTAATTTACGACGACGGTCAATACGTACATAAAGGTTATCTTTTGCATCAAACTCGAAGTCTAACCATGAACCACGGTAAGGAATTACACGCGCGTTATAAAGTACTTTACCTGACGAGTGAGTTTTACCGCGGTCGTTATCAAAGAATACACCAGGGCTACGGTGTAGCTGAGAAACGATAACACGCTCTGTACCATTGATAACAAAGGTACCGGTATCAGTCATGAGCGGAATTTCGCCCATGTAAACTTCTTGCTCTTTAATGTCTTTAACTGTGCCTGGTGCTTCTTTGTCCATCACCACAAGACGCAATTTTACGCGAAGTGGAGCAGAATAAGTCACACCGCGAATTTGACATTCTTTTACATCGAATACTGGCTCACCAATACGATAACTTACGTATTGAAGCTCAGAATTTCCCGAGTAGCTTTTGATAGGAAACACAGAACGGAAAGCAGCTTCCAAACCGTGATCGCCATCAGCGTCAGGGACTAAGAATTTTTTAAACGATTCTAACTGCGTCGACAGTAAGAAAGGTATATCCAAAACTTGTGGACGTTTACCAAAATCCTTACGGATACGTTTCTTTTCAGAATAAGAGTAAGCCATGGGGTTCCTCAGCTTGCTGATCTTTGACCCGACCTGTTCTTGTAAGAACAGACTTAACTGGCATCTAAGCCAAGATGTACAACATTAAATTGTTGTTCTATTTTGCTCTGACACTTTCAATACCAAAATAGGTAACAACTTGAAAGTAAAGAGAAAATTAGATTTTATTTGCGTTACAGGATTGCATCGCTCTATAGCGCAAAAAGGCCGGTGATTAAATAATCACCAGCCCTTGCCTGATTACTCAGGCAGCGAACCTAGCGTAAGCTAGATTACTTAACCTCAACTTCAGCACCAGCTTCAGTAAGGTCTTTTGCAAGTGCTTCAGCTTCTTCTTTAGATACACCTTCTTTGATAGGTGCAGGAGCAGCTTCAACAAGTGCTTTAGCTTCTTTAAGGCCAAGACCAGTAGCACCACGTACAGCTTTGATAGCTGCAACCTTGTTAGCGCCAGCGCCAGTAAGGATTACGTCGAACTCAGTCTTTTCTTCAGCTGCTTCAGCAGCAGGACCAGCAACAACAGCAGCTGCTGCAGTTACGCCGAATTTTTCTTCCATTGCTTCAACTAGAGCAACAACGTCCATTACTGACATTTCAGCAATAGCATCAAGGATTTGGTCTTTAGTTACAGACATTACAAATTTCCTAATTATTACGGACTAAATATAGCCCAAAAAAAATATTACACCGAAAGCGAACAAAAAAACAGCTTAAAATTAAGCAGCTTGCTCTTCTTTCTGTACACGTACTGCTTCAATTGTTTTACACAATTTACCTGCAGACGCTTCTTTCATAGCGCTCATTAAGCGTGCAACAGCTTCGTCGTAAGTAGGTAGAGTTGCTAGCATAGCTGCGTCTACTACGTTACCTTCAAATGCAGCCGTCTTAACTTCGAATTTCTCGTTCTTCTTCGCGAAATCTTTGAAGATACGCGCAGCAGCACCTGGGTGCTCTGAAGAGAAAGCGATTAAGCTTGGACCTACAAGTGAGTCAGAAAGGCACTCAAAATCTGTACCTTCAACAGCACGTTTAGCTAAAGTGTTACGAACAACTTTCATCCATACACCAGCTTCACGAGCTTCTTTACGAAGGGCAGTGATAGCACCAACTGTTACACCACGAGAATCTGCAACAACTGCAGAAAGAGCACCAGTGGCTGCTTCGTTGACTTCAGCAACAATTGCTTTTTTGCCTTGAAGATTTAAAGCCATGGGTGTTACTCCTGGTTTAATGGGTTGCCGAAATTGGCTTCCCTGTTCTACTCTTCCCCATCTAAGATGGAGATGCTTTTTACGGCGAGAGCCAGAAGATTAGGAAAAATCTATCTGGGGATTCACACCGTCTACGTAGGTAAAATATTAAGGCCGAAGCCGCCTACGGTCTTGGACGGAAGTCCAATTTATCGTTTTTACCCGAAGGCATTACGAAATTATGGACTTCAACCCGAATTCTTTACTTGTTTTGAAATTAACTTTCTCAACAAAATGGCGCAAAATTATAGTTCAAATTTCGCGCCATGTAAACTCTTAATTAAGCAACAACTGTGCTTAGAGAGTTTTGGTCAACAGCAACACCTGCGCCCATTGTTGTAGAGATAGTTACTTTCTTCACGTAAGTACCTTTTGCTTGAGAAGGTTTAGCCTTCTTAAGCGCAACAATAAGAGCTTCAAGGTTTTGTTGAAGTTGCTCAGCAGTGAAATCAACCTTACCGATAGTAGTATGGATGATACCGTTCTTGTCGTTACGGTAACGAACTTGACCTGCTTTCGCGTTTTTAACTGCTTCTGCAACGTTAGGCGTTACAGTACCAGTTTTAGGGTTTGGCATTAGACCACGTGGACCTAAGATTTGACCTAGTTGACCAACAACACGCATAGCGTCTGGAGATGCAACAACAACGTCAAAGTTCATCTCGCCTTTCTTAACTAGATCAGCAAGATCTTCCATGCCCACTAATTCAGCACCAGCTTCTTTCGCAGCATCTGCGTTAGCGCCTTGTGTGAATACAGCAACACGAACTTCACGACCAGTACCGTTAGGTAGTACAGTTGCACCACGTACGTTTTGGTCAGATTTACGAGCATCGATACCAAGGTTAACAGCAACGTCAACACTTTCTACGAATTTAGCTGTCGCTAACTCTTTTAAAAGAGCAACTGCTTCGTTGATTTCGTAATCTTTAGTTACATCCACTTTTTCGCGGATAGTACGCATACGTTTAGTTAATTTTGCCATTATCTTAGTCCTCTACGTTCAAGCCCATCGCACGCGCAGAACCTGCGATAGTGCGAACTGCAGCGTCCATATCAGCCGCTGTAAGGTCAGGTCGTTTTGTCTCAACGATTTCTTCAAGTTGAGCACGAGTTACTGTACCCACTTTTTCAGTGTTAGGACGGCCAGAACCTGATTTGATGCCTGCAGCTTTCTTAAGTAAGTAAGCAGCCGGTGGAGTTTTCATGTCGAACGTGAAAGAACGGTCACCGTAAACAGAGATCACTACAGGAACTGGAGCGCCTTTTTCGATAGATTCTGTACGTGCGTTGAACGCTTTACAGAATTCCATGATGTTTACACCGTGTTGACCTAGTGCTGGACCTACTGGAGGACTAGGGTTAGCCATACCAGCGGCAACTTGTAGCTTGATAATAGCTTCAACTTTTTTAGCCATAATAAATACCTCATTTGGTGGGTCATAGCCTTGTGCGCGCGAGGACGCGTACTCTAACGGCTTCCCAGTTTAAAAATTGGTTCTCACTTTTTAGTGATAAAACAAGCTGTAACTTGCCCTAACACAAAAAGGCCGCTGATTATAAGTTAATCAGCGGCCTTTTTCAAGCTTATTGCCAAAATATTAAACGATTTTGGCAGCTTTAATTTTTTACTTACTTGTCTTGCTCAACTTGACCAAATTCAAGGTCAACAGGTGTCGAACGACCGAAGATAAGAACAGACACTTTCACGCGGCTCTTCTCGTAATCAACTTCTTCAACAACACCGCTGAAGTCAGCAAATGGACCATCGATAACACGAACAACTTCGCCTGGCTCGAATAATGTAGCTGGCTTAGGTGCTTCAGAGTTCTCTTGAAGACGGTTTAAGATGCGGTCAGCTTCTTTTTGGCTAATTGGTGCTGGACGATCAGACGTACCACCAATGAAGCCCATAACACGTGCAGTGCTGTTCACTAAGTGCCAGCTTGCATCGTTCATGTCCATTTGAACTAGTACGTAACCTGGGAAGAATTTACGCTCAGATTTACGCTTTTGGCCAGCGCGCATCTCAACAACTTCTTCAGTTGGTACTAATACTTCACCAAAACTATCTTCCAAACCTTCGATCTTGATGTGCTCAAGAATAGTTTGTGCTACACGCTTCTCGTAACCAGAGAAAGCTTGTACTACGTACCAACGTAGTTTCTTTTCGTTCTTCTCATCCGACATGGGATTAGATCTCCAATCCAGTTAAAAAGCCTACTGCGCGGAATAAAATGCCATCTAATCCCCAAAGGATAAGCGCCATAATCACAGTTGCAACCATTACAATTAATGTCGTATGTGTTGTTTCTTGGCGAGTTGGCCACACAACTTTACGTACTTCGATACGTGCTTCTTTTGCAAACGCAAGAAAAGTACGACCTTTTTCAGTTAGTGAGGCAATGCCTAAACCAGCTGCAACAGCAACCACTACACCAATAGCACGTAATAATACAGATTGGTCTGCATACATGTGGTTACCAACGACTGCGCCTGCTAGTAGCGCAATTGCTACAATCCACTTTACTGAATCCATCGCACTTGATGGTGTTTCTACATTCGTGCTCATAATATTTTTACCTTAACTACAGACACAACAACCCTGCGCTCTGGCAGGGTTAATCCATTAAAATCTAAACTTAAAAACTGACTTGTTTAAACCGATTTTTAATTTCAGACTTAGCACACATTGTGTAAAAAGTGGCAGGGGCGGAGAGATTCGAACTCCCAACCGTCGGTTTTGGAGACCGCTGTTCTACCAATTGGAACTACGCCCCTGCAAAGTGGATGCCTATTATACTTACGCAATTCATTAACACAAGAGTAAAAGATACCCATTAGTTAAAATCTCATCAGTTCGTTTAAAAATCAATATTAACATTGATTAAAAAGCAGTTTATCATAAACCCATTACAGGAACATAAAACAACATGGATCAGTGTGCTGCTATTAAAATCCCCTTTTAATATTGTATTGTTATGCCTCATTTTGTTGATGGCTAATCAGAGTAGTGCCCGTTCTTTACACCTTAGCACTTTTAATAGTCAGCAGGGCCTGAGCCAAAATTCAATCACTTGCAGCATCACTGACCAACAAGGTTTTTTATGGTTTGCCACACAAGGTGGCTTAAATCGCTTTGATGGTTATGAATTTAAGCGTTTTAAAGCTAACAGCGATGATAAAAGCATTTCAGGGAATTGGATTACAGGCTGTGTTAGAGATAGTAAAAACCAGCTATGGTTTTCGACTGCAAGCAAAGGGCTTAATAGACTCAACCCTAAAACCGGTCTGTTTGAGGTGTTTTCTACACACCATAATGAAAGCCTAAGTGAAGATAAAATTTGGTCTATGGCGTTAGCTAAAGACGATGTTATGTGGCTTGGCCACGAACACGGTAAATTAACCCGTTTTGATGTATCAAATAATAGCTTTACACACTTTCACTATGAATCAGCGCAGCCACTGGTTCGAGACATTGTTATTACCGATGAACTAATTTGGCTTGCCACAGATAAAGGGCTTATTTCATTTAACTCAAGCACTGAGCAATTTACTCAGCATGCTCAGATTTCCGTGCCGCTCTGGCATCTCAAATTGCTTAATGACGAAAAGCTGCTTATTGGCGCTAAAAAAGGTCTTCATATATTAAATTTAGCAACGCAAAGTAGTGAAAAAATCGAACAGTTTAATGGAATCTGGGTAACAGACAGCCTGATTGACCAACAGCAAAACCTTTGGCTTACAAGCTATGGACAAGGGCTCTACTTTTTGCCTGCTGGTGCTGACTTACAAAAGCAATTCACTCAATATCGCCATGACAAACAAAACCCCAACGGCTTAAGCAGCGACTATCTGCTTTCTCTTTTTCAAGATTCGCAAGGTGTTATTTGGCTAGGCACAGATGGCTATGGTGTGCACCGCTATGATCCTAAGCAGCAACAGTTCTCTCATCAATTAAAAACCTCTCAAGCAAATTCGTTAAGTCATAACTTTGTCCGTTCAATAGTTAAAAGAGCCAATGGTGAGGTCTGGGTTGGTACCCGTGATGGACTCAATCGCAAAACAACCTCTGGTTATCAGCACTTTAAAGACGCCCTAACCAATAACAATATATTTGCCCTACACGAAGACGCTAACCAGCAGTTGTGGATAGGTACGTACGGAGGCGGCTTAATAAAGTATCAAGACAGCCTTGATGAGTTTACAGCTTTCACCATGCAAAGCCACCAGCTAGCCAGTGACCGTGTTTACGCAATTACCAGCGACAAAACAGGTGCGCTTTGGCTTGGTAGTAACCAAGGCCTAACCCGTTTCGAGCCTGCCTCTGCCAAAGTAACTCACTATAAGCACAGTGATACGCAAAATAGCCTTGCCAACAACACCGTATTTACTTTGGCTTATGATAATAAAGAGCATGCACTGTGGATTGGTACCCGAGCAGGACTCAATAAACTCGATATATCAACAGAGCAATTTAGTTTATTAGATGAACAAAGCTCTGGTGAGGCAGGGCTTAGCCATAACATGGTCACCTCTTTATTGCTGAATGACGACAACATTTGGGTTGGCACCATGCAAGGCTTGAATCAAGTCAACAAGCATACCCTCACAGTGAAACAGATTACTGAACAACAAGGTTTAGCTAATGACAACATTTTTGACATTCTTGCCGATAAACAAGACATGCTTTGGCTTGCAACCAATGGCGGACTCACTCGTTATAACCCCAGCACGCAGCAAATGCAGCAGTTTCTACCAGAAGACGGCATTCAGCATCAATCATTTATATTAGGTGCGAGCTTTCAAGCTGACGATGGCGAGTTATTTTTTGGTGGTATTAATGGCTACAATCATTTTTACCCTGAGCAACTAACCTTATCGCACACACCCCCTACGCCAGTATTAACTGAGTTATTACTTAATAACCAAACAATTAAAAGTAATCATTTTGATAAGCAAACCAATACCCTTGCTAGTGCAACTCAGACATTCTCGTTTGCAAAATCAGCGGGGGTTATCGGCTTTAAATTTAGTGCATTAAAAAATGGTGCGACTCCAAAACATTATCAATATGGCTACAAGCTAGCTGGCTTTGATGAGCAATTTTTATATACCGGTGCATCCCTTAGACAAATTAACTATCCACAGCTGCCTGCTGGTCACTACCAGTTATTGCTAAAAGCAAAAGATCAATATGGTCAATGGAGTGACAGTACACAGCTGTTAGAACTTACTGTTGTGCCTCCTTGGTGGCAAACTAAACTAGCCTACTGTATTTACTTTGTGTTTGCTTTAGCACTGACTTGGCTTGTGTTAAATGCCTTGTACAAGCGCAAACTAGCAGAGCAAGAGAAGCAAACCGAAATTGAGCTAAACAAATTAAAAGACCAGTTTTTAGATAACATTAGCCACGAACTCAAAACACCACTTAGCTTAATACTCGCTCCGATCAGTCAATTGCAGCGAAGCAATGCCGATCCAAAAGCTCAAACGCAACTAGCCAGTATTAAACGAAACTGCCAACGCTTACTAGAGCTAATCAATCAACTTTTACAATTGAGTCAACGCCCAAGCACGGCAATTTACACTGTCAGCCCCTATTCTATTACGCCATTTTTAACAGATTTAGTGGCGGATTTCAGGCCTCTGTATGAGCAAAAACAGCTGCAATTTAGCTTCACTGACACCACCACTACAGCACTTAAGATTAACCTTGCTCCTGAACATGCTCACTCGATTTTTAGTAATCTGATAAGCAACGCTCTTAAGTACACCCCTGCAGGTGGCACAGTCGATATTCACCTTAGTGAAGTACAACAAGCGTTAAAGTTTAAAATTACTGATACCGGTGTGGGTATTGCCAGTGAGCATCAGCAGTCGATTTTTCAGCGCTTTACTCGCTTAACATCGTCAGAAGCAGGAAGTGGTATTGGCCTGAGCTTAGTAAAACAACTCGTTGAACAATACGGTGGTTCTATCAGTGTAAGCAGTAAAATCGCTGAAGGTAGCTGCTTTACTGTGTCATTACCTATGATTGAAAGTGCTGATAATCAAGCCAGTAGCGCTATGCAAGTTCATACCTCACAACCAACACTGCTGATTGTTGAAGATAATGAGGAAATGGCAGAGCTACTCCTTTCTTTATTTAATAAAGAGTTTAACTGTATCTGTGCAACTGATGGTCAGCAAGCTCTCGACCTTTGCCAGTCAAACTTACCTGAGCTCATTATTAGTGATGTGATGATGCCAAATATGGATGGTTATCAATTATTAGCAGCACTGCGTTCAAACCCAGCCACCAGCCACATTCCGGTATTATTACTTTCTGCTAAAGCAGATACCCACAGCCGCTTAAAAGGGCTGGATTTATTAGCTGATGATTTTTTGAGTAAACCTTTTGAACCTACTCTACTAGTAAGCAGAGTAAAAGGACTGCTTAATCTAAGACAAATTTTAAACCAACACCTAACAGCACAACTGGCAGCTCCTCTGAATAGTGATACAGCCGCTGTAACAGTACAAAATAAAGATTATTCCTTCACTGAAAAGCTTAAGCAGACAGTACAAGCACACTACCAAGATGAAAGCTTCTCGGTTGAGCAGCTAGCCTCTGCGTTATGTTTAAGCTCTCGAGCTCTGCAACTAAAAATGAAAGCCTTGTACTCACAAACACCTTCTGATTATTTACGCAATACTCGCTTAGAGTTTGCAAAAAAACAGCTAATCGATAGCGAACTAGCAATTGGTCAAGTCGCAGAGCAAGCAGGTTTTAGTTCACAAAGCTATTTTGCCCGAAGCTTTAAGAGCTATGTTGGCTTATCACCAAAACAGTATCGAGAAAAACATCAAAAACATGCCGAATTTCGCATCAGTGAATAAAGTTTTCGCCTGAGTGCTATTAATAAAACACTGATTTTTATAGCTTATCCATACAAACGTCAATAACAACAAAGCCCATAGTGCGGCGTTATTTACTGCATGAGATATAAGTTAAGGAAAGTCATATGCTCACCAAAACACACAAAGCAATTTCGATTACGTTACTTGCTGCGGCACTGACTGCATGCCAGAGTACTTCGACAACCACCAGCAATACCAATAGCCCAGATATAAACGAAGTTGCACAGCAGCAATACAATGGCCCAAAAGCTCGGATCGCTGTTGCTCGCTTTACTGATAAATCAAACGATTCACGTTGGTGGCGTAAAGAAATTGGTGAAGGTATGGCCGATCAACTTACAACCGCATTAGTTAGCACCAATCGCTTTATTGTTTTAGAGCGACAAGCACTTGATGCCGTATTATCAGAACAAGACCTTGCTGTATCAGGCCGAGTGAGTGCAGCATCAGGTGCTGCGTATGGTGAAATC
>ENA-OWNT01002348-OWNT01002348.1-seawater-metagenome-genome-assembly--contig:-NODE-2348-length-19950-cov-44.546671_pt1 | contig 19950 bp, 14 predicted proteins | sample MGYA00238136_ERZ651165 | MGnify/ENA primary metagenome ERZ651165 (study PRJEB26861, sample SAMN08777766) | seawater metagenome | isolation source: coastal seawater | place: USA: Florida | collected...
GGCGGCGTCGTGCATGTCCCGTTCGGTGACATCGAGGCCCTCCGCGCCGCCGTGGATGACACCACCGCCGCCGTCTTTCTCGAACCGATCCAGGGCGAGGCCGGTGTCCGGCCGCTGCCCGCCGGCTACCTCAAGGCTGCCCGCGAAGCAACGAGCGCGGCCGGTGCCCTGCTGATCCTCGACGAGGTCCAGACCGGCATTGGCCGCACCGGCAAGTGGCTGGCCAGTGAGGACGCCGGGATCGTGCCTGACGCCGTGACCCTCGCCAAGGGCCTGGGCGGCGGCTTCCCGATCGGCGCCCTCGTGACGTTCGGACCGGAAACGTCGGCGCTGCTGACCGCCGGCCAGCACGGGACCACGTTCGGCGGCAACCCGGTGGCCACCGCGGCCGCTCTCGCCACCCTGCACGTCCTCGAAAACCAGGATGTCCTGGCCCACGTCCGGGCCGTGGGCGAGCACCTGCGTGCCGGACTCGCCGGAATCGACGGCGTGACCGAGGTCCGCGGCGAGGGGCTGCTGATCGGCTTCGACCTCGACGCCGACGTCGCCCCCGGCGTCGTTGCCGCCGGCCTCGACGCCGGGTTCATCGTCAACAGCCCGGGCCCGCGGACCATCCGGCTGGCGCCTCCCCTGATCCTGACCACCGACCAGGCCGACCGCTTCCTGGCCGAGCTGCCTGCCTTGCTCGAGACCGCCAAGAACAACGCTGCAAAGGACGCCAAGTGACCTCCCCAGTGACCGCAACTGAAATTTCGACAAGACCCGTCCGCCACTTCCTGAAGGACACGGACCTGAGCCCGGCCGAACAGGCCGAGGTCCTCGAGCTCGCCGTCCGGATGAAGGCCGCGCCCTACAGCGTGCAGCCCTTCGCCGCAGCGGGCAGCGGCCGCCAGACCGTCGCCGTCATCTTCGACAAGACCTCCACCCGGACCCGGGTCTCCTTCGCCACCGGCATCGCGGACATGGGCGGCAACGCGCTCATCATCAACCCCGGCGAGGCGCAGATCGGCCACAAGGAATCGGTCGAGGACACCGCCAAAGTGCTCGAACGCATGGTGTCCACCATCGTGTGGCGCACCGGCGCGCACGCCGGGCTCGTCGCCATGGCCGCGAACTCGCGCGTCCCGGTCATCAACGCCCTGTGCGATGACTACCACCCGTGCCAGCTACTTGCCGACCTCCTGACGGTCAAGGAGCACAAGGGCCGGCTCCAGGGCCTGACCATGGCGTACCTGGGTGACTCCGCCAACAACATGGCCAATTCCTACCTGCTGGCGGGCGTCACCGCGGGCATGAACGTCCGCATCGCCGGCCCGGACGGGTACCTGCCGTCCCCGGAGATCATCGCCGCCGCAGAGGACCGCGCCGCGGAGACCGGCGGCTCGGTGCTGGTGACGATCGACCCCGCCGAGGCCCTGCTCGGCGCTGACGTCGTGGCCACCGACACGTGGGTGTCCATGGGCCAGGAGGCGGAGAAGGAAGCGCGGATGAAGCTGTTCCGCAACTATTCCGTGGACGCCGACGCGATGAAGCTCGCGGCGCCGGACGCCGTCGTACTCCATTGCCTGCCGGCCTACCGGGGCTACGAGATCGCCGCGGACGTCATTGACGGCCCGCAGTCCGTGGTCTGGGACGAGGCCGAAAACCGGCTCCACGCCCAGAAGGCGCTCATGGCCTGGCTCATGCACCGCTCCGGCCTGGCCGTTGTTGACGGGCTGGCGCCGGTCGATGGGCTGGCGCCGGTGGACGGCTTGGGCTGATGTCCGTCCAGCCAGCCTCTCCGGGGGCCAGCCCGGCCACCAAGACGGCCCGGCAGGCGCGGATCACGGCAATTCTGACCGGCGAATCAGTCCGCTCACAGGCCGAACTCGCGGCGCTGCTCGCGGACGACGGCGTTCAGGTCACCCAGGCCACGCTCTCCCGCGACCTCGTGGAACTCGGCGCGGTCCGGGTCCGCGGCAAGGACGGCGTGCTCGTCTACGCCGTCCCGGGGGAGGGCGGAGAACGGGCGGCCAAGAGCGGTGTCACGCAGGAAATCCTCGATGCCCGGCTGAGCCGGCTGTGCGGGGAACTGCTCGTCACCGCCGAAGCCTCGGCCAACCTCGTGGTGCTCAGGACCCCGCCGGGCGCCGCAAACTTCCTGGCCCTCGCGATCGACCACTCCGTAATGCCCTCGATCCTGGGCACCATCGCGGGGGATGACACCGTCCTCCTCGTCACCCGGGATCCCCTTGGCGGCGCGGACGTCGCCGCACGCTTCCTGCAGTTCGCCGAGGAAGCCGGCCAGTAGGCCGCACTATCTGCCCTTCAAGGGACCGGGCAACACCGGGCTTTTGTGACAGGCTTGCAACAGAGACTAAAGAACCAAACAACTAAGGAGCATGTGAAGTGACTGAGCGTATTGTTCTGGCCTACTCCGGTGGCCTGGATACTTCCGTAGCCATCGGCTGGATCGGTGAAGCCACCGGCGCCGAGGTCATCGCCGTGGCGGTCGACGTCGGACAGGGCGGCGAATCGCTGGAAACCATCCGCCAGCGCGCCCTGGGCTGCGGCGCCGTCGAGGCCTACGTCGCCGACGCCAGCGACGAATTCGCCAACGAGTACTGCGTCCCCACGCTGAAGGCCAACGCCCTCTACCAGGGCCACTATCCGCTGGTCTCGGCCATCTCCCGCCCGGTGATCGTCAAGCACCTGGTCAAGGCCGCCCGCGAATTCGGTGCCACCACCGTCGCCCACGGCTGCACCGGCAAGGGCAACGACCAGGTCCGCTTCGAGGTCGGCATCCAGACCCTCGGACCGGACCTGAAGTGCATCGCCCCGGTCCGCGACCTCGCCCTGACCCGCGACAAGGCCATCGCCTTCGCCGAGGAAAAGGGACTGCCGATCGAGACCACCAAGAAGAACCCGTACTCGATCGACCAGAACGTCTGGGGCCGCGCCGTCGAAACCGGCTACCTCGAGGACATCTGGAACGCCCCCACCAAGGACATCTACGACTACACCGCCACCCCGGAATTCCCGCCGGCACCCGATGAAGTCACCATCTCCTTCGAGGCCGGCGTGCCGGTCGCGATCGACGGCGTCAAGGTCACCCCGCTGCAGGCCATCAAGGAACTCAACCGCCGCGCCGGCGCCCAGGGCGTCGGACGGATCGACGTCGTCGAGGACCGCCTCGTCGGCATCAAGTCCCGCGAAATCTACGAGGCCCCGGGTGCCATGGCCCTGATCACGGCGCACAAGCACCTCGAAGACATCACGATCGAGCGCGAGCAGGCCCGCTTCAAGGCCACGGTCGGCCAGCGCTGGGCCGAGCTGGTCTACGACGGCCAGTGGTTCTCCCCGCTCAAGCGCTCCCTCGACGCCTTCATCGAGGACACCCAGCGCTACGTCTCCGGCGACATCCGCATGGTCCTGCACGGCGGCCAGGCGATCGTCAACGGACGCCGCTCCGAGACCTCGCTCTACGACTTCGACCTCGCCACCTACGACACCGGCGACACGTTCGACCAGTCGATGGCGCGCGGCTTCATCGAGCTGTGGGGCATGTCCGCCAAGGTTGCCTCCGGCCGCGACATCCGCGTCGCCGGAAAGTGAGTCAGCAGCAGGGCCCACGGGCGCAGGGGTCCCCGGCCGAGCGAAGCGAGGCCGGGGTGCGCCCGGGGACGAAGTCGGAAGCCACCAATACGGGTGCGCTGTGGGGCGGCCGGTTCGCCGGCGGCCCTGCGGACGCCCTCGCGGCGCTGAGCAAGTCCACGCACTTTGACTGGCGGCTGGCCCGCTACGACATCGCCGGGTCCAAGGCGCACGCCCGCGTGCTGCACAAGGCCGGGCTGCTGGACGACGCCGAACTGGAAGGCATGCTTGCCGCCCTGACACAGCTGGACGAGGACGTCGCCTCCGGCGCGTACACGCCGGCCGAGTCCGATGAGGACGTGCACGGCTCGCTCGAGCGCGGACTGATCGAGCGCGCCGGCGCCCAGCTGGGCGGCAAGCTCCGCGCCGGCCGGTCCCGCAACGACCAGGTGGCCACGCTGGGCCGGATGTTCCTGCGCGACCACGCCCGGATCATCGCCCGCGGCGTGCTCGCCACGATCGATGCGCTCGTGGACCAGGCCAAGGCCCACCAGGGCGTGGCCATGCCGGGGCGCACCCACCTCCAGCATGCCCAGCCGGTGCTGCTCAGCCACCACCTGCTGGCCCACGCCTGGGCGCTGCTGCGCGATGTGCAGCGGCTGGCGGACTGGGACAAGCGCGCCGGGGTTTCGCCCTACGGCTCGGGCGCCCTGGCCGGCTCCTCGCTGGGCCTGGACCCGGAGGCCGTGGCCGCGGAACTGGGCTTCTTCTCCGCCACGCACAACTCGATCGACGGCACCGCCTCCCGCGACGTCTTCGCCGAGTTCGCGTGGATCACGGCCATGATCGGGGTGGACCTGTCCCGGGTTTCGGAAGAAGTGATCCTGTGGGCCACGAAGGAGTTCTCCTTCGTCACCCTGCACGATTCCTACTCCACTGGCTCCTCGATCATGCCGCAGAAGAAGAACCCGGATGTTGCCGAGCTCGCGCGCGGCAAGGCCGGCCGGCTGATCGGTAACCTGACGGGGCTCCTGGCCACGCTCAAGGGCCTGCCGCTCGCGTACAACCGCGACCTGCAGGAGGACAAGGAACCGGTCTTCGACGCCGCCGACACCCTGGAAGTCCTGCTTCCTGCCGTCTCCGGCATGATCGCGACCCTGAAGTTCAACACCGAACGGATGGAATCGCTGGCACCCCAGGGCTTCGCACTGGCTACGGACATTGCCGAATGGCTGGTCCGGCAGGGCGTTCCGTTCCGCGAGGCACACGAGCTTTCCGGTGCGGCGGTCAAGCAGGCCGAAAGCCGCGGCGTTGAGCTCTGGGACCTGACGGACCAGGAGTACGCCGCCATCTCGGAGCACCTGACGCCGGAGGTCCGTACGGTCCTGTCCACCGAGGGCTCGCTCAACAGCCGCAACTCCCAGGGCGGTACGGCACCGGCCGCCGTCGAACGGCAGCTGCTGGCCCTGGCGGCCGAGCTCGACGCCGTCCGCGGGTACGCGGGGTAGCAACGCTCCCCACGAGGGGGTCCACGCCCCACGCGAGTTGGCATTTCGCGGCAGTGTTTTTCGTAAACACTGCCGTGAAGTGACAACTCGCTGGCGTTTAAGGTGGGTGCATGAGCGAATCGTTCCGCCAGTTGCTGCGTGCCCTGCCCGATTTCCCCGAGCGCCTCCCGGACTTTGACCCGGCCACAGCTCCCGCGGACCCGGCCGAACTCTTCCGGCTCTGGCTCGCCGAAGCCCTGGCCGCCGGGGTGCCGCAACCCAACGCCTGCAGCCTGGCCACGGCCGACGGGACCGGCAGGCCGTCGTCGCGGATGCTGATCCTCAAGGACATCGACGCCGACGGCTGGCACTTCGCTACCTCGCGGGAATCCCGCAAGGGACACGAGCTCGCGGCCAACCCGCACGCCGCCCTGAACTTCTTCTGGCAGCAGCAGGGCCGCCAGGTCCGGGTGGCCGGGGATGTCGTGGAGCTGTCCGCCGAGGCCTCGGCCGCGGACTGGCACGCCCGGCCCGGCGCGGACGGCAGCGAGAATCCCGGCTGGCAGCTCTACGCGGTGCGTCCGCGGGAGATTGAATTCTGGCAGGCACGGCATGACCGCCGGCACATCCGGCACCGCTACAAGCTCGGGTGAGCAGGTTCGGCTCAGTTAACCCCGGTTAATCCGGTGGCTCGGTTAGGATGGGCGCTATGACCGCAATCACACCAGAGAAGCTTCGGGACGAACTGCATCGGGCCGCCGACGCCGTGGCCGCGATTACTGCCTCGTTCTCGGAAGAGGACATCAAAGCGCCGTCGGAACTGCCCGGCTGGACCCGCGGGCACGTGCTGGCCCACATCTGCGGCATCGCCAACGCGATGGCCCGACAGCTCGAATACGCCGCCCGCGGTGAAAGTATCGAGCTCTACGACGGCGGCTATGACGGCCGCACCCGCGCCATCGACATGGCCGCCGGCCACAGCCTCGGGGAACACCGGGCCGACCTCGAAGCGTCGTTGGACCGGGCGCTGCGTGCCTTTGACTCCCTCGACGAGCCGGGCTGGCGCGAGCCGATCAGCTACCGCGGGGGAGTTGTGTTCGACGGCGGCCTGGCGCTGTGGCGCGAACTCGTCATCCACGCCACCGACCTCGGCACGGGCCGCGGACCGGAAACCTGGAGCCGGCCCTTCTGCGAGCACCTCTTCGATTTCCTGTCCGCGCGGGTGCCGGACGGCCAGCGCTTCGTGCTGCAGCCGCTGGGCCTGCCGGGCCGGGGAATCGGCAGCGGAGGGACCTCCACGGTCATCAGCGGCATGATTACCGACATCGCCGCCTGGCTCGCCGGCCGCACGCCCACCCTCGGTAGCCTGCGTGCCACGGCGGCGGCCGACGGCGTTGACCTTCCGGCGCTGCTGCCCTGGCCTGCCGGGGTGCCCGTCAACAACTAAGCGGGCCGCGCCAGCTTATGGCCGCGCCAGCTTTATGGCCGCGCCGCGGTGAGGGCGAGTTCGCGTTCCCGCTCCAGCAGGCTGCCCTTGACGGCCAGCCCCCAGCGGAAGCCGCCCAGGGTCCCGTCGGTGCGGATGACCCGGTGGCAGGGCACGAAGAGTGCCGCCGCGTTGAAGGCGCAGGCACTGGCCGCCGCGCGGACGGCCTTGGCGTTGCCGGAGAGTTCCGCATACTCGGTGTAGGTCACAGGGCGCCCGGGCGCGACCGTGCGGAGCACGTCCCACGCGTGGCTGCGGAAGGGACCGGATTTCTGCAGCACGGGCACTCCCATGGCCGGTTCCGGATCCCCGGAGTAGAACGCCTCCACGGCCTCGGAGATGGCGCCGAGCCCGGCAACGGTCTCGAAGCCGGCCGGCAGCAGGTCCGCGTGGATCTGCCCCGTCAGCTCGCCCGGAACGGCTGTCCAGCCCGATGACAGGACGGCGCCGTCGCGGGCAATGATGGTGAAGGGACCGTCCGGGGTGGACATGGTCAACAACTGGGCTTTCATGGTTTCGCTTTCTTCGGAGTCTGTGCAGGTGTCTGTGGCAGTTTGCGCGCCGCGGCCTGGGCTGCCGCCGCCGCGCGCCAGAGGTGCATCGTGGCGTAGGAGCGCCAGGGACTGACTTCACGGAAATCGGGGGTCAGGGCGGCGCTGTCGGAGACAGCCGCGGCGGGCGGGGCGAGTGATCGGATGCCGTTGCGGACGGCGGCGTCGTTGGCCAGGAATACGTCCGGGGCGCCGATGACCCGCATCGCAACGTATCCCACCGTCCACGGCCCGACGCCGGCAAGCGGCAGGAGCTTGGCTTCCAGGCCACGCAGGTCATCGCCGTAGCCGAAGTCCAGTTCCCCCGAGGCCATTGCCGCCGCGGCGCCCCGGACGGAATCGATGCGGCGCTGCGGGCCGCGGAGCAGTTCGAAGCCCGTCTCCGCGATCTGGGTGGCCGTCGGGAACAGCCGGTGGAGGCCGTCGGCGGGCACGAGGCTCTCGCTCCCGGCCGCGGAAAGCTGGACCAGGGCGGTCCGCGCGGCAGCCACCGTGATCTGCTGGCCGATCATGGCCCTGATCAGCAGCTCCTGCGGATCGACGGCGCCGGGCATCCGCATGCCCGGCGTGTCTGCCACTGCGGCGGCAAGTCGGGGATCGGCGCCGAGGGCGGCATCGATGGCGACGGGGTCGGCGTCGAGGTCCAGCAGGCGCCGGACCCTGCTCAGCAGGGAGGCCAGGTCCCTCAGATCCACGGCGCCGATGGTCAGCACCAGCGGGCGCCCGGCCGTGCCGGCGTCGTAATCCACCCGGAACCTGGCATCGCCGTGGGCCAGCCGCAGGGTCCGGGCGTACGAACTGGAGGTACCTTCCTCGATCCCGGGGATGGCGCGGACGGCCAGGAAGTCGAACACGCCGGGATCGAACGGTTCCCGGTACGGAAGGTTGAGCGTGAGCGCCGTGGTCGCCGCGGGGGCACGGTGATGCCGGGCGGTGGCCCGGAGCGCGGAGGGCGTCATGGCAAAGACTTCGCCGATTGTCTCGTTGAACTGGCGCACGCTGCTGAATCCGGCGGCGAAGGCGATGTCCGAGACCTTCATGCCGGTTGAGACCAGCAGGGTGCGGGCGGTCTGGGCGCGGCTGGCCCGCGCCAGCGACAGGGGACCGGCACCCAGTTCGTGGCTGAGGATCCGGTTGAGCTGGCGCGAGGAGTAGCCCAGCCGGGCCGCAAGCCCCTCGACGCCGTCGCGGTTGATCACGCCGTCGTTGATCAGCCGCATGGCGCGGCCCGCGATGTCCGAGCGCACGTTCCAGGCCGGGGTGCCGGGCACGGCCTCCGGCAGGCAGCGCTTGCAGGCCCGGTAGCCGGCGTCGTGCGCGGCGGCGGAGGTCTCGTAGAAGGTGACGTTGTCCGCCTTGGGCGTCCGGGCGGGGCATGAGGGCCGGCAGTAGATGCCGGTGGTCCGGACAGCGGTATAGAACTGCCCGTCGAAACGGGTGTCCCGGGCGTCGATTGCCCGGTAGCGCTGCCAGAAGTCCATGACCCCATCCTGCCAGCTTCGCCGATCACCTGCTAGCGGAATTCGGACACGGCCGTGGGCCGCCGATGGGCGTTTGTTAAAGTCTGACCATGACTTCCCGCCCGCGTCCTGCACAGTCCGGCACTCGGCCCGGCACTGGGACCGGCACTGGGACCGGCACTGGGACCGGCACGGAATCAGGCGCGTCCGGGGCGCTCCGCGGGCTGCTCTCGGCGGATGCCCGGCACGTGGCGCCGCTGCTGCTCGGCTCCGTGTTGACGCACGACGGGCGGGACGGCTCCGTCTCGGTGCGGATCACGGAAGTGGAGGCATATCTGGGCCCGCACGATTCGCTGCACCCCGATCCCGGCTCCCACACCTTCCGCGGACAGACGGCCCGCAACGCACCGATGTTTGGACCGGCCGGGCACCTCTACGTGTATTTCACCTACGGGATGCACCATTGCGCCAACATCGTCTGCGGACCCGTTGGCGTGGCGTCGGCGGTGCTGTTGCGCGCCGGCGAAGTGGTCGCCGGACTGGAGCTGGCCAGGGCCAGGCGTCCGGCGTCGAAATCCGACAACGACCTCGCAAGCGGACCCGCCCGGCTTGCCACCGCGCTGGGGCTGACGACCGCGGACAGCGGACGGGATGCCCTCGCGGCGCCGTTCCGGCTGGAACTGCCGGCGAACCCGGCGGAGGCGTCCGCCGCGGACATCAGCTCGGGTCCGCGCGTCGGCGTTTCCGGCGCCGGCGGCAGCCATGACTACCCCTGGCGGTTCTGGCTCAGCGGCGACCCGACCGTCTCCCGTTACAAAGCGGCAAAGGCGCCAAAGGCTCGGGGCGGGTAGCGTGGCACGCCCCTGATGCCGGGCACCCGCGGTAGGGGATGATGAAGCATTATGGGCGAGGGGAAACGCGGGAAACCAGGCAGTGAGCTGGAAAGGCTCCAGATTTTTGCGCAGCTGGCCACCGAGTACTTCCGCATGGTTGAGCTGTTCGCCCCCGGTGCCGGGCCGGTTTCGGCGGACCCCGTCGAGGGGGAGCGCAGGCACTGGGTCGAGCTCTTCCGGGCGGCCCTGCTGCGCAAGTTCATCGTTCCCGATGAACACGTTTCGCTCAAACTCGTGGTGCGGGCCCTGCGCCTGTGCAACTACTCGGCGGATCCGCAGTTGACCGAGGACACGAACGAAGCGGCCACGTTGTTCACCAACGAGATGATCCGTGGCCGCCCGGCGCTGCTGGCGGGGCTCGCCGAGGATGATGACGACCATGACCTGTTCGAGGACGTTCTCTACGGGCGGCTCCTGCATGGGGACGCCGACCGGTTTCACCGGTCCGGATGGGCGCAGGACTACGACCGGCTGAGTGCCGTCGCTGCCGGCCGGTTCGACGCCGAGCAGGCGCTTAGAAAAGCACTCGACGTCGTCTCCTACGGGCTCGCGAATGAACTCCTGCGGTCCCCGGAACCGGGCGGCGACGCCGGCACGCCTGGTGTTCAGAAGTAAGAGTTCAGAAGTAAGGGTTCAGAGGCAGGGGTTCAGAGGCAGGGATCTAGGCGGCGAAAGTGTCGAGCGCGAAGTCGGACCCGACGGCGAATGGGGCGAGGCGCCGCCGGAGGTCTTCGCCCACTTGCGGCCACTCGTGCGAAAGGATCGAGAAGACGGCGGTGTCCGCACGGCCTCCGTCCGGCGCTGCGCGGTGACCGCGGAGGACCCCCTCGAACCGGGCGCCGAGCCGTTCGATCGCAGTCGCGCTCCGGGTGTTGCGCGCGTCGCAGCGGAACGCCACCCGATGGACGCCCAATACCTCATAGGCGTAGGCGAGGAGCATGTGCTTGCTCGCAGGATTGACGTGGCTGCCCCAGAACTGCCGTCCGTAGAAAGTTCCACCGATTTCCAGCCTCTGTTGGGCGGGGACGTAGTCGCGGAGGGACGTCGTTCCCAGGAGGGCGCCGGTGCGTCCGTCAGTCACGGCGAAAGGGATAGTGGCGGGTTCATCCAGCCTGGACTGGAACAGAGCGGCCAGTTCGCCGCTGGTCCCGGGCAGCGGTGCCGCCATGCCTGCCCACATGCCGGGATCCACAAAATCAAAGAGACCTGCCGCGTGCCCCGGGGCGAGCGGAACCAGGCGGACGCCATGGCCGGAGAGGACGATTTCGTGTCGCATTGGAGCATTCAATCACCGCCTGGGGGGACGGGAAGGTCGGATCCGGCGCCGCCTAGGTGAACATTTCATGGCCGCCAGGTTGCCCGGGGCGCACGGGAGCCGGCGGCCGTCTGCCTGCCAGCCCGTAAGGTGGATGGGTGAATCAAAGCGAGCCAAACCAGATCAAGTCAGCGCAACCGGTGGATCAGCTGATCAGCAGCCTGTGTGCCACCATCCCGGACTATCCCAAACCTGGCATCAGCTTCAAGGATCTGACCCCGGTGTTCGCCGACGGGGCGGCACTGGCGGCCGTGGTCGACGCGCTCGTCGAACCGTTCAAGGGCCAGTTCGACGCCGTCGCAGGGGTGGAAGCCCGCGGGTTCCTTCTCGCGGCCGCCGCCGCGTACGCCACCGGCACCGGCGTCATCACGGTCCGCAAGGCCGGGAAGCTGCCGCGCGCCGTCGTCTCCGAGGACTACGCCCTGGAGTACGGGACCGCCACCCTCGAACTGCACACGACCGATCTTGCACCGGGTAGCCGCGTCCTGATCCTCGACGACGTCCTCGCCACCGGCGGCACGCTCGGCGCCGCGGCACGGCTCTTCGAGCGGTGCGGCATCCACGTGGCCGGCGTCGGCGTGGTCATGGAACTGGACGAACTCGGCGGCCGTGCGGCCCTGGCCAGCCACAACGTCCGTTCCCTGCTGCGGCTGTAACGGGCGCTGCGGGACTGGACCATTGGGGCCGGGTCGGTAGAATTCCCTGACGAAGACTGCCTTGGCATTGTTCGGCAGGCATGTAACAGCTTCGTCTGCCGAAATGGCTGTAGAATGGTGGGTCTGTCTTTTTCGATAGGGGAACGTTCGATGCACGACGCTGATTTGGCCCATGAACGCGACTATGTGGCCGGACTTTACGCCCGGCTCGATGAGTTGCGGGCAGAAAAGCGCACCCAGCTGGCCCAGGTGCGACGTGCCGGTGCGGTGGGCACCATGCAGAACGTCTCCGAGCGCGATGCTTTCGCGGCCCTGTACGAGGACCGCCTCGCCCAGCTCGACGCCGTCGACGACCGCCTGGTGTTTGGCCGCCTGGACCTGGACTCCGGAGAGGCCCAGTACATCGGCCGCATCGGCCTGACCACCGAGGACCTGCAGCGGCTCATGGTGGACTGGCGGGCGCCCGAGGCCGGCCACTTCTACCAGGCCACGGCGTTTGACCGGCAAGGCGTCCGCCGCCGCCGTCACCTGATCCTGCAGGGCCGCGAGGTCAAGGCGATCGAGGACGACGTGCTCGACGCCGACATGCTCGCCGACAACGATTCGCTGCAGGGCGAAGGCGCGCTTCTGGCCGCCCTCAATTCCAAGCGGACCGGGCGGATGTCAGACATCGTCGGCACCATCCAGTCCGAGCAGGACCGGATCATCCGCTCCTCCATCTCCGGTGCACTCGTGGTCCAGGGCGGGCCGGGCACCGGCAAGACCGCCGTCGCCCTGCACCGCGCCGCGTACCTGCTGTACACGCACCGGGACAGGCTCAAGAGCGCCGGCGTCCTGCTGGTGGGGCCGACGTCGTCCTTCATGAAGTACATCGAACGCGTGCTGCCCTCCCTCGGCGAGACCGGCGTCGTGATGGCGAGCCTGGGCCGGCTCATGCCGGGCGTCACCGCCGTCGCCGAACCGGATTCCGCCGTCGCCGCCATCAAGGGCCGGCTGGACATGGCCGAGGTGGTGGCGAACGCCGTCGCCAACCGGCAGCGCATCCCGGCTGGAAACCGGATCCTGGAAGTCGACGGCCGTAAGCTGACCCTCACGCCGCGGCAGGTCCGCCGTGCCAAGGAACGGGCGCGCGCCACGGGCAAGCCGCACAACGAGGCCCGCGTGTCGTTCGTCAAGATCCTGCTCCGCGAACTGACGGAGCAGATGACAGAGCTTGTGGAGGCCGGGAACATCGGCAACAACGCCGATCGCTCCTACCTGGCGGAGGACGTCCGCTCCGCCCGGGATGTCCGGATCGCCCTGAACCTGTGCTGGATGCCGATGACCCCGGAAAAGCTCGTGGGGGAGCTGCTGAGCAAGCCGGCCATCCTCGAGGCGTGCACGCCGAACCTCAGCCCGGAGGAACGCGCGTTGCTGCTCCGGCCTGCCGGTTCGCCCTGGACCGAGTCGGACGTTCCGCTCCTCGACGAGGCCGCAGAGCTGCTCGGCGAGCTTGATGCCGCCGCCGGACGCGGACTGGCGCAGCAGGAACAGGACCGTGCCCGCGACCTGGCCAACGCCAAGCAGACCTTGGTCAACATGGAAACCGCCGGCGTGGACGTCCTCGTCTCGGCCGAAGACCTTGTAGACCAGAACCAGGAGCGTGAGACGCGGCTGACCGCTGCCGAGCGCGCCACGACGGACCGCACCTGGGCTTTCGGGCACATCGTGGTGGACGAAGCGCAGGAGTTGTCACCCATGCAGTGGCGGCTGCTGGTCCGCCGCTGCCCGCTGAAGTCGTTCACGATCGTCGGCGACATCGCCCAGACGAGTTCCGTGGCCGGAGCCAACTCCTGGCACAGCGCACTGGGCCCCATGTTCGGCGACCGCTGGCAGCTCGAGGAACTGACCGTGAACTACCGCACGCCGTCCCAGATCGCCGAGGCCGCCGCCCGGATGGCCAACGCGGCCGGACTGGTGGTATCGGCGCCCAAGGCTGTGAGGGAGGGCCGCTGGTCGCCGGTCATCGACCGTGTCGGCACGGGCCAGATCGTCAACAAGCTTGTCGAGGTGCTGCCGGAGGAACTGGACTCCATCGAGGGCGGCCTGCTGGCGGTCATCGCCGACGGCGACCTTCTCCCGGAGGCCACCGCGGCCCTGCGGGCCGTATACGGCCACCGCGTCGGGACCGGAGCGGGCAGCTACGCCCAGGACATCGTGGTGATCAGCCCCCGCGAGGCAAAGGGACTGGAATTCGACGGCGTCGTGGTCCTGGAACCGACGGCCATGCTCAACCACGAGCACGGCCGGGTGGGTGACCTGTATGTGGCCATGACCCGGCCCACACAACGCCTGAGGCTCATTGCCGCCTCCGGGGTCCCGGCCGGCATCGAGGAATAGGCCGGGGCCGGCGGCCGGGCGCGGCGTCACCTGTGATGCGCATGGGTTGATCCTGCTACCTTAGATTCCGTGTCCCAGCTAAATATTCTCGATGCCCAGCAGAACGACCCCAGCTTCGCCAACGTCTGGCAGGAGCTGAAATGGCGCGGCCTTGTCCACGTCTCCACGGATGAGGCGGAGCTCGAAAAGCTCCTCGCCGGCGACCCCGTGACGTATTACTGCGGCTTCGATCCAACCGCGCCGAGCCTGCACCTGGGCAACCTGGTCCAGTTGTTGCTCATGCGCCGGATCCAGCTGGCCGGCCACAAGCCGCTCGGGCTGGTGGGCGGCTCCACGGGTTTGATCGGCGATCCGCGCCCGACGGCGGAACGCACGCTCAACACCAAAGACACCGTGTCGGAATGGGTGGGCTACCTGCAGGCCCAGGTCCGTCGCTTCCTGAGCTTCGAAGGCGATAACGCCGCCCGGATGGTCAACAACCTGGACTGGACGGCGCCTCTTAGCGCTATCGACTTCCTGCGCGACATCGGCAAGCACTTCCGGGTCGGCACCATGCTCCGCAAGGACGCCGTTGCCTCCCGTCTCGGTTCCGACGAAGGCATCAGCTACACCGAGTTCAGCTACCAGATCCTGCAGGGCATGGACTACCTCCAGCTGTTCCGCGATTACGGTTGCATGCTGCAAACCGGCGGCTCGGACCAGTGGGGCAACCTCACCAGCGGCACTGAACTGATCCGCAAGGTTGAGGGCAAGCACGTCCATGCCCTGGGAACGCCGCTCATCACCAATTCGGACGGCACCAAGTTCGGCAAGAGCGAGGGCAACGCGATCTGGCTGGATCCGGCCATGTGCAGCCCGTACGCCTTCTACCAGTTCTGGCTCAACACGGCGGACGCCGACGTCGCAGCCCGCCTCAAGGTGTTCACGTTCCTCAGCCGCGCCGAGATCGAGGCACTGGAACTGGCCGTCGCCGAACGGCCTTTCGCCCGTGCTGGCCAGCGGAAGCTGGCCTACGAGGTCACCTCGCTGGTCCACGGCGTGGACGCCACTGAGAAGGTCATTGCGGCATCGGCCGCTGTGTTCGGCAATGGCGATCTCACCGTGCTGGACGAAGCGACCCTGAAGGCCGCGACCTCCGAGTTGCCGTCCGCCACCGTTGACGCCGGCGCCCTGGGCATCATCGAACTGCTGGTCGCCTCGGGCCTGTCCGAGAGCAAGTCCGCCGCACGCCGCACGGTCGGGGAAGGCGGGGCCTACGTCAACAACGCGAAGGTATCCGACCCCGACGCCGTTATTGCGGCCAGCCAGTTGCTGCACGGGCGCTACCTGCTCTTGCGCCGGGGCAAGAAGAACCTGGCAACGGTGGAAGTGGCAGGGGTCTGACCCGCTGCTCCAACGCAAGCTGCACGCTCCTTCCCGGCCGATTTGCAAGGCGGGGGAGGAGCGTGTATCGTTTTCTGAGTCGCCGCCGCTGAGCGGTGACAAACCCCCACAAATGAGAAGCAATTCTTCATGCGCTAGGCGCACATAATGAAAATTGCTTCAATTCTGCTGGGCGGATTCGCTCCGCAGAGTGAAATTCGGATGAAAATCCCGAATTTGCAAAGTGGAAATGAATGAAATAAGCTGTAAACATCGCAGCGAAGAAAAACGAAATAAAGAATTCATGCAAATGAATTGTTTCGGCAAGTATTCGAATGTGTCTGTTGTTTGAGAACTCAATAGTGTGCCAAGTTTGTTGATACCAATTTATTGTTTATGGATTGGTTGAATGTGCCGGGCCCGCCACCCCGTGGTGTGGTCTGGTGTTTTTAGCTGGTTTCAAATTTTGTGCAGCCATTTTCTTCCGTTTTCCCGGGGGTGGTGGTTGTGTCTGTTTTACTTCAACGGAGAGTTTGATCCTGGCTCAGGATGAACGCTGGCGGCGTGCTTAACACATGCAAGTCGAACGATGATCCGGTGCTTGCACCGGGGATTAGTGGCGAACGGGTGAGTAACACGTGAGTAACCTGCCCTTAACTCTGGGATAAGCCTGGGAAACTGGGTCTAATACCGGATATGACTCCTCATCGCATGGTGGGGGGTGGAAAGCTTTATTGTGGTTTTGGATGGACTCGCGGCCTATCAGCTTGTTGGTGAGGTAATGGCTCACCAAGGCGACGACGGGTAGCCGGCCTGAGAGGGTGACCGGCCACACTGGGACTGAGACACGGCCCAGACTCCTACGGGAGGCAGCAGTGGGGAATATTGCACAATGGGCGCAAGCCTGATGCAGCGACGCCGCGTGAGGGATGACGGCCTTCGGGTTGTAAACCTCTTTCAGTAGGGAAGAAGCGAAAGTGACGGTACCTGCAGAAGAAGCGCCGGCTAACTACGTGCCAGCAGCCGCGGTAATACGTAGGGCGCAAGCGTTATCCGGAATTATTGGGCGTAAAGAGCTCGTAGGCGGTTTGTCGCGTCTGCCGTGAAAGTCCGGGGCTCAACTCCGGATCTGCGGTGGGTACGGGCAGACTAGAGTGATGTAGGGGAGACTGGAATTCCTGGTGTAGCGGTGAAATGCGCAGATATCAGGAGGAACACCGATGGCGAAGGCAGGTCTCTGGGCATTAACTGACGCTGAGGAGCGAAAGCATGGGGAGCGAACAGGATTAGATACCCTGGTAGTCCATGCCGTAAACGTTGGGCACTAGGTGTGGGGGACATTCCACGTTTTCCGCGCCGTAGCTAACGCATTAAGTGCCCCGCCTGGGGAGTACGGCCGCAAGGCTAAAACTCAAAGGAATTGACGGGGGCCCGCACAAGCGGCGGAGCATGCGGATTAATTCGATGCAACGCGAAGAACCTTACCAAGGCTTGACATGGACCGGACCGGGCTGGAAACAGTCCTTCCCCTTTGGGGCCGGTTCACAGGTGGTGCATGGTTGTCGTCAGCTCGTGTCGTGAGATGTTGGGTTAAGTCCCGCAACGAGCGCAACCCTCGTTCCATGTTGCCAGCGCGTAATGGCGGGGACTCATGGGAGACTGCCGGGGTCAACTCGGAGGAAGGTGGGGACGACGTCAAATCATCATGCCCCTTATGTCTTGGGCTTCACGCATGCTACAATGGCCGGTACAAAGGGTTGCGATACTGTGAGGTGGAGCTAATCCCAAAAAGCCGGTCTCAGTTCGGATTGGGGTCTGCAACTCGACCCCATGAAGTCGGAGTCGCTAGTAATCGCAGATCAGCAACGCTGCGGTGAATACGTTCCCGGGCCTTGTACACACCGCCCGTCAAGTCACGAAAGTTGGTAACACCCGAAGCCGGTGGCCTAACCCCTTGTGGGAGGGAGCTGTCGAAGGTGGGACTGGCGATTGGGACTAAGTCGTAACAAGGTAGCCGTACCGGAAGGTGCGGCTGGATCACCTCCTTTCTAAGGAGCACCTACAACGTTCTGTTCCCCGTGTATGCGGGTGTTCAGGGGTTGTCAGGAGTACGCCCGTTGCGCAGACGATTGTTCTGCGGCGGGTGCTCACGGGTGGAATATCAGCAGATAGCGGCCGCCGGTTCTTCACCGGCACCCAGTACGGATCCTGGCTTCTTCGGAAGTGCGGTGGTCCTGGAACGGTGCGGGAGAGGTGATCAGCGGTTTAGTGTTTGGCACACTGTTGGGTCCTGAGACAACAGGACCACGGCCCGCGGGCCGCGTTTGTCTTCCTTTGGGGGGCGGGTGCGGTGCGGGGTGTGGGACTTGTGTTTCTGGTTTCCTGGCTGCACCGATCGCACGGTTGGTCCTGTTCCTTTCGGGGGGCGGGGTTGTGTGTGGGGTGTGTGGTACGGGGTTGTTGTTTGAGAACTACATAGTGGACGCGAGCATCTTTTATAAGAAGCAATTTCCAAGAATATGAACCTGGATCTGGCCGCATGCCTTTGGGTGTGCGGGTTGGTTTCCATGGTTTTCTCGTGAATTACTCCTTGATCTTTTGTGGTCAAGTTTTTAAGAGCACACGGTGGATGCCTTGGCATTAGGAGCCGAAGAAGGACGTAGGAATCTGCGATAAGCCTGGGGGAGTCGATAACCGGACTGTGATCCCAGGGTGTCCGAATGGGGAAACCCCGCCAGGGGCGCGAGCTGCCTGGTGACCCGCATCTGAACACATAGGGTGCGTGGAGGGAACGCGGGGAAGTGAAACATCTCAGTACCCGCAGGAAGAGAAAACAATAGTGATTCCGTCAGTAGTGGCGAGCGAACGCGGATCAGGCTAAACCGTTCCATGTGTGATAGCCGGCGGGCGTTGCATGGTCGGGGTTGTGGGACTTCCCATTCTGTCTCTGCCGGGACAGTGAGGTGAGAGTGCTGGCATAGGTGAACGGTCTTGAAAGGCCGGCCGTAGAGGGTGTGAGCCCCGTAACCGAAATGTTGTGCACCGCCTGGGAAGTATCCCAAGTAGCACGGGGCCCGAGAAATCCCGTGCGAATCTGTCAGGACCACCTGATAAGCCTAAATACTCCCTAATGACCGATAGCGGACCAGTACCGTGAGGGAAAGGTGAAAAGTACCCCGGGAGGGGAGTGAAACAGTACCTGAAACCGTGTGCTTACAATCCGTCGGAGCCTCCGCAGCTTGCTGTGTTGGGGTGACGGCGTGCCTTTTGAAGAATGAGCCTGCGAGTTAGTGTTACGTCGCGAGGTTAACCCGTGTGGGGAAGCCGTAGCGAAAGCGAGTCTGAATAGGGCGTTGCAGTGGCGTGATCTAGACCCGAAGCGAAGTGATCTACCCATGGCCAGGTTGAAGCGACGGTAAGACGTCGTGGAGGACCGAACCCACTTCAGTTGAAAATGGAGGGGATGAGCTGTGGGTAGGGGTGAAAGGCCAATCAAACTTCGTGATAGCTGGTTCTCCCCGAAATGCATTTAGGTGCAGCGTTGCGTGTTTCTTACCGGAGGTAGAGCTACTGGATGGCTAATGGGCCCTACAAGGTTACTGACGTCAGCCAAACTCCGAATGCCGGTAAGTGAGAGCGCAGCAGTGAGACTGTGGGGGATAAGCTTCATAGTCGAGAGGGAAACAGCCCAGACCACCAACTAAGGCCCCTAAGCGTGTGCTAAGTGGGAAAGGATGTGGAGTTGCGAAGACAACCAGGAGGTTGGCTTAGAAGCAGCCATCCTTAAAAGAGTGCGTAATAGCTCACTGGTCAAGTGATTCCGCGCCGACAATGTAGCGGGGCTCAAGTACACCGCCGAAGTTGTGGATTTCAGATGATAGCCAAGCCCTTGTGGTTCAGGCGTCTGGAGTGGTAGGGGAGCGTCGTGTGGGCGGTGAAGTCGCGGTGTAAACCAGCGGTGGAGCCTACACGAGTGAGAATGCAGGCATGAGTAGCGAAAGACGGGTGAGAAACCCGTCCGCCGAATGATCAAGGGTTCCAGGGTCAAGCTAATCTGCCCTGGGTAAGTCGGGACCTAAGGCGAGGCCGACAGGCGTAGTCGATGGACAACGGGTTGATATTCCCGTACCGGCGAAAAACCGCCCATGCTGAACAGGGGACACTAACCGCCCGAAACCTGCCCGACCGCCCTTGTGGTGGGAGGGTTTTGGTGGAGCGCGGGACCTGATCCTGGGAGGCAAGCGTATTAACAGGTGTGACGCAGGAAGGTAGCCGAGCCGGGCGATGGTTGTCCCGGTCTAAGGATGTAGGGCGAACGGTAGGCAAATCCGCCGTTCATGATGCCTGAGATCTGACGGGACCCCCGTATGGGGGGATTCGGTGATCCTATGCTGCCGAGAAAAGCATCGACGCGAGGTTTTAGCCGCCCGTACCCCAAACCGACACAGGTGATCAGGTAGAGAATACTAAGGCGATCGAGAGAATTATGGTTAAGGAACTCGGCAAAATGCCCCCGTAACTTCGGGAGAAGGGGGGCCCCAACCTTGATGGACACTTGCTGTCCGGAGGGGATCGGGGCCGCAGAGACCAGGGGGAAGCGACTGTTTACTAAAAACACAGGTCCGTGCGAAGTCGCAAGACGATGTATACGGACTGACTCCTGCCCGGTGCTGGAAGGTTAAGAGGACCGGTTAGCCGCAAGGCGAAGCTGAGAATTTAAGCCCCAGTAAACGGCGGTGGTAACTATAACCATCCTAAGGTAGCGAAATTCCTTGTCGGGTAAGTTCC
>ENA-OWNT01002351-OWNT01002351.1-seawater-metagenome-genome-assembly--contig:-NODE-2351-length-19934-cov-4.122375_pt1 | contig 19934 bp, 7 predicted proteins | sample MGYA00238136_ERZ651165 | MGnify/ENA primary metagenome ERZ651165 (study PRJEB26861, sample SAMN08777766) | seawater metagenome | isolation source: coastal seawater | place: USA: Florida | collected...
TGTGCGGCCACGGCGTTTTTTCTTGGTCCCCAGTGCGGAAGAGCCTGGTGTCGCGTTTGAATATGAAATCGAATTGATCAGCACCCATGAACTTCGCGTGACTCCTGTCGCAGAGAAGTGGGTGTACCACAAAGTATGGGAAGGCACTTGGGACGACGACACTGCTGGTGGCAGGAGGGCAAAAGCAGTGGCACGCCGGAAAGGGTCCAGTGGGAAAAGTTCGACCAGCAACTCAAAGGTACTGTCCAAGTGGTACAACAACCCACAACTGCGCATCCGCATTTCAGACAAGACCTTGGCCACACCCTCTAATCGACCGTCAGCAGCGAAGCGCGGCAAGAAGGTTACAACATGCGTCGTGATGAGAGATGGACCCAATGCCGCGCCCGGCATGCGAGCTGCTTTCCATGTTGTTCAGAATGAGTGGTCAATGTCTTTCTCCTCGACAGCGTGTGTGATTCCAAATGCAGACCGTCACCATATTGTGGCCACATCATCAGGCGGTTATTCATCGGCTCAGCATGGCTCCGCAGCAGCATCCAACGACATTAACGGTGGAAGGGTTGCGATCTGCGAAATGCAGAGAACGCAGCACGTTGGTCCCGAAGGATTCGCAGAGTTCCCGTACTTCGTCGTGCCAAGCACGTCCAAGGTGGGCCAAACTGGAGACTTTGTTGTTGAAGTCATGGCAACGGCAGACCTCGAGGTTGAAGAGGTCACCGCAGATGATCGTGATGCCGTGTAGTGCCGTTAGGTTGCCTAGCGTAGCCTTGATTCAGTCAGAGCGATAGTGCTGGCAAGTTCCTGGAGTTAGTAGTTTATGGTAGGTTTTTGCGCTTCAAGAGCCCGCATAAAGCAATAATCAATAGAAAATAAACACCAGTTTCGTTAGAGCTTAGCTTAGTTATCTTAGGTGTGGTCAGTACTCCAGCGTAGTTGCGTTAGTCCACACAAGTCACAGTAATAAGTGAGTATGCCATACATTGCCCAAAACCATCAATGGCATAGGCGATTGAAATGCATGTCAGAATCTTCGACAGCCGCGAACGACGACGATGAACGACGACGACGACGACGATGAACGACGACGACGACGACGCTGACGCCGCCGACGAAGCACAAAAACGATGAACGCGATTATTCCATAATAAACAGTACTGGGTACCAACACACAGTACTAGTACCGAGTACGAACGATATTTTTCCCGCCACGTCAGCGTTCGTTCGGTTGGTTGTCGTCGTCGTCGATTGTCGATGACAACAAACAACAACGAAGACGACGAACAACGACGACGAACGATGAACGACGAACGACGAACGACGATGACGACGACGAACGGCAACGACGACGACAACAACGATGGTAACAAGCTACGCATTGTGCTCCGGTGTCGGTTTTGAAAATCGTTGGGTCGTCGTTCACTTTGTGGAAAGGCTGTGGATGCCCATGGCGATGCATTTCTCTGCAAGGTCCATATTGCTTCCAAGACTGCATTTTCTTTCTTGTTTTTTGCTTATTGTGCGCCTCCCGATTTTCATGGGAAGTGCTTGAGCAATGGGCCGTGGAGTTGTCTGACCACATGCACCACTGCTCGTCGTTGGTTCGGTAACAATGCACTCACAGCAAAACTGTGTGGTTTATACCATGCAAGCTCCCAATGGCATGGTTCCGCATTGAGGGATTGGAGCAGCATGGACTCCACTGGCGCTAGGTGCCTTTCGCTCCCGTCCGCCAACTGGTTTCAGGCAAGTGTTATTGATTACAGTCGTGCGGATCACAACGTTGTTGGGCTGTGTTGCAACGACCGCGTCTGGCTTCTGAAGCTGTCGCCTCGCAGTACACAACACGCGCAACTCGTTGGTGTATTGTGCCGCGATGCTGCCCCAGGCAAGCGAGGAAGCGGCGGGGCTTCTTCGAAATCAAAAGCTGTTGCGATTCAGTTTGCCCCACGTGAGTGGATCGTCAACACGTGCACCGTAATGTATGCTGACGGCGTAGTGTGCACGTGGGATCTCGAAACCAAGACAATCTTTGCGTCGTCAACGCATGATGTTGAAGACTGTAGTGCTAATTCGATGGCCTTCACCCTCGTCCCGCGCTTATCTGCATCTGGACCTGCCATGGTTGTTGGCGTCGGAAAGAGGTTGTTTTTTCGCGACTTTGATGGTGTGTTGCTCGGTGAAGTGCCGCTCGATGCTGCCGTGACATGCTTAAGCTCGGCCCCGAAGACACCATCATTAATTGCCGCCGGCGTCGTGGCAGTCGGCGATGAGACTGGCTCAGTTTACATTTTTGACTGCATTTCTCATCGATTGCTTGCGCAAGGGCGGCAGCAGGCTGCACCGATTCGATTTCTGAACTGGAACTGTTATGACAACGGGAAGTTGCGCCTTTTGTCGACGGCATTCGATCGAGACAATGCAGCGAGTAGAGTTCTGTGGTTAAACATTGGTGCAACCGTCGCAACTCCAGGCTCCACGCAAGAGGCAGAGAGAGCTGTTGCTACGTTGCAGTTTGTACATCTGTCGCCGAATCGAAAGCATGTGGCCTCCAAAACAGGCGATCGGTCAACGAAGAGCGCAGATTCGAGGGGCACGGGGAAGAAGAACCGCAATTGGGCATGCACGGCGTGGGTATCGTCACAAGTCCTTCTGCACCATTCATCAGGGCGAATTTTGCCGGACGGTGGCGTTATCGCCACTGCGTTAGAAACTGGGCAGATTTTGCTCTCGTCGCTCAGCGACTCGTTGAGTTTAAATCGTTTGCGCAAAGGACAATGCGCGGGTGTCGAAGGTACAGCCACGGCCTTCTCACAAACTGAATGTGACGGTGTTCTCACGAGGGAGTTTACAACCGACAACAAGCACACAAGGACAGTGTTTGGCTTGATCCCACTCCTGTTGTACGATAGCGATGAGGATGAAGAGGACGCATTGGATGCAACAGATTCGGATTCTGACTCTGACTCAACCAACTCGAGCGAGTCCAACCATGATGAGCCAGTCAGCCATCAAAGCCGAAAGCCCGTGAGGGTAAACTGTAGCAGCGCCTGCTGCGACTTGCGGAGTCGTTCCACGGCAAAATCGTACATGTTGTCTGTTTCGATGGATCGCCAAATCATTTTATGGCGGTCAGATGGGTGCACCCGATTGCAGTTCGTTTGGTCACTGCCGACATTGGGCGGGTTTCCATATGCTTTGTACCAAAATCCGTTTCGCATATCACGCGTGCGGCAATTCGTCGCTGGTTGTGGAGACAAGACTATTCGATCGTTCTCGTTGCAGCGCCAAGACACCAAGAGCGGCGACGGCCACGACGAATCTCGTACGAATGCGACCGGAGCGATCTTTGGACGCGATTCGGCGTCGCCGCCTGCATTATTTTGGCGAGGAATACCAGGGCGAGTCACGTCAGTAGCTTGGCACCCAATTGTTGATGGTACAGTCGCATTTGGGGTGGAAGCCGGGGAAGTACACCGCCTCGAGTTGAACAAGCCTCACATTTTCAAAGAACAGAGGCGCACTGGTAAACGAATGTCCAACGCGAGACGGTACCTTGCCCGGCACACCGGCTCTGTTTTGAAATTGGAATGGAGGCTTGCTTTCAGCGACGACTCCACAGAGAGTCCAGACGAAGCGGAAATCATTGCACTGCTCTATTCATTGTCAGCAGAAAGTGGCGAGCTCTTTGAGATCGACCTGCGACATGCCGGAGTTCAGCCAGTGGCTTTCCATAGACGATTGCCCGGTCTGCCCCGTCGAAACAGTGGGATTAAGTACTTCTCATGGCACGCGGACAATAGGCATCTCGCCATAAGCGCTGGTGGTGGTGTTCGCATATTCCATTGCGGGCGACACCGTGGCGATGCCGTGCACGCAATTGCATGCGTTCCTGTTGCTGCCGAGCCTACAGCGCAATCCATGTTGAACTTCGCAGATGGTGTTTTGGCCATCCGCCGCCAATCGAGCAGTTCACGCGGTTCTGGGACCCGGTTGTGTCCGCAGATTGTATTGTGGAATGATGATTCCAGTGGCACTGTGGTAGTCGACGGTATCATTCGCACCATGGCACCACAGCAAAGTCCGACCGCTCTTCGTCTCGTCTGTGTTGCGCAGCAAGCATTACTGGGAGTTGTTTCAGTCAGGACAACGCCTTTGCCACCCACAGAGCGTGATTCTGCGTGCGTGACCGGATTTCAAGCTCGCATGCAGCCAGCACCCGTAACAACGATGCGCTGGTCACGTGCCCCTGAGCAAGCCGCTTCGGAAACTTCGTCGTTGCTGCTTGCAACTGGCGACACTCAAGGTTTTACGCAAGTTTGGCGCGTGGCAGTGACACTGGCAACAGTTGGTCGTGATACGATGGAACTGCTGCCTCTCTACTCTTTGCGCGGGCACAACGCGCCTATGCTCTGCGTTCGATGGGTCAACAACCACGCCCTCGTAACATCGTCGTGCGACCATGCGATATTGTTGTGGCATATGGACGACCAGTGTTACCAGCATGCTCCGGTCTCGACGAGCACCAACGAGAGCGCAGGTATGGCAACATGAGGACATTCACATGGGTTGAGGGTAGCCGGCGAGTAATACCCGCCGCTCATGCCAAGGAACCCACGACAAACAAACAAAGCACGACTTGTTCAAACATAGCGAATACTTTACAAAACAACCAACACATGCACTGTGATAGCACGCCGTTAAAAATTAAACTTCGTCTGGCGTGCCCTTCATGTAACGTTCACGCAGCAACCAAGCAATTATACCAAGGAGAATGAATATGACAGAACGCATGACGGCAGCTGTTTGAGCCGATACTCCGGCCAGGTCGTCTCCCTTTGATTTTTTCCCGCGCTTTGATACGCGTGGCTTTTGCCGAGCGAGTTGACGCGAATATGGCTTCAGCTTACCGCGGAAGTCCTCGATGCTAGAATAACCCTTTTGAACCATAAGTTCCTCCAACTCCTTTGCGATGCGATTAAAGCACGACGGGCCCTCGCTTTTGTGAGCTGTTCCCACCTGCACTGCCGCCGCCCCACAAAGAATCAGGTCGAACGCGTCTCGACCGGTCGATACTCCACCCACTCCAACGATTTTGATGCGAGGTTCGAGAAGTAACCGGAATTTGCGCACGTTTGCAAGAGCGGTGTACTTGATATGGCCACCAGCGATTCCACCGAAACCGCCGTTCGGAGCGATGCTCGCCATCTCCAAATCAGTGTCGACCATGAGTCCGTTGCCAATTGTGTTGGTGCACACAACATAGTCAATATCGTGCTTGTTGATGGTTGCTGCAACTCTTTCAAAGTGAGTGTTGTCGAAGTAAGGTGCCAACTTAACCCCAATAGATTTGCCGTGCAGGTCCAACTCCGAAACATGCTGCAGAATATCTTCGAGTTGCTCGAAGTCGTAAGCCACGATCGGCTTGCCCGGAACGTTGGGACACGCCAGGTTCAGTTCAATGCCATCGACTCCGTCTTTAGCAGCGGCCATCGCAATCATCGTAAGGTTGGACTCCAACTTGAGCCCGGAAACCGACACAATGTACGGCTTGTTTGGATGATCGGAGGACTTTAGAGCGCTGACAACTTCGTCGGAAATGTAGTAGTCGATACCGGCATTCGGCAGGCCCTCAGAATTCATGCTAGTTGGGCAAGAGGTTCCACCGCCACCTCCCTCATTCGGGAGTTCGACATACCGCGGAAGTGGGTTCCCCGTCCTCTTTTCGAGCGTGGCCGATTTGCAGAGCACAGCCCCAGATGCAGAGTCGGCGATCAACTCAAGATGCTCTTGCGTGTTTGTTCTTGGGCCGGCTGCATTGTACACACAACACGGCAGCTCGAGGTCGCCGATGCTGGTGCTCAACATTGTGACACAGGCACGCAGAACTCCCGCACGAATACACCAGCAAGTCCCTCCTAAACCGACGAAAGAAAGAAAACAAACAAAAACCAAAATAATAGAGATCAACCAAAGCCCCTGTTCAAATCATTACAAAATCGATCGACAGTACACTGTGCAGCCCGCCACGACGACTGCGTCGACAACCCAACACGTTCATTCCATCTACACTTCGCATCGCAAAACAAAGACGTCACACACCACAGCGGCGCGGAGCATACCACACTTTCTGACTGACTGTCGTACAACACACCCCACCCCAGCGCAGCACGGCAGGGCACAGCACGGCACAAAGCAACGCAACGCAACAACGTCGTCCGCAAAGCAGCAACACACAGAAACAAATCGAACAACAAAGTAAGTCAGCCAACACGACAACACGACGTCATCGACGTCATCGTATCCAATGGCCAATGAGTGAATGAACGCCGACTTTGCGCAAGAGTGAGTGTGTGGGTGTGGGTGGTGAGGGTGCAGTTCAGTTCAAGGTGGGTGGGATGCTTCGTTCTCCCCACTCCCTCTCCCTATCACTCATTGGCGCAATCTGTCATCATGCACATCATGCACATCCACACCGCGCCGCGTTTTAGCGTCCAGTTCACATATTTAATCACATCATTTTCCATACTAAAAGTCAAAGTTCTTCAAAGTGCAAGTAAATGCCAAACTCACTGTCACGCCCACACCGCCGCCCACCCACACCTATACCTGGTTCAGTTGCGGCGCGCTGATCGACAGTTGCACAAATCGCAATTCACTTCGTACCCCAGTACACTTATACTGTCTATTTTGCGTCGCATAGCTGCACATAAACTGTTAATCAGTACTAGTGGGATTGTGTATACCGGAATATACTGTGGAAAAGGCACCTGCAAAGATACCTGCAAAGATTCCCCTCAGTTCTCAGTTCATTCATTCAATGTCAGCTGCGCTGATTTTGTTGCAACGGTGCGAACGATGAACTGTTGTCGACGTCGCCGTCAACGACGTCGTCGTCGTTCGTTCCTTGGTTCGTTCGTTCCTTCGTTCCTTCGTTCTTCGTTCCGTCGTTCGCTTTCGTTTGTTGGATCCATTCTCCGATCCTGGCTGGCTATCGCGGCAGCGCGACACCGCGTCTTGCCCCCTGCCCACCCACGCTGCGGTGCGTTCTGGGGAGGCACATGGCACGCGAAAGCTGAGTCGCTGCGTCATCCTGCAGCACGCGGCACGGTTTGCAGGGCGTTGTGGTGTGTTGTGGTGGTGGTGGTGGGTGGTGAGTGTTGGACCGCACCGCTGGGACGTTGTTCAATCACAGATAAGTCGGTTTTAGTTCTTGCATTTGTACTTAGGTACGCTGTGGCTCTGGATAAAAAGAAGTGGGCGCCCTCACGAGTTGGTTCGCATCGCCGGCACGCCGACACGCCGACACGCTGACACACACACAACAACGCCGACGACTGACGGCCATCGACGGAACGGCAACGCGACGGCCGGCGGCTTGACGCGCTGCTGCCCTCAGTCCATCGTGTTCCTGTGCCTTTCGCGCAAACACGTACCTGTCCTGTCGAGGGACACCAGGCGGCGTAGATTGTTGTTGCAGTACTAGGTCCAGCGTCTAGACCTCAGTGGAGCATGCGCAGGCCTTGTTGACAATCTCGGCACTGGTGATTGATTGCACGGTGTCCGGCTATTTTAGTTCTATTGGAGGAAAAACCGTTGATCCTTCGTACCCTTTTCAATGCGCCGGTGCAACGCGAGTAGGACGCGTCGAACACCGTCGATGTGAATTGCAGTCGGCGAACAAATATGAGCTGGGGGCGTGAGGCCGTCCAACAGCCGCAACTAGATGACATAGTGTTCCCAGGTGCTGCTGACTTCGACTCTTTTGAGACTGCACCACAGCACGACCGGCCAGATAGAACGTTGAACAGAAGTGACACAAAATGTGGAGACATCCCAGGCAGCGATTCAGACAGTGACAGCAGTAGCGGCAGTAGCAGCAGCAGCGATGACAGCAGCAGCCACAGCAGCGAGTGTTCGAGCAGCGATGGTGGCGCCAACTCTTATAATACCGACAGGCTGAATGATGGTGCCACTACGAAGCCACCCGGCTCCGCTGCCGCTGGTGTGGTGCATGATGATAGCAATGACCACTTCGGGTTTGTGTTTCGAAACGGCGCAGACAGCGAACAGGTCGATTTCAATGTGCGTCGCACAGGAGGTGTGCAAAAAGCAGCTATTCGCAAGCACTCCTGCAGCCCTTGTCCCAACCATGAACTACAACAGCGGCTCATCTCTGTCTTGCAAGGAAGCACCACTAACACCCTTCAAGTCAACTATTCTGCAAGCAAATACGAGGGTGGGTACAATACGTGGCCAAACATGTTTCGCTTTCTGCCTGGCGTCCCCAACTCGCACATCAAAGGCCAGCGCGACCCTCGAACTCGATTGCGCGTTCTTGCCTCCCACTTCGACTGGTCCGACAAAGTCGTGTTGGACATTGGATGTAACCAAGGGAGCATGCTTCTGCAAATCGCTCACCCAGAGTCCAGTGCTGACTACGGTCATCGACCAATCCGCCTTGGTGTAGGGGTGGATGGGGATCCATTGTTGGTGAATTGCGCTACGCTCATGTCGCGAGTAATGAAATGTGCAGACGTTTCTTTCTTTGCATGGAATTTGGACGAAGGACCTGGCGAAAAGTGCAGTGACGTGCCTCCCTGCATCGATATCGATGGCAATACACGAGTGGATTTGAACCCTCGGCATGTCTTCGTGGATAATTTCCTTCCCACCCACGGCGTCGATTGTATATTCCTGCTCTCCATGTGCCAATGGGTGAGTGTTTCCTACTTTTTGTTGCACCTTCCCAACGCGTGGGCACTTCGCAATCTAAATGATGATCTGGTCGCTCACTCGTACGCAGGTCCGAAGCTGGAGGTCACTCATTCTGTATTGCCGGTCCACGGTAAGTGCTGTCACAGTTGTTCGTTGCCCGTAGCCGTGTACATGACTGTTGCAGCCACGATCACGAACGCAGGCCCCTGTCCTCTTTTTCGAAGTTCACGGCAACCACGATCAACAAGCCGCGCAACTTGAGTTTGCTCGCAAATGTTACAGCTCAGTTCAGAACCTGCATCACAAAGAGCAGGGACGATCTTTGTTTCTTTGCTCCAATAACTAATTTATTTCGCTTCACAGAATTAGAGAAGTCCGCCGCGTGTGCGATGCAACTTCTCGCAGTCACTCGGTGCATGGAATGCCGCTACATGATGCCATGTGCTGAACAATCAATGTTCTGATGCCATTCCAGCGTGTGCATGTACCGAAACAGTGCGTTTTTATGTCAGTATACATTGAATGCATTCACGCACGTGAGGCATGGATGGCACAGCTTGCTCAATTCAAGGTCGCGAAAGCCATCCCGATTGTTCCAAAATGCAAAATGCTCCAAAGTGCTCCAAAATTGCCGTGGCTTGTTGTTCATGGACATCATCCGAGTGCTAGTGCTAGTGCTAGTGCTATCAGTGCTAGTGCTCTCAGCGCTAGTGCTAGTGTTAGTGCCTGCATCTAGTTTGAATGAACTTCTGAACTTCGCTTCACTCACAGTTCACACTCACTCACTCACAGTCACAGTCCGTCACTCCTTCGCTCACACGCACGCACAGTGAGTGACTGTGAGTGGAGGTGCCAAATGAATGATCGATCCGCCGACTTCGTTCGTTTGAAGTTCGAAATTGTCGTTGGCAACCGAACGACGACGAAACCAAAACGCACGCAACACGCGCGACAACGCGACAACACAACGACGCACGCCCCGAGAACGTGCATGCATGCGTCGGTGTCAGGTCGGCTGCCCGGCAGGCGACACCTTTTTGAGCACTTGACTGCGCACATCCCACGCTGACTGAAGTTTCCAGTGAGCTTCGAGTCATAGCCGAGGCAGTTGGTGTCGTCGTCGTCGTCGCCGCCGCCGCCGTTGTTGTTGTTGTTGTTGCAAGTTATTGTTGTTTGTGTGCATGACACATGTTGGGGTGGAGGGATTGCCACCTCGGATGCAATCAAGTTTGCCCTGTTTTCGGTTCATCCTCACGTCAGTTGATTTGTGTTGCACGCATCCTCACGTCAGTTGAATTTGTGTTGCACGCACTCCAACGCGTCGTAGCCCGCAACCACCATGAAAAGTGCTGTGGTGTTTTCAAACTCGCCTGCAAATACGTGGTTGTGTGTTGATTTTTTTTTTTCTAGTTTGTTGGAGAAAGTTCGTCCTTTCCGCGCTAGCCGGTCTGCAGCGCGCGTGAGGGGAGAACTTGCTTCGACACATCACTAGTTCTTGATTTGAGCAGCCCATTTACCCAAACCGTCTTCGTTATCTTGGGTTGGGTACCAGCAAGAAAATGTCAAACAACGACGGTTCTGCCGCAGCAGTGAACCGCACTCCTGAGCAAGAAGTGTTTGAGCTAAGCAAGCTGACGTTTCGCCTTGCAAAATGCAAAGACTCCCAGATGCACGACGCATTGGCAGCGGTCCTTCCTACAGTCCTGGGTTGCATCGATCCCCGCAAGCCAAAAGTTCAGGCTGCTGCAGTTTCGGTAGTGAGCCACGTCATGAAGCGTGTGAAAGCTTCCAAGGCCATCAAATTGCCATGCAAGGTGCTTTTGGACGCGATGAATGCACCGGGTGCGTCCCCATTCACAAAAAACTTTTCCATAATGCTTCTGGACCTTGGACTCCCAAACTTGCAGGGTCTAGATTTGCGCGAACTGTTCCCTTCGTTGGTGACAGGTCTCACGTTGCACACTGCCGTGATTCAGGAAAAGTTGCTGCGCTTGACAATTCAATGTTTGCCTTACGTGAACAATGAAATATCGTCCGACCGCATCACTACTGCAGACAAACAAAAATTGCTCTCTCCTATCTTCGACTACGTGGATGTCGCCCCCACCCAAAGCACCATGGAGCGCATGCGAGACACCAGCTCGCCCACCCATTCGTCCACAGCGTCTGCCGATGTCAACGTTGACGAAACCAGTGGTGCAGGTGCAGGTGCGAACAGCACTAGCACCTCTCTCGGAAACATCAACACTGCAGTGTCGAAAAGTGGAAGTGATGACTCCTCCTCGAATGTGGAACTTACTCCCCTTCCCGCCCAGTTATCTGTGCTTCTTGACTTCTTCCTTGACATTCTGCTGTATGAAGTGCCCTCACCCACACAGAGCGTTTTGACAATCCCCAAGGGCCTTTCGATGGCTGAAGTGCGTCGCATAACAAATGGTGCAGCAAATCACAAAGACCTCCCATCGAAAACTACGTTGCGTGGATGGAAATCGCTTATTGCTGAATTCCTGTGCCGCATTGCCGATCTCGTGGATCCTGCACACTTGATTCGGCAATTTGTTGTCGGGAGTGTGTTGTGCCCCAATGTTGCTGCACAGCGCTGCCTAACCCAATTGAAGGGCATTCAGCATCGGCGTGCTGGCCTCGAAGATGCGCCCTTGGTGAAAGAGCTGATGCGGTTCTGCGTTCACGGCACTGTCTCTGCCTCAGCTGCAATATCCCAATTGGCATCGAAAAAGTCAGCCAAGTCAAAGAAAGCCCCTGCCGCCTCTTCGCCACCTAGTGCCGTGCAAATCCGACTGGTGGAGCTACTTTGCTTGTCAACTCGTGCATGCTCCGTGGTTCCCGGCTGTGTGGAAGTCGTGTCTACGTGCGTGTTCCACGCTGCAGTTTCAAATCGGTTGAAGCAAGTTGGGCTGAAGTTTCTGGCACACTTATTTGCAAACGCTTCTCCTAAGTTGTTGTCTGTGGTGTCCCCCTCGATGTTCAAGGGACTTCATAACCTTGTCAAAAAAATGGCAAGTCGTGTGGCAAACACAGCAACCATGAAAGTTGGTGGAGGTAACGCTTCCGTGGTCGCTGATCAGAAGATGCAAGAGGAAATGATAGCTTTGGTTGAAAGTCTGTTCATGGCAGTGGCTCAACTGGCGCGATGCCAGCCGAAGCTTTTTGCGGGTGTCAATGGTGAAGGTGTTGCCGTGACACGCACTCTCTTTCACACCATGGCTGGCAGCGAAATCGACCAACGCATTCGTCTTGCAGCACGAGGGGCTCTTGCTGCTATTCGCAATTCGTTCGTGACTTTGAGCAGCGAAGGTTTGAACAGCTTGAGTCTTGCCACGCGATCTGCTTTACTTCGCGAGACTATGGAATTTCTTCGAGGATCCAACGACCAGTCGGATTCTTTACTGGAAGTGTTAGTGGACTGGCTTCATCCCAGCAGCACAATTTTCTTTTTCCCGGCGAACGCTGTGATACCGACCGATGCCAGCGAAGCCGAAACAAAAAAGGCAAAGGAGGCAAGAGACACTATTCAAATGACAGCTGTCTTTTGTCTCATTTGGCTGTGCTCGCACACGGGAACTCTGCGACACGCTGTCCTCTCAGCGTTATCATTAGACAACAAGCAAGGTGGTGATGATCTAGTTTATGGCGCGAAGCGTCAAGAGTCAGATGGGCAAAACAACCAGTCACGCTGTAATAGCGATAAATCGTTGAGCGACTTTGGAGCCTGGTTGCGCTTTCTCTCTTCCCCCAACGAAAGAGTGTCGCTACTCGCTCCCGTCGGAAGTTTGCCCGGCACTAACCGTGCCCCGGTGACTCCGACAAATGTGCTTCTATTCGCTGCTCCAGATACCATTTCGGTTGCGGTGAAGTACACAGCAAAATGCTTATCGTTCTCGGCCAACAAGGTTCCTGTGACCACCTTCCTTCGGCGCAACTGGGACCAAAGTCATGCCGCCAACTCAACAAGCGCGGAGAAGAGAATGCGGATTGAAAATGATGTATTAGCGACCAACATTATCGAGCAATACCATGATTTTCTTGCCGGCCTGCTAGGAATAGAGACAATATCATCAACGAACACCACTCCCCGCTGCTACTCGCCAGAAGATGCCGCGTACCTTCCAGTGTTGCAAGTTTCTTCGTCGGCCATCGTGGCGCTGTATCGAAGCTGTCCAGAAGCAATAGCGATGGCCGTGTCTATGCCGACTGAGGAACAGATAGCGCAACAAAGCAACCCATGCGAAACCAACTCCACGCAAACCGCGTCGATTATTCCTGTCGACTACGCAAACGTCGATCATATCAAGTTCATGGCTCAGCATCATGACACCACTGTTCGTAGTCATTTTGCGGGAATACTCGCCCTTCTGCTGCGAGCAATGCCTCCGTCGCTTCAAAAAGAAACGATTGTGGATCTTGTCAATGCAGCACGTCGCAACCCAGACCGTACTCAGCGATTCCTCGCCGCGGCGCTTGCTCGCGGAACTGCACTCGATATTTGTTCCCATGGTGCTATTGTCACTTTGGGTCAAATTGTGCTCTTTCAAAAGCGGAGTGACTCCACAGGACTACTATCTGCAGAAGTTTTGGCAGACATTTCGACAGTAGTGCTCGATCGTGTCACTCACTGGCGAGTGACATCGGACGCAGCAGCGATCTCGCATCAGCGTAAACGTGCTCTCGTCGTCGCATCCCTCACCACCCTTGGAGCCTTGATTTCCACGGACACTTTGTGTATCGGTGGAGAAACAGCTACCGGATCTCCGCATGCCGTGTATGATGCAGCATTGAGTGGGCAATGGCGGGTGTCGCCAGCATCGCTGGAAAAAGCGGTAAAAGTGGTCTCGAAACGTCAACAAGGCGCACAAAAGAGTCGGCAAGATTCGTCAAAAGCGGTCGATCAATCGCGACAGAAAAAAATCAGCAGTCTCGAAACTCGCATCGCTGAAATCAAATCAATTGACGATTACGACACAAATTCTGCACTCACTGCCGAGCTAAATAAGCTGCGCGAGGAATTACAGATTTCACAGAAAGTCGAACCGCAGCCAGAAGCGAACAAAACAGGAAAAGATGGAAACGTTGCGCAATCAGTGGACTACCGCTCGTGTTTGCTAGATCGGTTAGAAGTACCCGCCGCCAGCAACCTAGAGCCTGGGCTCGGCAAAGACTTCGAGAAGTTGTTGCTTACTTTTGGAGGTGCATCATCCGTGTCACATGATCCCAGCACAGTTTTCCACACCACAGTAGCATTTTCTACCGGAACTGGTGAGCCGAACCTTCGACCTGCTCTGTTTGTGGGTCGAAGCCGATGCGGTGGATCTATTCCGTGCTTGTATGTCACAATTGAGCCAGTGACAAAAAGCGTTGATCAATCGGCTGGCAGCAAACCGCCTTTATATTTACTTGAAGGCCAGTTGCGTGGTAATCAGCTCGTGTGGCAGACAATTGCGCTGTGTAGCAGCGCACCGGGCAGTTCTACCTTGGCGTCACTGGAGGAGACCAGCGATTGGATCGGTGATCAATTCCTTACACTTCGAACACCGAGCGTTTGGAGCAAAATGGTGTGGCAAGTGCAGGACAAAGTTGCTTCTGACACCGCGCTGGGCACGTCGATGCCAGAACTCATGAGTGTCCTCGTTCCACAGTTGACGCGAATGTTGAAGTCAAGTGACATGACGATCGCGAAGGCCACGATCTCACTCTGTACACGCATTCTCCTGGCTGCACATTCATTGTCAAATCTCAGTTCAAGTGCGGTGTCGTATTTTTCACCATATAGCACTGTGCTCGTGGATCAGCTGCTGGACAGATGTCGGTCGAAATACGAAGACGTCCAGCGTTCTGTTGGACGAGCGCTTGCTGCAACAATGGTGATGCTTGCCGCCAAGGACACTGAGTTGGCACAGCACTCCTTCGCACGCATTTTGGTGCGCAAACGCGGTGAAACGTCAGCTGGCTCCGTGCACATTGACATCCGCAGCAAACCCAAAGATTCTGCGTTGTCCACGAAAAACGCTTCCGTTGCGAAAAAGATAAAATTGTCATCACCGAGTAACGTGGACGCACATGATTCTGCTGCTGGCAAAGACGATGAGGGCATCACCAAGGCCGCCAAAACTCTTGTGCCTGCGGCAGCGTCGGAATCAAAGTGCTTGTCGGAATACTCGGCGTCAGTAATCCTGGATCACATTTACGGTCTTCCAACTGAAGCAAAAATGGGCCGCGCGGTGGGAATGTGGTTGTTGGAGATAATAATAGCATTAAAGGAAGCCCCCAACGCAGCAGAGCTATGGCCACGATTGAGCAGTCGCCAGTCGCTTGGCCTGCAAGAGGTTGAAACCAGCGCATCTCCCGGGCTTGACGCAATGCTGAAAATTCAAGAGAAATTGTTGAACATGTTGCGCCATCGCGACATTATGTGCACGGAGGAAGCAGCTCGAGGTCTCGTCTTGATGTACAGGCAAGTCAACCCAACAAACAACGACTCCAAGTTTTTCACGACGGCACGCAAGAAATTGTTGTCGCAGCTAACGCAATCGCTCAACCTCGGCGAGCAGCTCAAGCAATCCGGCTCGAAAAATAAAGGGAAGTGGGCTGGAAAGACCACTGTGCCCCCAGTGTACAGAGAACTCTATGGTCTTGCGCGTGACCTCGGAGACACTGCGCTGATATACGAATTTCTACCAGCTGCTGTTGCTTCCACCGACGGAATTGGAGATGCTGATAATGCGGATGGTAGCAGCAGCGAAATTGATATGCTCTCAGCTAGTAGTGTTCGCGATGCGATATTTGGCGCAATCCGCTCGCAATCGACACCCGACACCGCGCAGACTGAACCCACAAACACGGTGTCCAGTTTGAAAATTGCCGCCGCAGTGAGCGAGGAAATAGATCGATCGAAGCTCGTTCCTCACATGAAAGGTTTGGTTCCACGGCTGTTTGTTCTCCGCAACACGCCAGACGGACGCGTTCGACGGGCCGTTCGTGCCCTCTGGACCGTACTGGTGGACGACACCCCGAAGGCAGTGGCCGACCACAGAGACGCCATCCTTCGCCATTGTTTGAAAGCTATGAATGATCCCAATTGGATGAAGCGCGCGGCCGGCTCCGGTGCTGTGACAGAAGCGCTATCTGGAGTCGCAGCCGAAGAAGTTGTATTCATGCAAACGCGCACAGAGGAAGGGATCATATCAGAGAACACAGACTTCCTTGAGGTGCTCAACTTCGAGGGTGACCGGACACGAACGGCATCTCAAGAAGCCGGAGACGGCAATGAATCGTCAACAACTGCTAGCTCTGACAATTCCAGGGCTATGTATTTGTTGCTACTGTGGCAGACAGTGCTGCGTAGCGTTGATGACGCACGTAAGGAGTCTCGAGCCGTGGGAACTGTCGCTGCATTGGCCGTCAAGAAGTTCATCGAACGAGCCGCAAACCGCAAGGCGACGTCTGCCAGCGTGTGCCAATTCACCGTTGATCACATCATTCCGTACCTCATGGAAAAGGGGATTTACAACATTGCGAAGGAAGCCCGGTACCTCAGCATCGATTTGCTGCGCAACGTTGTTCGAGAATGCGGTGATTGCGTTGCTCCTCACGCGGTATCTCTCGCTTGTGGGCTCCTGGAATCGCTATCCTCGTTGGAAAGTAGTCGTTTGGTGTACTTACAGCAACAAACCCATACTGATCGACTGTCGCACGTTGAAGACGCTGAGTCAAAGGTAGAATCGATCCGACTACAGGTGGCGAAACAAAGCCCGATGCAAGAAACTCTCGATGTTGTTTTGAAATATTTTGGGCCTCGTCAGTTCAAAGATGCTGTTCCCAAGCTTGCCGTCGTTCTGAAGCGAGGAGTTGGGTTGGCCACCCGAGTTGCGTCAGCTGCCTTCGTGCAATCGTGTATGGACAAGCTTGAAACAGCGGACACCAAACCACATGCGCAGACGATACTTAAAGCGCTGGAAGGCGGGGTGCGAGATCATCAAAGTGCCGCAGTCCGAAAAGCGTACGCTCGCGCAGCTGCGTCCACAATTCGTCGCGCAAAAACGGGAACCACGAAGAAATTTCTTGCCTTTATTGTTGACTGGGCCTGGAATGGCGACCAGGCCGGAGAACACTCAACGGGACCTATTAGCAGCGGCAGTGGAAACAACGCCGAGGCGGAACATGCTGGTGAAGTACTGCATCAAATCGTACGGTATGCTGCAAAGGCGTCGAAGCGGTTCCAAGGGGAGTTTGTCCCTGTTGCATTCGTGATGCGGCAAAAAGCTGGTTCCGTCGGAGACAAAAAGCGAGGTGCCGCAGCCAGCAATGCTGACCGCGACGAATCTTGGAACGCAGTGTGGGAGTTGTGTGTACCAAGCACGGCCGCTGGCGTGCGGTTGTTTCAAGCTGAAATCGTGACCAAGGGTATCATCCCATCTCTCTCATCTGCGAGGTGGGACATCAAGCAAAAGGCTGGACTTGCGACACAGGAACTGGCAGATACTTTGTCGGCCAGCGCATTGGAGCAGCACGCTGAAGTTCTGTTGAAAGAACTCGATACTGCTTTACAGTCGAGCCGTGGACTGTGGTCAGGAAAGGAAGATTTGGTCCTTGCATACTCCTCAATCTTGCAAAATTCAGAAGCAACTGAAGCGAAGAAGGAAGAGATTGAGCAGTTTTCGAAACTACTCGCCAACGAAGCCCGCAAAGCCAGCCGCAATGGGGCACTGGAGTATGCTGTAAAGGAAGGGTTCTCTGGTTCCAAGCAAGGCAACAAAACAATAGTGTTGGACAGCGCTGGAAGCAGTGATCCACAGAGTGCGCGATATATCCGACACATTTTCTCTTGCTTCAATGGACTGTCAACTGCCTTTGCGGACCAGAACTTCTGGCCCGTTGCCAGAAAGATTGTGCAGCGCGTCGTGAGTACGAACTCTACAACAACAACATCTTCCATCCCTCCAGTGCTGCAAGTACGTGGGCTAGAGTGCATGGCTCACTGCTGGGATAACTGCAGTGTCGACGATGTACCTACACTGAACGAAGACACAAAAATGTGTTCTGACGCTGCGCTTCGAGGCCCTTGGTCTGTAACCGTGGCAGCACTGAAGGCATTCCAGCGTGTTATTTTGAAGCTTCCTAACACCTTCTTCGGCGAACTTGGCCAATCTGAAGCCACCGCGAACTTTGAAGGAGTCTTGGCTGCACTTTCCGCGCTCGACGTGGCTCTCGCGAGTCAAAAATATTCAAAAGTGAGAGTGGCTGCAATCTCCGCAGCGTGTGCCTTCGTGGAAGCCTCAAAGGCAGCAACGCAAAAATTGTCCATTACTTCATTTGTTGCGGATAAAACAGCAGAATTGGAACGTGTCGTTCGCTCATTAAAGAAGGATGGTGTTCCTGCCGTAGCCGCCGCCGCGACGCGAGCTGTAGAGGGGTTGGAAAAGCAAGAATAGCAACAGAGTTTTGTTGACATAAATGGAATTGTGGTGAAGCACACTCATTGGAGATTTCGTTTTTCTGAATGAAGCAGAAGTACTGTTTGTCATAAATAAGTTATTCTGAGGTGCTGTGCCTTTATGTGCGTGGATATCCCATGCTGTTCCTTTTTTTGCCTGGACATCCCGAGAATTGCGATATTGTCCGTATTCGAGGCGACATTGTGGTGGCTGCGAGTTTTGCGACTTGATCTGGGAGCACTGCCGTGGGAGTAGGAGCATTTACTTCCGCCGCCAATGTTCGTTGAATCACCTCTGCAAAACTGTTGGCATTGGGTTGCTCAGCACACGCAACAATCAGCTCAACGGTTGGGAGTTGCCATTTGAGACTTGAGCTCTCACCGATGGTGGTGGCTTGGCCATGGCAACCTGAGAGCCGCGGCACTGCAGACACCAACGCCTTCTGTGTTGACGGGCCGATAGCACACAGCAATAACGTGTCTGGTGAACGATGTCGACAACGGCATCTGTCGGCAAGATACTGCAAAAGACTGGGAACAATAGCATCAAAGCTCGTCAACACACCGCGAGGACTGAAGTACCCAAGCACGACATGTAGTCGTCGAACACATCTCTCGCCTGCATTACAGCATGCTTGCCCATCACCACCAGGTAACACAACTGGCGAACCCAATTTCTTTGGACAACGTTTTGGCTTCTTTGCCAAAGTTTCGTCATCCGAGTGGACAGAAAGCTCCTGCAGCTTGGTTGTAATTTCTGGTGGGAGACAAGCGTATTTTATCGGCGTGGCTTCGTAAACCACACACTCTGAGATGTTGAACCCAGCTTCACGAAGCTTTGTTGGCAACGTATCACTCTTGACACCTCCACACAGAAACAACAGAGAGTTTGACATGTGTGTGGGAGAATCTGATTCTTTGACGCCGTTAAATTGCTCAACAATCACGTCTGCTAAAATGGATGCATTGCCACTCTCTTGGCCCAACACTCTGTGAAATGTCCCTCCTAGCGCTGCCGAAGTGGCTTTTCCTACCACAAATATTGGTTTGGCTGTCCACTTATGTCTTAGGTCGGCATCTTCGAGACCTGACACTGCTTCAGCTATCATTGCAGCGGCCCGTGGACTGGTGACAATTATGGCCCGACAAGAGTCTGGTGTCTGGATGTACTGTTCGTGGAACCTCTGGGGCGTGCGTGTGAACCTCAGCACTGGCACGTTCCAGGTTAGGTCCTCGCGACACAACGGGATGGCGTCCTTCAAGGCGGAGAAATAAGAGTCTTGCTTTCGCGACTTCGAACTCTTGAAAAATATAGTAGCGATGCAACTTTGACAAAGTGCATCGTTTTTGTCACTGGTTTTGCTTTGCACTGTGGTTGCTTGCATTTCGGATGAGCCGTCCATGACAGCACGACGAGCCGTTCACATTCACCACCACCCCCGGAAGGGCATGTCCCAAATCACACTTTGAAACTTTACCAAATCTTCTTCAAACAATTTTTTTTGTCTCTTTCTTCTTGTTCGTATCAATACTTCTCGAAATTTTCTCCAAATTCCTCACCAAGACTTCAAAACAGGCAGTCCGACGTTGCGTGTGTCCAAGTGTCAGCCATTGAAAAGCACTGCCGCAAACGACGAGCAACGAGCAACGAGCAACGAGCAATGAGCAACGAGCAACGAGTAACGAGCAACGAGCAATGAGCAATGAGCAATGAGCAATGAGCAATGAGCAATGAGCAATGAGCAATGAGCAATGAGCAATGAGCAAT
>ENA-OWNT01002353-OWNT01002353.1-seawater-metagenome-genome-assembly--contig:-NODE-2353-length-19921-cov-4.800847_pt1 | contig 19921 bp, 13 predicted proteins | sample MGYA00238136_ERZ651165 | MGnify/ENA primary metagenome ERZ651165 (study PRJEB26861, sample SAMN08777766) | seawater metagenome | isolation source: coastal seawater | place: USA: Florida | collected...
CAACAACGTTCTCTATCTTAAGCGCTGCTCCTCTCGCTTTTTCAGCATAGTATCGACAACCCCTGCTGTGAAATAGACATATATTTTGGATATAATCGTTATGCAAAACGTTATGCAAACATTTTGTCGTTTGAACCCGTGCACACGACAGAACCTGTTTACTTAACACACCGTCGTATTATCGGCAGACAACGGGCAAGCGCATGGCGGCAGCAAACAGTGCTATGGTCGCACGGCACTGATCAAAGAAAGCCATCTATTTATATAAAAAATCGACAAAAGTACGAACGGAATTGCGACTTACTTCAACGGTTGTCGCCTGTGATACGGGATCTGATTTTTGGTATAGAATTTCAACACCGTCTTCGGCATGTCATCGTAAATTTCCATGGCGTACGCACCGGCCACACAGTGCTGCATTTGATTGTACTCAGCAACCCATGACTTTTTTGGTTGAAGAACTGCAAAGAACCCTTCGTAGTTTGGTGTGATGAAATCGAATATTTGCTGGTCTACAGCGAGATGCTGCTCACTCCAGCCGCAGTTAGCGCATCCTTTCTCATGAAAGTAGCCAGCGTCTCTCAACAACAAGCAGCCCTGCATGAAACAACAAATCTAAGTCGTCTTTCCAGTAAAAGTACCATACGGAGCGCCGTAACAAACCTTGCATGCGACGAGTCCCTTCAAGCGCTGCGGGAGACGAGCCTTGATCTCTGCAGCGTGTCGCTTCTCTTCGTCAGCAGGCTCAGCGTTCGACATGTTTAGATTTCGCCGTTTGCGCGGCTCTATTCACTAATCCGACAGCTGCAATCACGCAAGCACCGTGCTGCGCGCTAACACCCACGATGTATGTTCGGTAGGAGAGACCCAGCAAGTGTGGGAAAACGAACAAAACTATCACTCTCAATCAAGTGCAATAAGCTTGAAATTGCCCGCCACAGCGCCGCCGCAGCCAAGCACCGCTGACCGTGGCTATGTGAGTGATCCACGTCCAACACGCCCACTACGTTCCACAGCTGTGTCTATTGAACAAGCTACACAAAGAAGTAAGATTGACCACACAACCTGACGACGAATCTCAACTTCCACAAACCACGCCGTTTCGTTTTGTCGAGGTCTGAATGCCTTTCGCCGTGCGTTGCGTCGTATACGCGGAAGCAAAAGAAACGAACCGCCATCAACAAATGGAAACTCTGAAGTAAACAGCACGGCGGATAATAACGTGACGGCACAGCGAAGGGTATGCATGGAGGCACGAAGCGACGAACGAATGAAAGACAACAAAGAATCGACAAACAAACGAACGAACGGACAACGAACGAACGAACGAACAAACGAACGAACAAACGAATGTCGAGCGAACGAACGAACGAACGAACGAACGAACGAACGAACGAACATCGACGAACAACGAAGGCACAGTCAGGCCACGGCAGCTCACTGTCACTCACTATTACGCACTCACAGCCGTACCTCCCCACTCCCCATCGCCCCCACCACCCACCACCCCCACTCACTCACTCACCCCAACTCACTGAAATTGAATCAATGTAAGTTTCAGCAGTACCTGGTACAGTAACATGTACTAAGTGTACTATGAATACCTGAATTAACGAAATCAGTCAACAGCTGACACGCTCGCGCCCAGACAATAACGACGACCACGACGACGCAGCGTTGTTGCATTGTTGTTTTGAATCAGCCGTCTGCCGCCAGCCAGCCAACGCAAGAAGACGGAAGACGGAAGCGGCTGTGTTGCGTTGCGTTGCTAAGCAGCGTTGTTGGGTTGCAGTGCACTTGGACTGTGGACTGTGGACGCGGCCTGGGATGCCTACGAAGGTGGAATCATTGGTGTGGTTGGATAGTATGCGGTAGTGCTTTTGGGTGTGGTGTGGCGTTGGTGGAATGGAGCGGTTTTTGGTGGGATGAATGGATGATGCAATGTTTGGGTCTGTTTGAAGAGGGGTTCGTTTGTTCGCTTAGTTGTTTACTTGCTTGGATGGCTGCGCTGTGCTGCGTGTTTGTTCTAGTGAACGGATTTTAGTTGTCAAACTAAAAGTGCTGATTTTCGAACATTCACTCTTTCCTTGTGGGTAAATGTTGTGACCGATGTGCGCTGGTCCCTGAAAGAACTTCGCGCGAAAGCAGCAAGCATGTCCGTGTTGCTGCGGGCGCGAAGGAATCCCTTCGCAACGGAGACGCAGCACAAAGAGTTCGACCAAGTTGTAGCCAAAGTTCGCGCCAAAGGACACAAATGCATCGTTAGCGCACCCACCGGCGACAGTGGATCTTCTTGCAGCAGTGATTCTCAAGATATCGCATCAGACTTCATTGTTTGTGGAGCGAGCACGCGAACTGTAGTGCTGTGGCTGGACTTGGCGAACAACCAAGGCCTGTCCCAAGAAACGCACGCAGTGCTGGAAGACAAAGTCGCCAAAATTCGCGACAGCCGTGTGCTAGTTATGGTCCGAATCAAATCAATGGATGCATTTGAAGAGTGCCAGGTTCGGTCCCCCGCCACAGGTGGCTGTTTGCGTCACACTTGACCTCACTTTATCATGCATATTCGCACATTCGCTTATTTTAGCTTCGACTGCTCGGGACTGACATGCGGCTCATACCGATCCTTGAGCTGCAAAATGCAAGCTTGATTCTCGTGCACCTCCTGCAGTTTAAGAACGAAGACATGCTACCAAGACAACAGGTGTGCACCACTATTTCGCCCCTTGTGCAGCGGTGCTAGCCGCTGCGGTTTGTGTGTGAGGGAATCCTTGTGTCACGCGTTCATCCCTGAATCGTGTGATCCAGAAACAATTAACAAGGACTGCCGCTGTCAAAACGCTTTCTTGCATTCCTGGTTTGGCCCCTTTGCCAATGTCATCAAGCGCTGCCATTTGAGTGTCACCGGTGCAATATTTCTGTCACTATTAGGTGTGGGTCCCAAGGCTGCTGGGCTGCTCCTGGAGCGGTTCCTGTCCTTGCGTTGCGTGTTTGGGGCATCGTCGACGCAGGTACGTTGCCACTGCTCAATGCTGCAACGTCGGCATGCCCAGATCGTCGTGACGATGTTGTGCACAACTGTAGATTGCGGACATTTCCAATGGTCGGTATGTTGTCCCGATGGAAACTTTACTCGACTTTAACGTGACAACTGACGAGGAACACTCAGCTGACGTGCCTGCTCGAAAAAAGTTCAGAACTTAAGCACCTACCTTAGGTATGCAAAAGCCGTGAGAGACACCTTTAACGGATTTTTTGAATTATATTTATTGCATCAACGTTTCTTGATATTCCCGCTTGTCCAAGATCATCGCCGTGCTCGGGGGCTCGTGCGGTCCTGCAACAGCCATCATCGGCGTCAATTTAGGAGCGTAATATGTAGCTCCGGAACCGATATGCGCACCTTCTTGCCGAACCACCGTGTCGCAACATGCATCAACTTTTGTCGCGAAGCTGGCGTCATCCTGAAGCATATATGATAGAGAGCCCACACTACAGCCAACATGACGATAAGTATGACCACTTGGGTCGAATTACTTGACCGTGCTGCTATTCGACGAGGACCATCTTCTTCGTTGATGGGAACAGCTTTCTGCCCGATTGCTCCGCGAATCTGCAAAATAAGCTCAGCATTACCTCGGTGCAATGTCACGGTGGCAGCAAACAGACATGATTGCAGTACCTGCGGCGGCGCCACCCTTTCATCTTCGCGCGCGATGTTTTCAGCATGCGCTGGCTCCTAACAACCGAAGGCATCAAACGACAGTTCACACTGTTGCATGGAGCGAAGCGGATGACAAACCTCAGTGACCGGGACCGAACGGCGCAACTTGAAAGTGGAAAATAATGCCATGTGGTCTGACGCTGCTGTGGACTTTGACGCCGCCCGACCAATCACCGCCGCTTTGGCAACCTACACGCGTCCGTGCAATCAAAACGAAATAAATAACAGTGCGACGATTGAACGAGATGGACAAGGCGGTGTCACCTGGATGCCAGGCCCTCGCACGAGGATTCTATCTGCACGGTTGTGGGGGTCCCACGAGCTGAACGTGTATCCAAGCTGTGAATAAAAGGGCAACATTAGGACATGCAGTCCATGGACGATCAGAACGTTCCGACGTACCTGCTTCGCTTTCTCCTCAGCGGTTGCAGACTGATCGATGGGGTGTGGATGGCTTTCAAGCCACGCGTCGCGGAACAAGACGCTGCCATCATCCGCCCTCATCAACTCACGCATTGGCGCATCGTAATCCAAGTACACATTGAGATCGCCCATGAGGATTTGTGGAGTGGCATGCCTCATCACGAATTTCTTCACGTCTTTTACGTTGGAAAGTTGTTGTGATCGATCGAACGAAAAATGCGTCACGAACACGTTGAGGTTGCTGTGCCCAGGAATGTCTAGCTCTGCTCGAACACACCTACATGCACCCCAAAGCTTCAGCAAGCCCCGAACGATAAGACAGAGTTTCTTTCCACGAAACAAATACTCACACTCTGTGATTCGAGTCGGCACGGCCACCAAGATCCAATTTGATGGACTCGAAGGCATTCACTGGGTATCGGCTGAACAAACCGACACCCTCCTGTGTTGTCCCGTAGTCTTCCCCGAGGACGTAGTAGGTGTGATCGGCGTACTCCGGGAGCAGTTCTGCTAAGTCTGCGAGCATGTCGTCCGTCACTTGCCTGCAAAAGAGCATTGGCTGTGAGTCACAATCGTAGTGAAGATAATGCGTGGCGAACGCCGACAAATAAATACAAACTTTGTTGGTTCAGTGTCGGAGGCCACGTTTCGCGTGTGGCGGCGAATCTCGTTCCACGCAATTGCTGCCGGCGGTGGTTCCAGTCCTTTCACCATATCAGCAATCATTTTGACCTAGAAACATGCACGGGACAGAGTGAGAACGATTGCTACAGGAACAAGTAGCAAGGGGACGTGACATACACGATCAGGCTTCCATGAGAGTCCCCCGTTCTCAACTGAGCTGTCGAAATTCCAGACATTGAACTGCAACACGGAGAAAACTTGATCGTCCAAAGCAGCAGCCTCGTGCACGAAGAAGACTGCAGCACAGACTACCAGCGCCATGAGCAGTGCAGGGTTGGCACGCACTGTCATGGATATCTTGGCAGTCGGCACGCAGACACCATTAAAACCACTCAGTGGGAATCCACTGCACCAAGCGAAGGTTGAGTTGACCCACCCGCACACACAAAGTGCACACGATTTTCTTTTGGTTTCGGAGCAAGAGCACCAATTCCAACGTTCGAAGTTCCTACCGCAGGCGTGTGACACATCAATGGTTCAGCTTTTAGCTGTTTCGCCAACGAGCTCTAATTTCTGCTTGTGTCTCTCACTTCGCATTTTCGTCGTGTTGACACCACATCCACTGCCAAGAGCTGTGGTGCGCGTGTCGCCATCCGTGTCGAGGTGCGACGACCCAACGCATTGTTTTTTTGTTCAGCCAATGAAAGCACAGGCACGATACCAACGCAAACAAACAACCATTACAGCGACGACGGTCTTTGAATCGTTTGTAGAGGTGCAGCAGGACGAACGCAACACGCAAGATGCAGTGGCCGTTTGAATTGATCAAGCAAGCGGTGGCAACGTAGCAACGAACGTGTCGTGACCGACCAACTGACCAACAACGAACAACGAACGAACGCAGCAACGGTTGGTTCGTTCAACAACAAACAACAAACAACAAACGACGGCAGCGAGCAATGCCGAACAGAGTTGTACGCATAGTACAACTTCTTGTACTTTGCACCTCGGAAACCGGAATTGTGAGCGTTGCGTTGAGTTGCGGCGTTGACGCTCGCCGTGGCTGTGGCTGTGGCTGTTTGGTTTATGCGGCGGCCGGCGAAGGCGCGCAAGCGCGAGTGCGCTGACCCAACCCTTTTAGTTGTTAGTTAGCGATACTTCCGCACCAACGTCCCTTCCCATCAACGACACGGACGTGAGTCAAAAGCGGAAGTAAGGGTGGATTCCGCTCTCTCGATCGAGTTTGGAAGATACCCGGGTAGACGGCGAAACGACGAATGTGGTTGGTGGTGTTGTGTTTGAGTGCTATTTGGTTCTTGGTTCTTGCGGCGCTATTTAGAGACTATAACCGGATGCCTTCGTACCATTCCCGTTCTCCGTTCTTGGTGACAGTGTTGGGGTTCGCTCTGTCGTTCTCTTTTACTTTCGACGAGTCGCTTGTTCCTTGTTTCTTGTTTCTTGTTCCGGTTCGTAAAAAGGTAAAACCGTAAAACCGTAAACCGTATTAGGTAACCCGGACGGACAGTCAGTGTCCATCATCCACCACCGATTTCCTTCCGATTTCCTTCCCGATTTCTGATTTCTGTGGTCGCTGTCGCTCGCTGTTGAAGGGCGGCGATGGACGTGGTCAACTCGGGTGGTTGGCTGGGTTTGGTGGTTTGTGTCGAGCCCAACTCCTCTCTTCGTTGCTATGATATCAAAGTCGTGCGTCGGTGGCGGCGGCGGCGACGGTGGTGAACTGCCTCGCAGCGATCGATCGTTCGTTCGTTCGTTCGTTCGTTCGTGGGTTGGTTGGTTGTTGGTTGGTCGATTGCTTTGCTTGGTGGTTATTGCTTTTTCAGCCACTTTGTCTTCCTCACTTCCTCACTTCCTCGTCCTTGCCCATAACTCACTGATGCAGAACTAACTGTGCGTACACTACCGCAACCGGCTAATGCACTGCACGGTCCGCGCCCGAGAGCAACGATGTTTTCTCCAACGCGCACACGCAGGGAAGCTGCGCACGCATCTTCGATTTGTCTCGAAGGACACAATGGGGGGAGAGGGGGGCGGCGCCGGCCGCTGCTATCACACTCACTCAACCACAGTGTTCGCTGTGCACTATCACCATTCAACCCACCCCGGCCCACAACGCCCACAACGCCCACAACGCCCACAACTGCTTGCGCGCGCGTCTACACTGGCATTCATTCTTCACCGCAAGCAGTGAACGAACGAACGAACGAACTTTCCCCAATCAGCCAGCCAGCCGCCGAACTACGGCGACGACACTATCATACCGCCACCCACACACACACAGCCGCCGCCGCAACAAACCACCACCACCACCGCCGCCGCCGCCGCCTACTTACAGGCGAAATCCGACAGCGTCGCTGACAGCAAGCAAAGTTGGGCAGGCAGGCAGGCTGACTGACTGACTGACTGACTGACTGACTAATTGTCTGACGGGTTGGTTGGTTGGTTGACTGGTTGACTGACTGAGTTGGCTGCCGAGACAGCGACGGACTTTGACTTCCGAAAGGACTCGAGAAAGCATAAAACCGTCACAACATCGCGAACGCGCACTGCGAACAACCTGCACCAACGCCTAGCTAGCTGACTGATTGAGTAGCCACCCATTCGGCACCTTGCGTCACTGCCCCAACGCACAACAACGCGACTGAGACAATGCAAAATGCGCAGAAGACGACGACGTAGAGTGCGTGGGAGGCACAGTGTCTGACTGATTGAGTACGCTTCTCCATTGCCTCGCTGTGTGAGAATGCGTGCAGCACACAATGAAAAGCCTGACGAAGTGCACAACACTCGTCACCCAACAACAAGCGAGCGCGTCCACATGAAAGCAGCAAACGACGCGCACAAGTCACGGGAAAGAGGTGGGTTCCGCTGCCAAGCGGGAGAGAGTGTTCCGGTGGAGGAGTCATGCTGGTTGAAAGTGCCGCGTGCTGTGAAGCATTGAGCAAACAGATGGAGTCATCCCACATCGAACGAAGCACATCAACGCAACTCTAACTGCATCTCATCTGCAGGTGATGAACGGCTGTTTGATTGTTTGGCTGTTTGATCCTTCGACTTCCTGCAACAAGCAGTAACACTGTCCTCTGCAAGCGGGGGTCAATCAAATTCGTGTTCGCGACTTCTTTGCCTCTCGTTTTTTGTTTCGTTTTTGTGGTGGTCCTGGTGCTGCTTCGTTGTAAAAGTAAGGAAGCGCTGAACAAACCGGGAACCTGCAGCTTTCAGCAGAGTGACTCGGTCCACAGGGCACTGCAGAGTACTAATTTGGTTTTGGAGACAGGCCACGTCACTGCAGTCCTGTGGTGTCGGGCTTGCGAGCGCCATGAAGCTGTGGTGCGGCGCGTTAGTGCTCAGTGGGCTTGCGTCTGAGGCATTGAGCCAGGATGTATTCACGACATCGACCCCGCTTAGTGGATGCACATCAACGTGCGAATGTTCGGACACTCCGGATAGCGACTCCGACGGAGTCCCGTATGATGAATACTGCAATATTCCTTCTTGCATGGATTGTTCAGCGGCGTGCTACTACACCGACGCATGCTGCACGGATTACCTGGAGTACTGCGACGACAACTTTAGAATTCTAACAGGTTTCGAAGCGCGTGTCGGCAATTGCCGTGGCACGAGTTCCGTTACGTTGGGGCGAACAACGGAGTGCTTTGGTCGCGAGGACACGCTCGACGGCACCGACTACGAGTTCGACTTGGATACAAGTTGCATTGTTGGTTGCGCTAATCGTGCCAAGGCTGGGGGATACGACGGATTTGCAGTCACCTGGACCGCGGGTAACGTCGCTTCAAACTGTCCTGCTAGCGCTGAGCAAGTCGAGTGCTTTTGCTCGCTTATTAGCGGCACCATTGGTGGTGTCATTTCAACAAGCGCTTACCGATGTTACATCACCGCCACTTGTAGCGACGGAGTGGCCAATGGTGAAGAAACCGGTGTTGACTGCGGCGGTATTGACTGTGACCCTTGCCCCTGCAGTGACGTCGACCACGATGGGATCTGCGACGACGACGATTCGTGCATCAAAAACTACTTTAACGACGCAGATTCGGACGGCTTTTGTGCGGGAGACACACCCAACAACGTGTTGCAGACCTCGACAGCGCCTCTCAACAATCCGTTTTGTGCAGCATCGGTCGACGACAGCTTCGGCGATGACACTTCGATTTGCCCTTTCAGTCTCAACTCTTTGGGACAGTGCGCCAACGATCCTCTGGCCGTTGTAGATGTGCTCACAGCGGAAGAATGCCAGGCCGAGTGTGTCAACGACGTGGATTGCAAGTTCTTTGCAATTCCTTCGAGCATCGGAACTGATGGCTGCGAGTGCTTTTTGTACGACCAATGTGAAGTTTATCCCACGCTCACTTACTCTGAGAATTTGAACATCTTCCGGGTTCTAGAGACTTGCTTCGACGGAGCCAAGAATCTCGATGAGTACACCACCGATTGCTCCGGAATGTGCACGCCAACATGCTCGCACTGTGACGACGGCGAGATGAACTACGACGAAGTCGGCACTGACTGTGGAGGCGACACCTGCACGGACCTGTGCGCAACATTTGACTTGGTTGGTGACGGTTATTGCCTCGGCCACGATACTTGCAGTGGATCGTTTTGTTTCGACACGACAGACTTGGAGAGTGACGATTGGGAGTGCATTGTTGGCGACGGAAGTACCTGCTTCGAGGACGCAAGCGCTTTGTGTACAGGAACCCATGGGTCTGAAACTCGCGGCTTCAGTATCGAGACAGTCTCGGACTGCAACTGCTCTACAAAGTGCTACTACACATCTGATATCAATACGTTTGTCATGGACAACTTCCTTGCTGACAGCGCAGACGTCATGGAATGCTACTCAATCGCTACTTGCTCTGACGGCGTTCTCAACGGTGACGAAACCGACATCGACTGTGGGGGCAGCCTCTGTACCGCAATCTGCGACGTCGATAAGGACGGTGTCATTGATGACGAAGACTCTTGCGTGAACGACCCCGAGAATGACATTGACGGTGATCTTACTTGCCGCGACGATTCCGACGAAGAGTGCCCGTACCGAGTTCCTGTGTTCTCCACCACCGCGGCTCCGACGTATGGCCAGTCCAACGGAATGTCCTACTGCCAATTTACAACCGTGGACACGATGTGCAAGTCAACTCCGATCACTGACGACGCACTGTCGGATTACGCTAGCTTGTACGCACAACTGTTCCCGTACGGGTTCCTCCCGCGCGACATGACTGAAGTGTGCTACAGCATCTGCGCCAATGTGGAAAGCTGTGCATACTTCTCCCTGTCACCATCTTCGAGCTCGACACCAGACTGCCAGCTTCAAGAGACGTGCACGTACGACAACTTGCTGAAGATTGAGGATGCTGTGTCCTACGTCATCTTAGAGAATTGCTACGACGGCATCCTGAATCAAAACGAAGACACCACCGACTGTGGGGGTATTTGCGAGCCGACATGCGCGTGCGAAAGCTGCGTGACCCACGGGTACGCCGAACTTCTGAGTGGATGCAGCGGCTGCACGGGAAGTGTGGCGTACAGTGGCCACACGTACAACGAAACGGAATGTGGGCAACTGTGCGAATACCTTGGACGGGAGTGTGAAGCGTTCGAGTTCCCCGGCAACGGAAGATGCATTGTGAAGAGCGGTTGCGACCTCTACGGCGTCGCTGTCGAGGGGCGTCGCCGTCATCTGGCAATTTCTTCTGACGCGACATTGCCTCGCGAGCCCAAGAAAGCCGGAGACGATCGCCGCAACAACCCCAAGAAGGCCGGTGCCCACACGGATGTAGAGCACGCTCACCACGACAACAGCAACGGCAACGAGATGTACGTGCCTACACCGGAACCACAGAACGACTTCCCATCTCCGAGCCCACGGCAACTGCTGTCGCAACGCCGTCAACTGGCGGCCCCGGCACCAGATGATGTTAACTATCTGGAGGACACCCCGGCGCCATGCAATTGCTGTTACCAGAGCTACTGGTATCAGATGGGCCCCAAGGCCGGTAGCGATGTCGAAGGCGGGTGCCGCATCTGCCAACGCGACAACTGCTACTCGAAGACAAAGTGCTACGACAAGAGTGGCGATGTTGCAGACATTCAGTGGATTTGCCCGATGTCGTCTACGACGTTGCCGGGAGTGAGATTAACTACTTCTCCACAAGCCACGACGACACCGGTAGCAACAACAGCGGCGGCAACGACGGCAGCGGCCACGACGGCGGTGGCCACAACGGCGGTGGTCACAACGCCGAGAACAATCGACTGTGGGGATACGACCGCGAAGTCCGGCGACAACAGCGACTGCGCACTGCTGTGGCAGGACGCTATGACGCTGATCGAACTCATCCAACTCATGTTTGATAGTGGCAGCTTTCTGACCTCGCTGCAAACGGACTTTGGCACCACCGTGAGCTCCATCGACACTGCTTCGTTGACATCCTCGATATTGGACTTTTATTACTCTGATGTCGACACCTCCACGTACGGCGATGTGGACGGCGTGGTCACCTTCACAGCTGTCCTCTCCGGCATCTCCAACGATGATCTCACTGGCCGCGTCGTGATGGATATCCGCAATGCCATTGCCGACAACACTGGACTCCCGTGGTTCAGCGCCCACATCATCATTAACCCAGTTATTGCAACAACAGCCCCGAGCCGCATCCGAGGCCGCGCACTCGCGTCCAGCAGTGGCATCGAGGTTGGAATTACATTGCCCATCACAGATGCGGCGTTGACGACCTCTGCGGCTGCCTTCAGTAGTTGCATGGTGAAGCTTAGCTGTGACGATGGTCTCACCAACGGCGACGAAGACTTCAAGGACTGCGGCGGCTCCTGTGCGGCATGTGACCCGACATGCTCTGACGGCACCCTGAACTCTGACGAAGAAGACATTGATTGCGGTGGTGACGTGTGTGACCCTTGCCCGATTGACTGCGTTGCGGAATGGTCGTCGTACGGCGACTGCTCGAACACGTGCGATTCGGGGACGAAAACACGAACGTGGACAGAGTCAGTTGCCGCACAGTTCGGAGGAACTGACTGCGACCTCAGCGATGGCGACACGGAGACGGCTGAATGTGAAGACGACGACCTCGACGCGGTGAACTGCCCCGTTGATTGTGCTGGATCGTGGGCGGCATGGGGCGATTGCACTCGCAGTTGTGGGCAACAGGGTATCAAAACTCGCACGTACCAAATCGACACGGCTGCCGCATTCGGAGGGGCAGCCTGCGAGATCGAGGAAGGGACGGCCAACACCGCTTCTTGCAACACGGAGAATGCTTGCCCAATTGATTGCCGCGGTGACTGGAGCAACTGGAGGTGTGATGCTACATGCGGGGTCAGCGTCGGCGGCTCAAGGTCCTTTGTGGTTTCTCGGCGCGCCAGGTTCGGTGGTGTAGACTGCGCCGTTGAAGTTGATACATTGGAAACGGCTGTGTGCCCCAGCGATTGTTGCGGCGTGGACTGTGCGATCACGCTGCCTCCTGCCATCCCACGAGGAGTGCTGTGGGCCACAGTGTCGGGAGGCGAGGACAACCGTGTCCTTGGCGATTACGGCGTTGTTCCCGGAGGGTCCAACAACGTCGTCCAATCCTCGTATGGTTCCATTGCTGGCGGCGTCCGTAATGCAGTGGTGTCGTCCTTCAGCGCTATCGGCGGTGGACGTTCCAACTTGGTCGCAGGGCGTTTTTCAACTATCGTCGGTGGTGCACAAAACAGTGTGTTGTCAAAAGACTCGTTTGCTATGGGCCACGATACGTATTTGAAAAACTGTCAGACAAATTCCGCCATCTTTGGCTACCACGCCGACACAACAACTGCGTCTTGCACGTTTTACAGCGACGAGCAAGCGGTATGTTTCGCCCTCAGCTCCCAGCATGCTCTTCGAGACATGTTTCGCTTAGTCTCACGCTGCTTTGATTGCATTTGTTTAGGCCGGTGATTGTTCCGCGGAAGGTAACGCAGTACAATTTTGCGCGGAGTCTCTGTCATTCAACGGCGTTGACTTCTCGGCCAGTCGACGTTTGCTTGACGCCAAACCAGCACAGGAGGCATTGTTGGAGAAGCTGTTGGCTGTTGAAGAGCAGTACCGCTCAGCCATAGATAAAGTACGTTTGGCCCATTATTGTCTCTGTATGCGCGCGTGTACACTTGAAATCACCACAATTGTTGTGCTACTTTTCAGGTGAATAGAGCCATTGAGCAAATTGAGGTCCGACGGGTGTGAGTAGAGTTACAATGACACAAAAGCACCGCTATGCGATGTTTGGTGCTCTGTGAGATGGCTTGTCTTGACGATGGCGGCTACGTCAACAAACTGTTGCCGCCTGCCTCCCTCGCGCAATGTGTTGACCGCACAGCAACGACAACTGCATGTCGACTGCGGTAAGCACGTGTGACTTTTGGACAAAATAAATTATGAATTTCCGAATGTTTCGCGCTATCAAGTGCTGGCGTGGCGTGGTGCACACCTGCTGTGGCGTGAAAGAGTAATTGAATATCCCGCCTTTGTGCTTGTTTATTGAGAAACTTTGTTGACCGCGACAGCTAATATTTCTACGAAGTCACGGACGTCCTCAAATGAATTGTACCTAGACGTGAAGAACAAGGTCGGTCGGGATGAGAACTTTCGTCGCAGGCCCCAGCATGCAAGGTACTCAGGCACACGGACATTGGGGCTGGCGCGATGCGCATTACAGACGGCTTGCGCAAGTCGCAGATGACGCCCTCTTTGGTGATGATCGAATGAACTTCCTCCATGTCCATGTTGAACATCAATGACAGTTGGCATCCGCGCTGCGTCATGTCGCTTGGTGAAATCACCTTTCAATCAAAATGTACCAACGTAAGGAGGTGCTTTCTACTAACATGAACTGGAACGGTGAATGAGGTCGGAAGCGTTGACCTACCTTGACCTGATCCGGCAGGCGAAGCTGCAGCAGTCGCTCAAGATAGCGCGTCAGAACCACTGACCGTGCACGCAAGTCTTTCATTGACAGCTTGTCAAAGTTGTCCAATGATGCACGAAGAGCCGTCAACGTCAGCACCGACGGGTTGGAGACCTGCCAGCCAAAAGCCCCTGGTGAATATATGAGCTTGTGCTCCATGTCGAATCGGTCACTCTTTCGGTGAGACCACCAACCAGCCTATTGGAATGGGATGTACCAATCATAACCAAGTTCAAATGATGAGCGGTAAACGTTGCGAGCGAGCGACCATGACATGTTGGCAACTCCGACATACTTGGCGCGGGATGGAATTTTCGGCAAAAGCATGCTTTTCGTGGACGAATGCACCACCAACGCCTCCAGGCCCGGAGTTAAGGTATTTGTACGTGCACCAGCAAGCAAAGTCCACATCCCAATCGTGCAACCGCAGAGGCGTGTTCCCCACTGCGTGCGCGAGATCCCATCCGACGTTGCATCCCTGCGCTTTGGCCGCAGCAGTGATGCGCCCGCATTCGAAGAATTGACCTGTGTAATATTGAACCCCACTAAACAGGCAAAGTGCAATCGATGCACCTTCCTTTTCAATTGTCGCCAGAATGTCTTCAGTTCGCAACGTGTTTTCGCCTTCTCGCGGCGCCAACTCGATGAGTGCTTCAGCTGGGTCCAACCCATGCAGGCGAATTTGCGACTCAAAGACGAACTTATCCGACGGGAAGCTCTTCGCCTCAGCAAGAATCTTGAATCGCTTTTTGTCCGGTCCTGTCTCGGGACGATAGAACGACGTCATCATGCTGTGGAGGTTGGCGCTCAATGTGTTCATAAGGCACACTTCAATGGGTTTCGCACCCACGATTTTTGCCATGGACTCCACGCAAATTTCGTCGATTGTCACCCATGGACGTGCCCCTTCAAAGTGGCCCTCCACACCGAAGTCTTCCCACTTTTGTAGTTCTTCGTTGAGCATCACTTTGACTCCTTTCGACTGAAGTCCGAGCGAGTTGCCGCATAGATAGACGCAGTTGGATCCCTCTGGGCGCACGGTTGCCGTGGCGGGCGTCTTGGGGAACAAATACTCGGAACGTAGGGACTTGGGCAGGTCCGTCGAGTTGTCAAGTTGTTGAGCTACTGCAGTGCTGTCCAAGCCTGCTCCGGCAGAACTGACTGCTGCGTCCAAAATTGTATCTGGATCCACGGGCAAGTACAGTTCTCGCTCGTCGATGGCGGCCATTGTGGATAGCTTGCGTTGTGAGTGGGTTGTGGACTTGAAGGCGACGGGTGTGTACAATAGACAGATTTCCCCAATGTGCACAAAAGACAAGACAAACAGAAAACAACCGTAAACTTGTTACATAATTGATACCGCCAATGTCAAACGACGTCTTTCCTCGCTCGGCAGCGAGCAAGTCGTCGTCTGAACCCAAGGTGTGTATGTAAGCAAGTGTTCGCGCACGAGTCATGGTCTCGACAACTGTGCCAACGTCGAACAGCAACACCAACCCACCACCACCACAGCAACAGACAAACTACGTTGAGCACCACGGCGATTGAATCAAACGCCAAACGCCCAACGCCCAACGCCAAACATCCAACGCCCAACGCCCAACGCCAAACGCCAAACGCCAAACGCCAAACGCCAAACGCCAAACGCTAACCGACAACGACGAACATCGACGACGAACATCGACGACGGCGACGAACGTCGACGACAACGAACTCTGACAGCAAACTCCCCACAACAAACGAACTCCGACCAAGAAGCCACAGCGACTGTTTTGTCTATTGGCCGTACTGTACTGTTCATTCGTGGGATTATATTACTGAACAACGACTGTCACGCACTTTCCATGTTTTTAGCAAAACTAGATAATGCCATAGTACGGTACTAATTACCGCAGTTTCAGTGATCGCCGCTGGCCACGCGCCGACGCTGCAGAGCACAGCCGTCACTCGCATTGCCATGACGCGTAAACGAAAGGTATCACCAACGCATTGTACACATAAGTACTTTGCGCACGATCTGAGGCTCAGTTTGTCGACATTGTTCGTCGTCGTCGTCGTCGTCGTCGTCGTCGTCGTCGTCGTCGTTGTGTCGTTGTCGTCGTCGTCGTTGTATTGGATGGGGATACCCAAGTGTCCGAGGGACTGGCAGCCAGCCCGTGAATGAAGGAAAAACTTTGTGTATGGAAAACCGTTTTTCAGTTTCTTTTGTTGGTTGTGTTTTGTTTTGTGGTGGCGAGGCGGAACCTATTTTCGTCCACTACTCTCATTGCGCATGTTTCAGCTGCCACGAATCACTCACCTAGTGCCGGCCCCACTCTCGCGCACAACAACATGACCTCCCGCAAAGTGGGTCATGATAACCCACCGAAGGGTCATCCCGTGGACATTTTGTTGTTCTCTGCTTCAGTTGTTGCCTCTGTTTTGGCGCGTTATGCGCGACAGTTTGCTGCAGTGCGTGGGACCCAGCGGCTTCATGGTAGTGGTGGACGCGCAAGTGTCGCTCCATTCAACAAGGACGACGTCCTGAGTCGTCGACGAAAATACTTCTGCGAGGCGCAATCGGTTTCATACGACAACTCAGATCCTCTATACGCTCTGCAGGGGGATGGTCAGTTTCTCATCGACGAGCAAGGCAACAGGTTCCTGGACACCCGCAATAACGTGGCACACGTGGGCTGGCAGAACGCGCGTGTCAATGCCGCCGTCAAAAGGCAAATCGACTGCATCAATTGTAATACGCGTTACATTCATCATTTGAGAGGTCTTCTTGCTGAGAGACTGCTTGACAAGCTGCCCGATAACTTGACCAAGGTTTTCTTCGTGAACTCGGGCAGTGAAGCGAACGACCTGGCGCTGCGCCTAGCACGAGCTCACACAAGGTCGGCCGATTTGGTCGTCGTTGAGCATGGCTATCACGGCAACACCATTGCGTGCTTGGAAGCGAGTCACTACAAGTATGCGCATGCACGGGGCCGAGGTAAGGCGAAGCACGTTCATCAGGTCGCAGCCCCCGAGCGGATTTGGCTCGACGGCTCCACGACTGAAGATGAGGCCGCCGCAAAGTATGCTGGTTTCGTGCGAATGGCATGCGAGGAAGCACGCACGCGCACCAGCACGTCAGGTGTGTCTGCTTTCATTGTGGAGAGTGCAATGAGCGTGGCGGGCGCCATCGTGCCGCCAAAGGGGTATCTTCGCCAGGCTTTCGACTTTGTTCATGCCGCCGGGGGCGTGTGCATTGCGGATGAAGTGCAAGTGGGGTTCGGCCGGGTCGGACCAGCGTTTTGGGGGTTTGCTCTCGGAGGTGATGACGTGCGACCTGACATCGTCACCATGGGGAAGCCTTTCGGGAATGGATTTCCGTTGGGTGCTGTCGCCACCACGGCTGCAATTGCGGAGTCGTTTGCTCGAAACACGCCTGAGTACTTCAACACTTTCGGTGGCAATCCTGTTGCCTGCGCAGCAGGCCTTGCAGTTTTGAATGAAATACAGGAGCGCGATTTGGCCTCGCACGCCATGGATGTCGGCGAGCACTTGAAGCGCGCGCTCCGATTGCTCGCACAGAACTCACTCGGAGCTGATACAGTTATTCAGGATGTTCGTGGGTCAGGTCTGTTTCTCGGCGTAGAAATTGGGGATGGCAGTTCGCATCGGCCCGGCACAGGAGCGGCCCGCACAAGTGTTTTGTGTAGCCGTTTGAAGGATAAGCATCGCATATTGACCACCATTGACGGCCCATATCACAACGTACTTGTCGTGAAGCCCCCGCTAACGTTCACAAAACAAGATGCTGACTTTTTAGTGCGCTGCATCCGAGATGAGCTGCCGCTCATCACACAGAGTGATGTGGACAACTATTCGCACACTTCAACGTAAATGCAGACTCAACTCGAATCATATGAAATAAAATTTACAGTAGCGAGCTGGGGATATTTACTACAAGTGGTCGCCCCCCGCTCGATCAAAATAGACACAGCTCACAAAAATACGAACTGCCCTCAAGCGCTGCTGCGTGCAGCATTTGGAGAACCTGCTTTTGAGTAGCTGCAAGCGCCCCTCCGAGGCGAGGCTTGGTGAGTGCGCGTTCAAACAAAAGTTGCAGCCTAGGTGCGGTTGACGGGAGCGCTTACAACAGCTTCTTGCCGAGTTCGACAATCTCTTCCATGCTCAGAATGTTGGCGGGGATGTCGCCGGAGATGTCCTCACCGGCCTCCAGCTTCTTCTCGAGGTTGATGATGGACTGGACGCCAACAAGCATAATGTTGACGAGCTCGGTCTCGGACTTGCCGAGGCGCTCGCTGTTGGAAAGATCGAAGACGCCGGTGAAGCCGGAGTCGACGCCAGCGGAGCCACGTGCCTGCAGGCGGTACTTGTCGCAGATGTCGCGGAAGTTCTCGAGCTTGCCGACGTTGGGCAGCTTGACCATCATGGACGCGCGGATGCCGGTACCAAGGTTAGACGGGCAGGTGAGGATGTAGCCAAGGTGCTCACTGTGGCAGAAACCGTAGCCGGCAGCCTTGAAGGTCTCCTCAACAACGTTGGTGCCGCGGGCGAAGCGCGCGAACACGTTCTTGATGTCGGATCCCATCTCCATGGAGATCAAGCGGAGGCAGTCCTCCTCGTTGACCCATGCAAGGAAGGACTTGGCTTCGTTGCAGAAGATGCCGCGGGCATGCGGCCAGTCGCGCTCCATGTGGCCAGCCAGCAACAGGGTGGAGTCAGGCTCTTGGAACAAGAAGTGATCCTTGCGGAGCTGCTCCTCTTCCTCGTGTGTAATGCCGTTGGGCTTGGCAGCGTACGTGTTGGAGCCAGCAAGCGGGTAGTAGTCGCCCTTGAGCTCGCCGTCGAGGGACAGGAAGGCCTTGGTGGCGATCTGCTCGACTTTCAGGCGCTCCTTGTAGTTGCAGGACGGGGGGAAGGGAAGACCTTGGATGTTACGGCCGGTGCGCACACGGGTGGAGATGACGTAGCCGTCGGTGATCTTGATGTCCATGATGTTGTCGACGTTCATGTCCGTGGTGTGCTTGGCGTCCTTGGCGTAACCGCCGTGGCGCAGCGCAATGACGGGGTCGAAGATGTCCGCGAAGACGGTGTAGCATTCTTCGTCACCGGCAGACATACCCACGGTCTTGATGGTGGGGTGGCCCTTGTTCTCGACGCCGGTACGGATGCACTTGTCGAGGGTGACACCGTTCGAGGTGACCTGCTCGCACAAGTCGTCCCAGATCTTCTGGCCGTTGGGGCCCTTGAAGACCTCCGCCATGCACGAGGTGTATCCGGGATCGGAGAAGTCGGGCATCTCAAACCCGTAGAAACAGTGCGGGGGGTTCAGGCGGACGCGGCGCTCGTGCATCCACTTGCCGAGGCGGCGGAGGCGGGACACCTCCTTCTGGGCCTGGGCGACGTCGGTGATGTCAGAGGCATCCAGTGGAAGGTTTTTGCGAAGGTCCTGCTCGAAGAGCGCCGGGGGACGGCACTTGCTGGCGAGCTGCAGTTCAACAGAGACGGCTCCTCCCATTTTGGCGAAAGGTGGGTTGAGGGTTGGGCTAGAGGAATGGAAGAGGAGGGGTTGGGTAGAGGAAGACGGGAAAGTTGTGAGTTGTGTCTTTCTGCCCGGCGTTTTTTTCGCAGCCGCACTTGTTCCAACCAGTGCCGACCACGCCCTGTTGCCACCCCTGCGACACAGCATCCGTCCCAAAAATGCATCCAGCGTTTCGGCACAGCTACACCACGGAGGCAGCTCACATCCGGAGTCTCTGCTTGCTGCCGACTCTTCGTTTGCACCATTATTTGTACTCCAACCATCACGAAACCGGACACGTGGACCGACCACCGTTTTTTAACCTAACTACGCACAACCCCAAACACCCCTTGCAAAGCGGCGTGGTGCGAGTGCATGCCAGCTGCACGATACTCGAGTAGAATACGCCTCGGCTCGAAACGCAAGACAACTGCTGCAACGCTGCCGCCGCCGCCGCCGACTTCGACGATTGCACGACACCTCACTTACTTCTTTGAGGACTTCAGGGCGTCGTCGGGAGACGGAGACGGAAACACGCACGCACGCACGCACACACGCACCTTTGTTTGTGCCGCCAAACCGAACCGAACCAAGCCAATCCAACAACCAACCAACCCAACCCAGCCCAACCCCACCCCACCCTCCTGC
>ENA-OWNT01002356-OWNT01002356.1-seawater-metagenome-genome-assembly--contig:-NODE-2356-length-19902-cov-3.980984_pt1 | contig 19902 bp, 21 predicted proteins | sample MGYA00238136_ERZ651165 | MGnify/ENA primary metagenome ERZ651165 (study PRJEB26861, sample SAMN08777766) | seawater metagenome | isolation source: coastal seawater | place: USA: Florida | collected...
CGTCGTTGCGTCGTTGCGTCGTTGCGTCGTTGCGTCGTTGCGTCGCTGCGTCGTTGCTTCGTTGTGTCGTTGCGTCGTTGCGTCGCTGCACGCACGTCATCTGGTCATCGTTTGTTTTCTCGACGCCCTTCCTCCGTTCGTGATCGTGAGGGTGCAGATACGTCGGGTGCCGCGTTAAGAAAGGTTGCATGACTGGAGTGCATTCATAATACTGTTACGATCGTGTCCAAACAAGTTCAGTGTCCCCCAAGTGCTCATAATAAGCAGCTGCGCTCAGCTGCGCTGTTGAAGCTTCACGCACACTGCAGTCGAGTCGCCAAGGCACACGCATACAACATCATCATTCACACACTCACTCAGAACCACAACGCACAACGCCGAACACTCGAACAGCACGCCGCACGAACACTCGAACAGCAAACTCCTCATTCCACGTTGTGCAGGCAAATTGCTCTCATTCCCCCACTCATTCACTCCATCGCAGCTAGTTCTGCCACCATGGCAGACAGTGAACTGAGCGCGACTGACAGCGACTTGGGAGAATTGCCATGAATCCCAACAACGACCACCAGCATCAACCAGCACGACTCACATACTTCCTTCCTTCGTCCTCCTCCCGCGCAGGTGCTCAGGTCTTGAGGTTTTGGGGTTTTGGGGTTTCCACCATACCATCCATTCAGTACTGTTTTTGCCAGTTTTCTATGTTGCTGTTCCTATGAATGACTGCGATCGGTATTGGTCCACGACTTGGCTAATGCAGACTGTGTACCGGAACATCCCAAACCGCGGCTGCCGTGTCTTCGTCATTCGGCGTCACTGCTCACTTTTCACTGCGAATTCTGTGAGCGTCTCGATTTCCGGACCCCACCACCCACCACCCACCCACCACCGACAACGCTTTTCACTCGCAGTCTCGCAGTCTTGCAGTCAGTTGTGAATTGGCGAATTGGCACGTTGGCACCTAGACTAGCCACCTCCCATACAACTTCCGTCGATCTTCCGTCCCCTCGTGGGAGGGCTGTGCGGTGTGCGTGAAGCTGTGCGTGTGAAGGTGTGAACTAGAACTGTCACGCAGTGAGTGCCGTTGTCGTTCTTCGTTCTGCGCTTCAAGCGACACCCGGGTAGGTTTATCCTTGGGAGAACAAACGAAGTAAGTAAGTAAGCGAAGTGCGACACGGGCAGGAACGCCGACATGCGCTGACGGACAGACCAACGAAACACAAAACAACAAAACAAGCAGACGCAAAGACGATGTATGTCCACTCAATCAAGGGGGCTCCAGTATATTATATCCAGTATCCCCTTGGTCCACTTCTCCAACAAATCAACAAATCAAAAAAGCCAAAAGCCTCTCAAACACAGAGCCAAAGACCAAAAAGCCTCCAACGACAAAAGAGTTGCGCCTTCACAAAACAGTCAACCGTCGCCCACCGACCGACTGTCGACAGCGGCCTCCATATCCTACAGGCTGTATACAATTCACTGTGTCGCCGTTGGATCATTTTTGAAGGAGTAGCCTGTAAACTAAAATTCCGTTTTCGTCATTGAACCGTGGATTGAGATGAAAAGCCGCGACCATGAGCGATGGATGGCATAGCCTGTGAATGATTTGTGGGGATGTGTGGGTATGGAGGGGGGGAGTTGCCGTTGGCTGGCTGGCGAACAACGACGTACGCACAAACAAACGAAACGAAACGACGCCGAAGGAGTAACGAACGAACGAACGAACGATGCAAAACAAACCACGCAACGAGCAGACGAGGCGACGGCTTTTTGTTTGCACGTTCGCCAAAGGTCGAAGTTCGATGACGATTGAGTGCAAGCCCCTGCGTTTTGGGTGCCACGGATCGCGATGAACAACCGGCTCGATGATTGTTTGAGAAGAAAACAACTGCAAGACGACAACGGTGATTGCGCAACACCTCTGTCGTGATCATCAACGCGACGACGGCGACACGACCGCAACATACACTCACGACTCGCCAACGCACATGTGCTGAGAACGTCCGTACCGTGGGTGATACAATGGTACAATGTTGTTGATTTGCTGTTGTGCAACGAATGTGAAAGAACCCGCTTGAATAACGGCAAGGCCATACTGAGTGTGTCAGACAATATTATTCTAACGCAAAATCTAATTGCGACCAGATTTCCACATGTTGGGGGACAAGCCAGCGAGTTGGCGACGAGCTAGTCTCGATGGTGCTGCCTCCTAGTTTCAACTTTGACAAACATTTGTTTGCAAGTGTAAAATTTCGTCCTTGATTGCGCTGATATGTGAGAACAAATTTCGCAATGGACCCGACGACGCCGAAGACTAAAAAGCTGGGTAGGCATTCTTCATCGAAGTCGCGGGTGATTCCGTTGGACATCGCAAGCCGTCCCTCGTCGAACCGACACAGTGACACCCGCAGAAAACCGAAAAAAAGTTGGAGTAAAGACACGGAGAATAAAGTCGATGACGTTGAGAAGGCGAGGATTCCACGAAATGCGATTTCAGAAGACGAGCGCATTGCGTATCAGGAAGTCGAGGAGACCGAAGATCGCTGCATCGATTGTCTGTCTGCTTATCGATTCACTTGCGCGTCCATCGAAAACTTCTGCCGATGCTTGTGCCCCCATCAAAGACAAGTTCCACGATTAATATACTTGGTGGTGTTTGGAATTGTGGTACTGACATTCTTGATTGTTTTTGTTACGGGCATTGTGTGTCAGGTGCGGCCCACGCTCTCTCTTGTGTCCAGAGATCATCATCGCAATTCGCTCATTCTTCTCGTGTATTTTGATTTTGTGCAGGAGCAAGCACGAGCTCTAGCTTTGGACAATGAGGTGTTGGTCCCTGCACCAGCTCCTGAACCCACAACAACAACTGCATTCGTTCCCCCTGATCCGTTCTATCGCTTGACGGTTGAGGGCGGCAATTACTACTCTTTTGCCGGAATAAGTTCCCCTGACTGCTCGCTCGAGGTGGTCGAAGCTTCGTCGCAACTTTCAAGCTCCGGAAATTTTTCGGCCGAGGCTACAGTTGATAATGACCCTTCAACTTGCTTTCAAACACCAGAAAGCAACATGGATGTGTACGGACCGACGTACATTGTGTACGCGTGCAGTGCCAGGACACGGAGTTTTGCTGTGGACACCGCCAACCGGTGTGGGCTTGGGCCTGTCACATCTTACACCATTGAATGGGGGTGGAAATCAGATGGAGCCAATGGAACTTGGTTCGATCTTGACGATATGATAGTGCCCGGTGCCACAACGACCACGACCACAACTACCACCGCTACCACTGTGGAGTATGAATCCACGACACCTAGGTTCGACCAACGTGCCAACATTCGCACTTTTTCGGGGGCAGACTGCACTAGAGCTGGAATCTGGGCTGTGGAGTCAATGGACATGTGCTACTACGAGTACTCGGATGGAAATTTTTCCAAAGCAAACGGACAAACAAAATCAATTGAAATTTTATCACCAAATGTCTGGATCAGCACCTACGAAACCTGTTTTCTGTACTGGGACGATGATGAAGACAAATTCATTGCGAGTTTTTCGGGCGTGGGGTGTCACAACCTTCCGTCGGATGCTTCTGTTGGGGCGATCGAGGTCGTGTTGTCAGAGTCGCAACTGTGTTACGGTGGCTTCATTCAAGGCAGAACAATTCTCATTGTCGGCATCGTAGTACTTTTGGTTCTTGCGTTGGTCGCAGCTTGCCCACTGATGTATCACGCCTACTTTGTCACGCAGTGGTGTGTACCGAAAGCTAAAAGACGTAGTTTTGTATTCAAAGACTAAAAACTGTACAAATATGATTCCGGCAGGGCTTATACTCATGCCCCCCACCCTCTCCCATCGTTTTTTTGTGTGCGAATTCCATTTCTACTGGAAGTCATCGTCACCAAAACTGTCGAGATCGCCACCATCGCCACCACCATCGTGAAGTTCTTCTTTGACCATGATGGAGAAGTGGACCGGAATCTTGTCAATCAAATCTTGCCGCGTGTATCTATAGACGACGAACAGGAGTTACGATACAGCACCGAGGCTCCGACAAAACAAGGTGCGTTCACTTACAGAGTGATGAAGTTTTCGCGATCAAGACCTTCTTCGGGGTCGCACTGGGCACTGTTACAGAAATCTAAGTACCTTTTCGCGCACAACCACACGGTAGAAACTTAAAACAGTGAGCAATGTGCTGCAAGAGATGGAGTGTACGAGACGTACTGCCGATGCGTGATTTGCTTCCCGAAGAGTCGCTTTCGCCATATATTCAGTTCCCCCATGGCCAAACGATCGTCGTCGTCAGACCGCAGCATATCAAATATCCGATCGACTTTTTCCGCGTCATCATCGCCAAGCAACAACTGAGAGCAAAGAAACCACCAGAGTCAGGCTACGCAAATATGGATTTCAAATTAGTACGCGCGCACGTACTCTTTCTTTCGATATGGTGGGTTGCTTCTCTCCGTCAAGCGGCTCGGGCGCATCGAAGGATTGACCGACATGTGAGTGACCGCCACTTCTCGAATTGTGATTGTCGTTGACTGTCTGACGCGACTCATCACCGCGCGTCACAACGTCAGCTTCGTCGGCAGCAACCACCTCCACGTCTGTCTTTGGGACGGAAACCAAGATCATATCGTGCCCTAAACGACAGTGTCGCATCAGTAAGCATGACAGAGCAGCCAATGTAGAGCGAACGGCATTTCGAAAGAGTACTCACCAAGACGGACATTAACGGATTCATCCGAGTTCACAGCAACGACATCACCGTGAGTGTGATAACGCATGTCAGACGCCACCATCGGCTCCCGAAATTTCACACGGGAACCAACTTTTATTCCCCCGTAGCCAGGGTCTTCTTTACCTGGCCGAGACTGAGGCAGCCGACCGCCTCTAGCTTGGTGAGCGTCATGGCCATGCTTCTTTGTTGTACGCAGTGCTTTGACAGATAGTAGTCCACTGTTGAACAAGTCAACTTGTGAAGGGGGCGCCTTTTTCTTAATAGACATGGCTAGTCGAGGCTCTGCGCGTTTGATGCGCCTACCTTCGTTAGGAAAGCGTTGGCGACCTCTTCGGGATTCCGACTGCAATTTTCGGATGTAATGACGAGGAACACCTCGTTCTCGCATTCCAGACAGATATCGGAAGTCATAAGTTCGAGTCCCATCTTCGTACATGTTCACTTTTGTGATTTTTCCTGGATACCATTTTTTGCCTCCAGCAAATCGGGCCTCCAATGCAACATCAGACACAAAACCTTGGACATTGTCACCTTGCGTATCACCGTCAAACACATCCAGCTCTTCTGGCAATCCATCATCAACTGGCTTGTCCACTGTGGATGCTGGATGAGAAGATTCCAGCGATTCGTCACTGTCGTCGTGACGGTCTGGACGGCGTCGCTCACTTTCGTGTCGTTCGCTGCCATGGTGAGTGGGCTGATTTTGGTCAATGTTGTTCTTCGATTTTGAGGCCTTTCCCCCGAAGCGATCTGCTACCCTCAGCTCGGAGCGTCGAACGCCTAACAGTGTTTGCTGCTCGAAGTCAAGCTTGACATTGTACTTTTTATCCCGACGAACAGCAGTGACAGTGCCTTGGACCCAAGGTCCCCGTGGGTACAATTGGACAAAAACACGTGTTCTTCGCCGGATTGGACCTGCTTTGGAGTCACCAGCACGATTTCCCGCACTTTCGATGCGAGTGCCCCGATTCTTTGCGTTTGAGGATCGCGCACTTGATGACAATCCTTCCCTTTCATGAAGAGTGAAAACTTTCGTGTTCGACGGAATTGGCCCAGTCGAAGGGCGAGATGTCATGGATCCGAACGCCCCTCCTAATGGTTCACCCTCGCCGTTGGCAGCCGAAGAGATGGCTGGGCGAAAATGCGCGAGCTCCTCCCCAGCAACATCCGGGTGGACCCTGACACGGTCGCGAGGAACACCACGCAAGATATCATTGGGATCTTCGTTGTCAAGCCTAACATTGAATTTTCCATCAACTCGAGGCGCTGTGGCCACATGGCCAGGGACCCAAGGCCCACCTTTGAACACCTGCACCTCAACTCGCAGACCTTGCCGCAGAGGCAATTTCTCAGCATCGCGCTTCGAGAGTTTCCGCGCTCGTGTGCTATTATTGGTAGTGCCAAACATTTGATGTGAGCGATTCTGTTTCCGAAGCGAGCTTGTAAATGGTTGGGTCGTCGCAGTGCTCCCGAGTTGACCGTTCAGCGTCGTTCGCAGGTGTCGTCGGGACGGCGAAATAGCAAGCGGCGCCGTTTGCGTCGACGAAGCTAATGCACCATGCGGGACAAGTCGCCGCGCCAGTAGCCACAATTCCTCCCAATCAGCTCCATCTGTGTCATCCTCTACTCTGCGTGTCTGAGGTTGCGTTCCAACCTGATAAATATTCTCATACTCAGCAAGTCCTAATCCTTGCTCGGCAGAGCAGCCCAGTAGAGCACAGAGCCGATCATAGGCTCGATTAGAGATGGGTCTGTTTCCTGTGATACGACACAGTCGAGTGACTTCCCGAAAGGTAAGCCTGTGTCTGTTCACCACACCGTCAGTTGCACGCCGATCTTGTCCTTCCACTACAACTGCAGCATGTGGTTTTGGATCTCCTTTCGTGGTGTTGTGGTGAGCTTGCGCTCGACGGAAATACCACTTGGCCAAGGAACATAACTGAACAGCACTTCGAGGAACTCGTCGCACGACGCGTCCATCTTGAAATTCCAGGTCAACAAATTGAATAACATGACGACGCTCACTCGCCGAGTAAACTGTTCCCGGCGGAGGAAGATCATCTCCGTTGGCGTCCAAAACTTTAAGTACAACTGCTGGAAACCAGTGATGATCGTCAGGGAGACGTGCTTCAACTTCGGAGCCAACTTGGAGCACACCATCAGTTTTAGTTGCCCTTCGGGGTGACCGGGATGCTTCGAACACCCGTGCAAAATCTGCTGCAAGTAGAGCTTCACGGTTGTCCGACCATGGCTGTCCGTAGCTTGAGTCGAAGGCGACGACATCTATTCCAACCCGCGCAATACAGCCATATACGTCACAGAAACGCTTGTAGCCATCCGGTCCAAACGATCGCCCCAACCGACTCTGGAGTGCGCAAGCTTCCCGAACATTGAGCATCATGTCGTTGTCTGCGTCAGCGAAAGCAAAGATTCGCACGGCACGAGCATCCAATGCATGAGTCACTGCGGCTTCCACGTCACCATCGTGGTGCTTATTGATCAACGACGGAATTCCAATTTTTGGCAACCCCCTTTCGGCAGTGGACAAAAATTTGATGCATAGCTTTTCGAATTCACGGCGTCCAAATTTTGACGTTTTCGGAACTGCTGCCACCTATGACGACATGGCATTGTCGAACAATTATTGAGGCCAGAGGCATCAACCAGCATTGCAATGCCAACAAACCTTTCGCAACTTCTTTGCTGCCTTGTAGGAGACGTATCCGTCGACGATAGAGTGACGAACAGACCGACGTGTCGCATGAGATGCCCAAGTGTCAAGCCCCACGACATCCTCCCGTCGAGATTTCTTTCTGCGTTTCTTGCGTTTCTTGGACTTTTTCTTTTTCTTCCCCTTGCTTTTCTTTTTCTTCTTCTTTTTTCTATCTTTTGTAGACCTGCCCTTTTTGTGCTTCTTCTTCTTCTTTTTCACCACAAGTGTGTTGTTGTTGTTGTTGGAGCCCATTTCGCCTGCCACAAAGTCACTGGCCAGTTGCAAGTGAAGTGCAGCTTTATCCTTGAATGCGTCTGATTCATACAAGAGGAGGAAGGCAACAAGGGACAACCCGTCGTTGGGATCGCAATCAAAGCTGGCACACAAGCCACGGTATTGTTCTTCCGTAACTTCAGCAACATCATCGCCGTTGGGATCGGCAGTGGCCATTTGCCAGTACCGAACACCCTGCAGGTCTAAAAGTCCATTTTCATTGCGGTCACACAAACGAAATAGATCCCGGGCCGCCACGTGTCGATGGGTGGCAATGCGGATTGCACTGCCAAGGACTTTCTTTTCGGTGTATCCATCATCATATGCGACTTCAAATCTGGTTCCTGACTCCGACTCCGTCACGCTCGTGACGGTGCCAGGAAAATATTTTCCTGATTGATGGTAGTTGCATTCAACTCGAGTTCCAACGCTAATGTGGCCGTCGTCTTCCCCGAGCAGTTTCAAACGAGCAAAAGGAACCTGGCGCTCGACTGAACTATCGTTCAAGTACCGAACATCGCAAGTTTTTTTGGACGTGCCCAATTCAAGTATCATCTACATGATTTCGAATGGAAATTATAACGTCAGCCAGGTCGTCATCGCAACACGCGAATGAACAGAAACGCACCGCTGTTTTCATTGTACCGGTGCCGTTGAAATCGGCCTGCACAAGCGAACCGATTTCAAATCCTCCTTTGGTCTGAGATGTACTCTTCTCTTTTCTTCTGTTTGTTTTCTTCGACTTTCTTGATTCGCTGTTGCCACCACTGGTACTGCTCGTGCTCGTGCTCGTTGTAGAACTGCTGCTGCTACTACTCGTGTCACTACTACTGTCGCTGCTTTTGTCGCTACTATCGGTACTACTGCGACTGCTGCTACCACTGCTACCACTGCTACTGCTACTGCTACTGCTGCTGCTACTGCTGCTGCCATCGGATTTCTTTCCCGTTGACCCATTGTCGTTGTCTTTCGCGTGCGATGAGCTGTCTGAATCACTGTCGTGAGCGGAACTCTTCGACGAATCATGCCCGTGTGATCGTTTATCGCTTGATCCGTGACTAGACGACGAGTCCGATTTTTCGCCATCGTCGCTGCTAGATGACTTGTTGTTGCCTTCTGGAATACCTTCTAGTGCGCCGTTTTTGTTGTCGTCATCGTCAGAGCTTGAGCTGCTGCTTGACTTGGACTTCTTGTCTTCATTTTCACCACTTTCGTGTTTACTCGATGAAGACGACGAGGATGAATCTGACGAAGACGAATCAGTGTCTCCATCATGTGATCCATCTCGATGTTCATCGGGTGGGTGATAAATGGTTTTCCCATCATCAGGGCGCAAAAATTGCCAAGGCAGTCGTAGTTCAACGTCTCCGTCATCGTACAAAATATCGCAAGTTCTATTTTCTTCGTCGACGCCTTGAATGGTGCCGGGGAAGAACTTGACTCCCCCTTGATATTGTGCAAGTACGCGGACTCCGGGCTAAATTAGTCAAAACACGTCGAACAGATGAGACGGAGAGGGAGGGAGAGAGAGAAACGTCTCAAGAACACATTAAGAAAACCAACCTGCTTCACGACGCTTGCAGCACCTCGCTTTGCCTGTGGACTGTTTCCCTCAATGTGTCTCAGATACTTTTCGGCCACTCTGTGCTCAACGTCGTGATCGTCATACTCGATTGAGTACAAATACACTCCTGAAGGTTGGACGTTAGCAGCAGTCACGCGACCCTTGAACCACGCACTTCGTTGTTTGTACCTGAAACAAAAAAATCAATTGCGCTAAGAACCACAATAACAACACGGTTTGTGATATTGCAGTTCGTTGCGTACTTGACTGCGACGCGCGAGCCAACCGGATACAGTGGCATGGTGGACATGTACGTCACTTCTTTAATCAAATTGTCAGGCACCATTGTTTCTTTCTCTCCGTCATTGTAGAGGATGTTGTAGAAATACCTGAGGGTGGAGATTAAATGTGACACACCTCTTCACTAAGTACAATTCGATCGCACTTCAAGCTCACCGTTGCTTTTGCTCCGAGAAAAACGCCGCTTCAATAGTCCCGGGATACCATTTTGAGCGGCCTTTGAAGCGAGCCTGGATCTTTGTGGTCGGTAGGAACTTCGGGGGGCGATTCTTTTTCAAGGTCGCCGTTTTGTCGCTGTATCGAATGAACCGATCCATGCCTCCGCCTGATCGTGATAAATTGCAAGATTTGAGGCACCGCAACATAAAAAAAATATCAGAATCACACACAAAACACACCTTGTTTAAGCCCATTTCTAGTTTTTGGCGTCATAGACTGTGCTCGTCGCTGCGAATCTGTTTGGCTGCGATCACGACTCCGGATACGGTGACTAATGCTTCGTGACGTGTTCATCAGTCGCCGTCGCTCATGCTCAGCCTCCGAGAAGGCAACGGCAGCCACTTGCAGAAACTTTTTAAGATCAAGATTTGAGTCGTGTGGAACTTTGGCGTATCGATACCATCGGCGCAGTGATGTCATGGTCGGCAGCGCCGTTGAATGGCCAAGTTGCACCCCGCCACCGTGCGTGCGACGCATCGCCTGTAAAACTCCGTCAGCCATGAGAGTGTCGGAATCTCCGTAAAAGCGGCAGCAACTTTTGAAAGCGGTTGTCAGCAGTTTCCTTGCCCGTGCTGATAGAGAAATAATTTTGACTGTTTGACTCGCAGGGCGGTGGCGGCGCTGTGTCGCTGAGGAGCGCAAGTTGGCTCCCTTGACGAAAGAGTGAAAAGAAATGAGCTTTTCTTCATCGCCGACAACGACAGAGATGGTGCTCGTGTGACCTCCAGCTCGGCCATTTAAAACCGTTTGGTGAATTTTGTTCAGAATTTCTTGCGAAGCTGCGCTGATGAAGACAAGGAAAGGATGCGGCTGTGTTCGCACAATTCGCAGTGCAGCTTCGGATTCAAGTTGAACGGCAGAGCTCAGTGCTCTAACAAACGACTTCAAGTTGGGTCCGCGAACAAGCAGAGGCGGTTCGACGCGTAAGGCAATTTGGGCTTGAATACCATAGTCCCGAGGATTGTCTTCTAATGAAGCTTCCGAGCGTTTGGGTCGCTGAAACTCAAAACTCTTGGGTTTGGCGCGCGGTCGTCGCTTCTTGGGTTGTTCCCGCCGCTTTGTACGGGTGACAGGCGCTTGACCAGTGTCTCGTTTTTTGCTCTCGCCCTCAACATCAATGTGCTCACGGGCGTAAAGAACCCAGAATGGCTCAGCCGGAGATGCCATTTTGGAAGTATTAGTTCTGCTGTATCATCAGGCCAGGAAGTATCAATGACCACAGACTCTGTGGCTGCAACTCGCACCCTCGTGCCGAGTGCGATGCGAGCTAAATGCAACAACGCAGAGAAGTTGCACTAAATTTCCCCAATGGTTTGCGGTTGACTGCAATCAAATCTATGTGGCGGCAAGCAGTCCCAACGTTACTTGACGCGTAATGTGCCGTCGCATTGCCCTCGGAGGTCGCTCGTAGTGGTTCGCTTGAACAGTAAGTCGTGGCGTTCCTCGTCCCAACCTGCATGTGGATGCAAACGTGCATGTCGTGGAGAACGGTTCGTTTGCAAGCAGACAGACTTCTTGAGTACAGACCACTGCACAGACGGATCAACACTGGCAATAGATACAATACCGCGGACGACAGCCAGACGAGGATGACAGTTGTTGCAGACCCATGCCTTCGCTGGGCCACATGCACTCGCACACCACTCCACCTCTGTGTGGTTTGTTGGGTGCTTGTGGGGTGCTATGCTGTATCGCTTGGAGTGTGTCGTTCTCGCCGCCACGACGTCGGCAACTAGCTCACCACCACAGCTCAGCAACGACGCAACGACGCAGCCACAACGAATGCAGAACGAAGGCACCGTTCGTTCGTTCGTTTGTTCGTTCGTTCGATGTTCACCGTTCGTTCGTTCGTTCGTTCGTTGACTGTTCGTTTGTTTGTTCGTTCGTTCGTTCGTTGACTGCATTTCGCTGCTCGCTGACTGTCTTCCCTCTCTTCAACGGCCGTTTGCGTTCGGGGTCAGGTTGCATTCAATCTAAATACTAAAAGCGGATATGTACACATTACTAACGAGTAGTATAAAAGTTACCCACATATAGCATTCAACGTTTTATTCAGTTGCGGTTCTGTTTTGACATTGAATACTAAAGCCAGATATGTACAAATGAACCACTGACCGCCAATTTTAAATTATCCTCAAACAACACTATGTCACTTTTTGACGAGTGCGTCAAGTGCTCGATATTCCCATGAAATAGTGAAAATAGATAGGTCGTCTGTGTACTGACTAAAGAACAATTTAAGTTATCTACAATCAGTACAAAATGTAAAATGTCACAAAGGGAGAAAGGGCGGTCACAGCGTGACAGTGTCTGGGTGGGCTGCAGCTGGCAGTCAGCTGAGAGCTGAGAGGGGGCGAGGCTGTCACCGTTGACTGGTGGTTGGTGGTTGGTTGATGGTTGCTGCGTTGTGGACTTGGAGATCTGTTGACATGTTATGTTGACATGCTTGTTGCATCAATGATGATCGCCAGTTGCCTGTAAGCTGCTGCGTGTATGTTGTATGTTTGTGTTTGTTTGACGTAAAGTAGCTGCATGTCTTTGGACATGGGACATGCTGCTGTAATTAATTTTTACGAAAAAAAACATCATTGTTCATTGTTGGTGCTGCAACGAATATTTGTTTCTTCATTGACGTCATCGTGGTTCGATGGTGGATACGGATCGTGCATTGTTCGACAAGTGTTAAGACGACGTGTGCGTCACACACAGCGGAGGAAGCTCAATGTTGACGTTCAATTGTGGTGTTGGTAGTAGTATTACAAAATTCAAATAAAAATAAATAAGCGAGGATGCACCAAGTATCCATCAAGACGTGGGTGGGTTTTCTCGTGTGATGGTGCCCGACGTTTCAAAAGTAATATCGGGAGCCCCGATTTGATCAAGCGTTTTGTGCAATTCCGCCAGTCGAGAATTGAACATTGCCTGGAACTTGTTCAGGCGAACCTCTGCGTGTGCACTGCTCGGTGCACTTCCTCCCTGCGACATCAAGCTCCACGTCGACGTTTCACGACCACCACCGAAAACGGAGTTCCCCAAACTCCGAGTGCTGGCCATCAAACTGCGGGTACTCGCTTTCACAGAACCTGTGCATGCAGAAGCAGAACAACCATGGTGGTGGTGATGATGATGATGACGATGATGATGATGCAGTGGTTTTGATCGACACTGCAGTGACATGCACTGCAGTGACATGCAGTGCAAGGAGCGAGAAACACAACGTACCACGTCTTGAACGTGGTGGATTGTCGCCTAGACTACTGCCGTTAAGCCACATACCTGATCGCATAGAGTCGCCTCCTGCAGTAGGATTGTACTCGACCTCAGGTGCACCTGTGCCTGTGCCAGTGCCAGTGTCTGTGCCTGCGTCCGCGTGCAAACGTTCAAACAGAATGCGGCGCTCGTTGTCGATCACATCATAACGGGCAACTTCGGCGATGTATCTTGTGCGTCGACTTTCGACAACCGCTTCCACCCCCTGTTCCTCGAAGAGTCCAACGTAATTTTGATAGACGGTTACTGCAGCTGACACAATGCGCGACACTGTGTCGTCCGTGTCATCCATGACGTCCAAGAAGTCCTTGCGCGATATTGTCCACAGTTTGCATGGGGTTTTGGTCGTGAGATCCAGTACACTCGTGGGCCGAAGGCTGAGGAACTGCAGCTCACCGAAAGAGGCACCAACTTCTAGGAGGGTTTCCGGATTGTGCGGTATGTGATCGTTGTCGATCTCAATTGTACCGGCTAACAGAATAAATAGACTGCGTTCTGCCTGTCCCTGCTCCATGACAGAATCTCCAGCAGCAAAATTCTGGGGAGTCAGACCCAGAAACAGTTTGGCCAGCACGGGGCGCTCCAAGTCTTTAAAGAGTTCCATGTTTGAAAGCAACTGCAATGCAGTACAATGTATAACTAAGTCCTACAGTAATGCGGGCACAGAATACACAACAACACGAACCTCGGCTTTCACGTCATTGAGCATGAACGCTGTTACCTCGCGTCGGAGACCTACACTTAAACCAGTCAAAATCTCTATTTCGTTGACGGTCGTCTTGGTCTGGTAGTATGAATGATAGTAGGCTTCAATTTTGCGGCGCAACGCACGCGGAAAGCGCTTTGCCTTCGTGTATGCAGAAAGGTGCTCCATGCGCTTATTTGTGCGGGCCAGGTTGGCGTCACCTGCAGAGACTCCGGACGCCATCGATGCAATTAAGTAACCATAGTACGCCGCGGTGATGAGCATTGTGACGATGGCAACCACTCGCTCGGCAGTGTTAGCTGGCACCACGTCTCCAAATCCGACTGTGGTGAGCGTGGCTACGGCCCAGTAAAGAGCCGAGATGTAGAGCTCAATATTGAGTTCGTATCCTTCCAAGGACCCCAGATCTGGCAGGTACAGGGCAGCCCACGACCCATGAAAGGACTCAGCAACGCCTCCGTAGAACGCCACGAAAATGTACGTGCACGCAGTGAGGTGAAGTAAAACAACTAAAATTCCAAGATCTCGCAGAAGACGCTTCTTGTTTTTGTTAATCTCAATGCTGGCCGATTTCGAGATAATACGAACGGATTTGACCAGCCGAAAGATTTTCAAGAATCGAATCATTCTGGATACCTGCAGTGCTGCGCCAATATCTTCAGAATTTTGACTGTCTGCAATAGAAGCCCGTTGCACGTACAAAACAATAATTTGAAACATGCTGAGAGGGACCGACGAAACGAGGTCGACCGCAAACCACGTCTTGAAATATTTTCTGCGGATGTCCTCTTTGGAGGTGACTTCGACCCCCTGTTTGTCGAAATAACTTGTATGGAAGTTCATGACGATATCAACAATAAACACGGTGTCGATGATCACATCGATGATGGCCAATGGTGTCCACGGATTTTCGACGTCGATGTCACCGATGTCGAGTGCAGCCGAAAGAGGACTCATAAAAGTGATGTAGATAATGAAGATGACCAGAATAGCATCCCAAATTGTTCGGAACAAGCCGTCGGAATGTATGATGCAACCGTTTTCGCCAAAGTGGGAGCTTGATAGCCGTCTTGAACTCAACTTGTCACTTGATATGTCCAAACCAGCAGCACGGTCAGCGAGTTCCAATATTCTGCGGGACATGGAACGGCTGGGCGGCTTTTTCCCGGCCCGCCTTTTGCTTTTCGCAGTTGCACCATTCTGGGATTGCTTCCCACTTTGGACGGGATGCACTCGCCCTCGTTCACTCCTCATTGTACTGTCACTGTCAATGTTCGCCCATTACACATTCGGGTTGGAATAAGCACACATCGGAACAGGTTGGGAGGTGATCACAGCGGTCTGTGTTTGCCCACAAAAAGTTCTTAAACTCTACGCCTGGTCTTTGGTGAACCTCCAAATTCACCAGTTTCCGAACTTTGAAACCCACATCAGTGCAGTGTCACTAACTCAACGCAACATGCGTAGCGGTACGGCAAGATGAACTTGTATCATTGTCCACGTCACAGAAATGTCATTGTTGCATTGATAGGACGAACAACGAAGTGAATTGCCGGACTGGACAACTGACTGTAGTTGCAGGCTCACTTTCTTATTCGTTGCAATTGTCCGTTGTCCTGTCGCCGTTCCTTCGTCGCCGAAATCGTCGTTGCATTCAATCACCTACCTATTGAATAGAATGACGCTGAACCCACGCAGACATGAACCAACAGTCAATGTCCGTTCCTCCGTCGTTCGTTCCGTCCGTCCGTCGTTCTGCTCCGTTCCTCCAATTTGTCCGTCGTCCGTCGTCCATCGTCCGTCCGTCCGTCCGTCCGTCCGTCCGTCCGTCCGTCCGTCCGTCGTCGTCGCGTTCGTTCTGTGTTCTCTGTTGTCAGTTTCCGTGATTGACTTTCACAGCGACGACGGTGAACTAACTGCCTGGCTATGTATGGCTCGCTGACTGGCTGACTGACTGACTGCCTAGCTTTGAGTCGTGAGTGAGTGAGTGTGGGTGAGTGGGTGGGTGAGTGAGTGAGTGAGAGATAGAGAGAGAGTGAGCTCACAGAGACTGTGAGTGACGGTAACGCGACTCTGACAGACACTCCGACGCCCACTCACTCACTCACAGTTCTGATAGTTCACTCACCGTTCATTCACTCGCAGCACAGCGACCACCGCCACAGTGAGGTTAGTTAGTCATCCATTGTTCAGCTGAGAGAGTGATGAGTTCTAGAGTGAACGACGAACGACCGCTGATGACGAAATCGAGTTTCCGAGTTCTTCTTTCTTTGCGGTGCTCACTCACTCACTCACTCACTCCACTCACAAACGAACTCACCCCTCACCCTGCCCTGCACACGCACCACACACGCGCGCACACACGCACACTGAAAGCTGCCTCCGGGACCTTGGGAACGAAACACCTTCCTGTTGCGAGCTGAAGATGACAGAGCCTGTGAAAGTGTAGATCGAAGGCAAGGCTATCGCAAGGTTGCGGCTATGTATGGTTGGCGGAGTTAGTTCATGCATGTCGAGGTTGCGGGGTGGACATGTTTGACGAGAATCGTAATCGTACTCTGAAGCGTAACATCACTGTGACCTTGTGACCAAGGGGTGATTGGGTGAGAACGGCAAGTCGAATCGACATTGTCTCTGGCTGTGACATTGGAACCACCAATATCTGCACCCCTTGGTTGAGTGCCATGTGATTTGCATTGGAGTCCTGCTGTGCGCTAAGACAGAACGACGGTTTGCTCCAGCAGCTTGGTGTCGAGAGTAAACCAGCGTGGAAACCAAAAAGAGTAGCCAAATGGCGGTTCGTAAGTTACTACAATCACAAAGAAAGATGTGAGACCTCAGTGAGGTGTCATCAATTTCAATCCGAATCAGAGTCGTCGTCGGAGTCATCGTCGGCTGGATCGTACGACTCGAATCCGCGCTTGAAACTTTGTGTGAGTTTCTCTTCTTCGGCTTTGGGAACTTGACACGTTTTCCAAGATCGCCGCTCAGGACATCCCAACAGATGAGTGAGTACGGCACGTCCGAACTGTATAGATTTCTTGTTAAACCCTTTGCACACAAAAACAATAACATAAAAGGGACTCGTCAACAAAATTGAGCGACCACGCCCAAAGCAAGCAACAACACCCACCGTGGAAGCGGTGTACTAAACAAGTTTCGTCGGGAAGCTCGACGCAGAAATACTGGGTGCTACCTCCATCGGTTTCGTCCACTACACTAGCAAAGTCTGGGACAACTTGAAAGTCCATGTTCACTTTGCTGCCCATTTCAATAAACAAGGGACCAAGCTCGTCGGCCTTGGAGAGCGGGACTGGCAGAGCTTCAACGAACGCGTGGCTCTGAGACTGCGTAATGGCAATCGCACGCTCAAAGAACACCGCGCCTCGTCCAGTCGATGCGTAAAACTTCTTCAGCGCTTCTTTGTATGTCTGCACTTCTTTGAGGACAGAGTCTGGCGAGGCAGCAAGTGTTCTGATGTCATGAGAAATCGGAACTATGAGAACCTACAGCATCATCACTCCAGGTAAAAAACAAAACGGGCCTAACACGAGCAACAACGTGCAGCAGAAACGCAAGGCGCACGAAAACGTACGTGGCCGTCATTGATGGCGCCTTTGGGCATCGCTAAGTAAGCTTCATTCCCAATTGACGCGATAAGGTGCGTTTCTACATCGCTGCTACCAAGACAGAACCAACACCGTGCGTTTGGATCGCGCGGCGGTCGTGGGCCACGAGCTGCCCTTTCTTGTTGGCCTTGTGGACAATCATTGATGAAATGCCCAGGAGTGCCACATATCTTGCAGATGTAGCCGTCTGGTGGAGTCTGAAGCGACAACGAACGCAAAGAAATTGAGATTCGCCAAAATGCGAGCCAAGATCAAAAGGGAATGAACTGACCCGCGGTGCGCCCGAAGCTTGAGGACAGTCTCGAATGTGGTGCCCAGGGACATTGCAGATTCGGCACACGTATCCTGGCGGGAGACCTCGGCTACCACCGTTCGCGCCCGGTCGCACATCACCGAAAAAGAAAGATTGTGCATTCGAATTCGACTCGCGGACCAACTCATTTGCACGACTAGCGTCCCAAGGGGCTCGGGCTTGCGCTTCTTGCGGAGCGCGCATTCGCGGACGCTTCGTCACTGGACCGTCAGGATGAATAGGTCCTTCGGCATTGTCGTCGAAGCTGTCGTCAGCTGGTGGTGGTGGTGGTTTCGGGCAATATGGGTTGGAGGTGCAGCCTTTGGGTAAATTCTTCGTAAAAGAGAACAACACACAGTAACGTGAGCAAGACTGTTGATTTTTTAAACAGCCAGGCAGAGGAGCACGATCAAACCTGGAGCTGAGCTAAATTCTTTTCGCCTCCGGCGGCCAAGAGCTGTCGTGCCGGTGTTAGACTCAACGCATGGAGCCACTTGTGTTCTTTGGCGGTACTTTCACTCACGTTTGCAATCGCCACAAAACGAGTAAACAATACCGCCGCTGTGCTCGTTGGAGGCGAGGAAAAAGGCGGTCGCTGCAGAAATGCGCCCATTGAAGCTGCAAAATGGTATCGCGGGTGCACTGTCTTGGCGATTTCTTGCATCTCTAAAGTCATGGCTACTTCTTGCTCATTGGACAGTGGGATAGTGGCAGCAGGCGTAAAATTCAGCACACCCTCAGGCCATTCGTTGGATAGCAGAATGTCCAGCCCTTGAGGGCCACTTTTCGTCGCTGCAGAGAGCAGTGCGGCCTTGGACTTTTCGTCAGTTGACTGGCAAATGTAACCAACGGAGATTCCCGCGAGGTCTTGCACGCCAGCACTCCCAAGGAAAAAGAGGTTCTCTGCAACTTTCGCGCCCTCAGGGGAATCTTTCAAGAGTGAACCGTCCGATCCGTCATTGACGAGGAAATAAGTTGGGATGGGCAATCGCTTTGAGCCCTTGATATAATCACCAAATTGAGCGTTGTGCACTGCTTCGTCGGAGTTCGGGGACCGCGGGTGAAACCTTCCAGTGCAAAGGACAATATCAAAAGGGCCAACCTTGGAACTGTTAATCTTGGTAATGCGAGCATCCAGGAGATCAAGGCGTCCATTCACAGAACCCGCCACCATGACCTTGACCTTACTCAAAGACATTTTTGAAGAGAGCCCGTCCCCAATGAATGTCGGCACGTGTAACTGGTTGAGCACAACTCCTGCCGGGTCAATTGCAACTCACCAACACGTGCAGCGGCACATATCAAGGCACATGCAGGGCAAAATGCAAGCTGTGCAAAAAAACACAAACAAACTGTTGCCCCTGTTCGACGTTCATCGACAATATTTTTGCGACAAACACCGCAGCGACGCCGCGCCGTCAAGCACCCGACCGTGTCATCGACCGCCACCTTGGCACAACTCACCAACCACCGATCTCGCGTCAGTGTCAGTCAGTGTATGTCACACGGCATACTCGCACTTGCCAGTGGTATCTGCGACGACAAACAACCTAACTTACATGCATACACACTGTATTCGAGCGAGCGAGCGAACGAACGAACGCTCGTCGCGACAATCGATGGTCGATGGTCGTCCGTCGTCCGTCAGCCATCGAGTTCGCCGGATCTTCGTCTGCGAAGGAGCGGCCAAGCAAAGCAAGCTTGTCAGATCGCCACCCCAACACCAACAGACCAACACGCGTGACGACACAAAGTATGATATCACATACCATACACGTACAGTACTCGTTTACATTGTTTGGAGAAACTATTGTAAGCACACCGGAAATTACGTAATTTCACGAAACTCGTCTGCAGAAAAGTTAGGCATATATAGGGCGAAAGTCAAACAACAAGAACACAATACAGTATACAAAAACAGTATTCATTGTAACTATCACAGCGACATTGAAAAACGTAGTTTCAGAGTGTTCGGTCGTCCTTAGTCGAAGAAGAATGAAGAATGAGAATGAAGAATGAACCAGAAATCAACCAACTATAGTCAACTCCACACTATTCACTGTACGAACATTCCTCCGTTCACTTCCGCCTCGTTGAGTGGGAGTGGGAGTGAGTGAGTGACAGTGAGTGAGTGAGTGAGTGAGTGAATGAGAGTCCACAACCAAACATTCAACGGCCGGCCGTTGAGGGCG
>ENA-OWNT01002359-OWNT01002359.1-seawater-metagenome-genome-assembly--contig:-NODE-2359-length-19890-cov-4.306869_pt1 | contig 19890 bp, 24 predicted proteins | sample MGYA00238136_ERZ651165 | MGnify/ENA primary metagenome ERZ651165 (study PRJEB26861, sample SAMN08777766) | seawater metagenome | isolation source: coastal seawater | place: USA: Florida | collected...
GGTCAGTTCTTGTCACCGTCATTGATTGTCACATTGTCACCACCACGAGCACCAACAACACCAACACCAACAACACCACCACCACCACCAACAACAACAACGTTTTTGTCATTGCTTGTCATTGCTTTGATAACTTTACAACAACACCACCAACAACGTCTACCCGGGTATTCATTGCTTTGATAACTTTACAACAACAACACCACCAACACCACCACCACCAACAACAACAACACCAACAACACGCACCACGTACGTCCCCACGTCCTATGTCGGTCAGCTTGTCAGCGTGCTTGGGACAAAGGAAACGTACGTACGTCCCGCACGGAGTAACATGGTGACAGACCAACAACACCGTGCGTGCAAGGACAGGACGAGTAGTTGGAGCAGCACCGCCATCGAGCGAGCGATCAACGCAAAACAAACAACGCGGTGTGCAGTGTCTACGGTGCTGTTGGTCAACACCATCGCCTGCACGGAGGCCAACGCAACACACCGACAGATCATTGGATTCCACTCTCGAGTAGCTGTCCATGACGATAGCCATGGCCACCACCGACGCAACAACACACAACCACCACCGTAACGACCACCGCCACCGCCACCGTCGCACCGTAGCTTCTGCACATTGCACATACTCACCCTGTGGCGGCAAAAGAGGCGTCATCGGCGGCCTGAAGGGGCAGGTAGAGAAAGGTGACGCGAGCGGAAATAGCAAGTGCAGTGAAGTGCAGTGCAGTGCAGTGCAGTGCGTTGTGTCCGAGCGGCCCACGACGGCAACGAAAGCTAGGAGCAGGGAGAGTGGCACAGCTCGCGCTGATACGGTAAACAGTGCTGACTCAATATTGGTGAACAGCAACCGACCTGTGTTGTGCAGTCTACCACAAGCCAGAAGCACAACGCGGGCCACGCGACCACCCCAGTGCTTTCAGTTCAGCGCAAAAAGTCCAAAGGAAGTTGAGAGGATTTCGGACGTTGCCACTGGCTGAACTGGTTGTTTTTATTGAGTGGCAATGAACAAACGTTACGGCCATGCCGGCTGATATTGGCTGCGACCCAGCCGACATGCCGTCTTTCAACATTGGCAACTTCCGGCGACCTCGAGCAGGCAGTAACTACCGCAGCAGTAGCTTTCCCGCTCGAGCAACAACATCGTTACTTGCAGCCGCCGATGCGGCTTCGAAGAAGAAAACGGAGACCAGCATTGCCCTGAACGAAGACGCTGGCCATAACCCCGAGCATGTGATCAAGGTATTGTGCTGCATGCAGTCATTTCTCCTCCTGCACGTGGTCCCCACTCACTTGTCGTTGTCTGCACCTGTCAGGTCAACGGTGCCAGAAGCGGCACCCCGTGCACCGTGTGTGCTCGATGGTGGATTTTGCTCATGTATTGTCTCCTCGCAGCTGTCCAAGCAATCACTTGGAATACTTTTTCTCCGATATTCCCGGCAGTGTATTTGGCTTTTCCGTCGTGGACTTCGTCCTACGTTAGCTGGCTGATCAACGTCACAAACATTTCCTTCGGTCTCATGCTGTGGCCAGCAGCACATCTAGCCCAAAAGCTTGGGCCGCGTTGTATGACCATTACATCAGCAGTGATAATTTTCACGTGTGCAGCTCTGCGGTGTCTTCCGCTCGAAGATGGTATTCCAATGCAAGTCGTTATGATGATCTCTATGTTGTGCAATGGAGCTGGAGGTGTGCGAGACCCATTTGTGGAAGCATGCCTTGTAAGGCGTGGTCCAAGAAATGATCTGTTGCGCGCGACACGTGTGGCTGTTTAGGTGCTTGGACCGGATTTGGTGGACCTGTACTCAGTGAGCTGTGGTTTCCAGCCTCTCAGCGCACGATGGCAACAGCAATTGCTGTGACTGCCACTGCCGCAGGTGCGTACAAACAAGCCCACACGCAGGGAAATCTGCCTAATTCCTGGCAACCATCAATTTTTCTGTTTGTTTCAGGTTCTGCCCTCGGATTTGTTGTGGGGCCGGCTGTTGTGGGGCTCCCTACCAATCAGACGGAGTCACGATCTGGGATTAACACGCTGTTTTATTCGGAGGCAATAGTGTGCGTTGTTCCACCGCAACACGCAAGGCCGAACAACCTTTTTCTGACATGTGCTTTTGCATTGCAGTGCTCTTTTATGTCTGATTGGAATCATCGCCTATTTCCCTAATCGACCTAGGGTGCCTCCTTCAGAGGCGGCTGCTGCAAAACGGGAAATCGAAGAGGCTGGACACGCTGCGGGGGATCCGAATGAAATTCCCACGGGTGCCACGGTTTACTTTGCATGTTGCTGTTCACGCCAGCCTCAGCCCGAAGATCAACCGGAAGTGGAAAGTGGAGATGCCAGGGCTCGTGCGGATGCAGCTCGTTGGGGCGAATTTGCTGGCGCCATGGTGCGCACAAATTCATGGTTGAGCAAAGTGAACGTCACCTCTGTGCTCAAGTATTGGGTTGTGGCCGGTGCCCTCGGAATTCCACTGGGAGTGTGAGTGCTCGTGCTTATCGCCATGCAGGCGCGGGAAAATTTTGGCCACATGTTCACAGTTGCCACTCTGGTGCACCAGGTATCAAGCGTGGTCGTCCGTGTTGTACAGTTGTATTTCTGATATCAATGTCACGGAGAGCGAGGCAGCGTGGTTAGGATTTTCGATGACAATGTCTGGTTGCCTCGGGAGTGTGGTCGTGGCTGCCATCCTGGATAGGTTCCTGGGTTACCTCAAGCTGGTCACAACTTGTCTCATGCTAGTAGCACTGGTTCGGCAACTGAAACCGTCTGAAAGTGGTTGTCCTTCGTGAAGTGTGAAGTTCTCATTCTGTCCGTGGCGCGTGTAGGTGTCGTTCGCGCTGTTCAGTGCAAACGCCACTGGTTGGTTTCTTTTTCAGGAAGACCATACAGCCTCGGTGTCGTTTAGTTACACGACAGGGATCGTAAGTTTGAGCTGATGCGCAAAACGTTATTCGCGAAGGACGGAGTACTTACTTCGCCGTCATCATTGACAATTTCAATTTGTAGATTGGTGGCATGGCACTGAACACTGCGGTCCCTCTTTACTTTGAATTGATAATGGAAACTGTGTATGGGTGGGGCGATGAAGGAACTGGGGTATGCTACATGGTGTATGACTTCACGGTGTAGAACCCACGCCAGCTGATGTCCAAACTGCATTGGTTCATGCAGGCAATGCTAACAATTGCAGTGAACACTCTAGTTCAAATCGTATTCTTGCTGGTTTTAGCTCAAGAGGTATGTTCGGCTCTCCGTTCGTTGTTGTCTGATGAGGCGTGGGTGGCGTGACGATTCAATGCTCTGCGCCGATGTAGCCTGACGGAACCGACAATCTTTGGACGGCCTGGACCACCACCGCGAGTATGGGCATATGTGCCTTCGTCATGATGTTCTTCCGTGTCGAGTAAGTAGTTTCTTTCGTTTCCACGTGTGAGGCTCACGACCGCTGACTGTTTCTGCTGTATGTGCCCTTCGCAAGGTACCGAAGACTCAGCATCGATAGAAACACGCCATTGCAAGACACTGGATGCAAATTTGATCGATCGGGGTGCTTTGGTTGACCGCTTCGGAATCCGGACGAGTCCCACAACAACAACAACAACAACAACAACAACAACAACAACACCAGTAAAATAATTATTAGCAACTTAGCAACCCAATTTTTTTGAATCAGCTACACCGTATTGCTGGATTTCTTGGGAGCGACGTGACTTTTTGGTCCAGCAGCACTCAAGTTGGACGTTGCATGAACTTTGGCCGTTTTCAATTTACCCGGTGCCTTGTGTGTCGAGCGACGCAAAACAGCGTCACCTTTCAGAGGGTTGACACTGCTCAGCAGTTTTCCTGAACAAGGCAACGCAGAGCGGTTCATGGCTTGATCAATCCAATATTGTTATTTGTATCGCTGTTTGCAGAACATCCTCACCTGCTTCTTCGTGATCAATGAGGCCCTTTTCACACATGACATGAATGGCATGTCGTTGCACAGCCAACAAATGCATCACAGCCTACGATTGCAAGACGGAGAAAATATTGAAGACTCCTCGAAGGCGGACCGGCTTGCCGCAAAGTTGTGTACCTGGTGTGTGGCGAGTGGATGTGGGAAGCACATCTTCTCAACTTCAGCAATTTTTGCGTGCACATGACTGAGGATTTGTTCACTCTCGCGCCTGATGGAACACACATTGCGCTCGTCGGATGGCTTGTACCATGACAACCGGCGATGGGAACAGTTTTGATGACGCCATGGACGTACATGACAATATCAAGGAGAAGGGGGTGATCTTCCACGACTTGGCGTCCCAGGAATATTAACGCGCATTGTGACGCCTTGTCCCCTTCTGCCAATCACACACGGAACATCGTGATCATGCGTCAGTCGTAATAAATATTTGGTTCATTTGCGGAGAGCGCGCAAATGAACCCCTGCACACAACAGCAACAATGGGCAAACCTGATCGAAGATTATCCAGCTTACGAAGTGACCTCTGGTAGCGTTCCAGATACTGTTCGAATGCGTGTGTGTGCGCAGTCCGATGAGCAGTCAGAGCGTCAAGGAACCTCGACTTCCTCAATGCTTCACCGTGGTTGTCACAACAGCGCTTCACCGATCCTTGGCAGCGCGTGAACTTCCCATGCAACAGTGCCCAATCGTCGATTGCAAACTGCTGTAACTCGTCCAACGTCTTGTAAGCCTCATTATTTTCAAAACCTGCGGATACATGACCAAAGTGGAATGATGTGTTCCGCTGTTGGTTCACTGCCAAATACAAGCGTGGCAGAGTACGAACCAGTAATTTTCCCTGGCTCATCATTTTTCACAACACTATCAAGAGAGTGACGTGAAATTTCTTGAAGATCTTGCACCACCTCAGCACCCACAAAGCCTTCGTGGAAGCTGTGCCAGTAACTGGCGGAAACCAGCATCAGAAACCGCCTTCTTAGTTCCTACATCAACCAACACAGCATCAGTGACGCCAGAAGAAACTACGCGTCGGTGACGACCTCAAAACCCTCACCTGCAACAGGCTCCAATGGCGTTTGATGAAGTCAACCTGACGCTGTGATACAGTGTCACTATTCCCTTCTGCATCGTCACTATTCGTGAATGCTGTCCACAGCGTAAATGGACGCTGTCCAACGTTGTGGTAAGAGTACGACCGAACCAACGTTGCGCCGGCCAAGTTCGTTGAAGCGACAATGTCATCTTCCGTTTGGACCGGTGCTGCGGCAGCAGCTGCACCTTTTCCATGCGCCCAGCGTTTGAACAGTTCAAACACCTCGGCAAAATTTGGATCAGGTTCCGCATGGTCAGGAAAGCTGTCCAGTCGTGCCAAAATTTGATTTCGTCTCATTTCCTTGGCGTCATCGAGTAGGCTGGCGATAACTTTCGATTTCTTCTCTAACGCTTTTATTGTATGTTCAAGATTGTCATCGACATCATCATCATCAATGCCTTCATGCCAATGTACAGCATCTGGTGCAATACGGACGCGCCCGCAAGCTTTTTCCTCCCACCCATGCACAGGTATTGCCTTCCAAACTCGGTGCCAGTCTGCATGGCGATACAAAGGGTCTTTTTTCAGTTTGTCCTCGACTTGGTCCCGCATCAGTTCCTCGAGCTGGCGTGTGGCGGCTGTGAACGCGTAGTTATTTGCCTTGCTCTTGCGAGTGAGACCCAGGCATCCCACCACAAACCGCGTTGTGAGCCCATTGATGAGCAGTGTTAGCGTGGCAAATCCAGCTACAAAAAACGTCAGGAGTGCCTGAAAGCGCCTTACATCTTCGGTAGTGCCAGCTCCAATGATGTACCAGTGGCCAACGCAGTCGGGATCCAGGTCCCCATTTTCGAGCACCGTGTTTGTTCCGTTGGGGCAATGCATGGCCTGTGTGGAAATTGCACGCACAACACAATAGCACCCCAAAACCACGATTGCATTGTAAATGTGGCCCATCAGCACAGATACATGTCATTCAAATGTGCACGAACCATGTCTTCCACGAGCAAGTCGGAGTCCGCAAGGCCAACCTCCAGAGCGAGGATCAAGCCCACGGCACCTCGTAGGCCTGACCACCAAATTAAAGTCAGCTCTTTGTGGTCGAGTTCATAACCATTGCGTTTGCCAGACCAATACAGCACGGGTGAGAGCACTGCAAGAACCAAGAATCGGATGACCATCTGTGCACCGTACACTACGAACAGCGTTCCCCAGTCTTCCAACTGTACATAGTCCTCGAAAAATATATTCTCGGCCACGATCGCTCCAGTAATTGAAAATATCAGAGTATTTGCGATGAAGTTCCACATGGTCCAGAAGTTTTCGAGGAACGTAACATTTTCAATTCGTGTGCGCCCGTACAAACTGACCGTAATGCCGAGGAACACAACGCCAAGGACTCCAGAAAAATGAACACTTGAGTTCTCGCACAAAAAAAATGTCAAGTACGCTGCTCCGATTGTCCAACTCGTCTCTTGCACCCAATTGCTCATCATTTGAAAGCAGAATATACTGATGATCCCAACAACAATGCCCGCGCCGATTCCGCCCAGGGACAGCCGAAAGAAGAATAAAAATTGGTCTCCGATAGACCTCTCAATGCTCAAGAGAGCATCTGAAAAAATGGAAAACAGGACGAGAGCCGTGCCGTCGTTGAGCAATGACTCTCCCTCTATCGCAATCGACAGCTTATGTGGCGCTCCGAGGTCGTGAAGGAGTGCGACAACAGCAACCGGATCCGTGGCCGCGAGAATGGACCCAAAACACATGCAAGCATCAAACGACCATCCGTATCGAGGGTTGTCGCCGTACACGAAATAGAAAAAGGCAAACATGAGGTATGTCGCCATCAATACTCCCGGAACTGCTAACGCGACAACATTGACGAAGGACTCCCTGAAGATATGAACATCAACGGAGTGGGCACTAGCGTACACAAGCGCAGGAATAAAGAAAAATAGCAGGAACCCAGGGTCAATGTTCACCCAGGTGTCGACGCTGTCTCCAAGCGCCCCAAGCGCCGACGGCAGTGACGACTCGAATGTGCAGCTGTCGGAGTACTCAATGCAACGAGCGTGCTTGAACTCAGAGCAGTTAACGTCGTATTCAGGATGTTCACTTGAATGGCACTCGCCAATCGAGTTCAAAGACCCAAGCAGTCCGCCGAGCACAACTAGGGCCACGGTGTACGGAAGCGGGAAATACTTTCCGGCAGACTCCAAAAGGAAGTTAACAATGACCCCCATTCCGACGAATACCGCGACAAACAACAGACCGTTGTCGTCGTGCCCGTGTGCATCGCCGTGTGCGTCACTGTCAGTTGAATTCACGTCGTCCTGCGAAGCCTCTGACAACTCGCGATGCCCAGCACTCGGTTGCTGCGCTGCCCCCAGTAAATTCAGCACTGGTGCAAATGATCTCGGCTTTACTTGCCCAAGACCACCATCGTCAATTAAAAAGGCTACTGCAACGGCCCCGACCCCAAACGCGAGCGACGTCCCTTTGCTCCAACTTTTAGGAAGGACCATAGTGGTTGAGAATGCGGATTCAAGTGGAACGAATCCCACCGCAAGCCACGCCCAAAATATTATTTGCGCGAAGTTGTGCGAACCAGTGATGGCAACCGATTTTTTTTGTCCACAGCATGAAATTGCCCTCGGTGTGGACCACTGACTCTTCTCGAAGCGTCATTCAACCGGAGCTCGAAAAGCAAAGCAAATAGCAGCTACAGTTTACAGTCGCCAAAGCCGTCACAGTCGCCACGACGTCAACCACAGTCGTCACAACCTTCACACCATCGACCACAGTCGTCACAGCACCGCCCACAGCCATTACAGTGCCACAGCATCAATCACCGGCGACAGGAGCTGTTAACTTAAAGCCGTCACAGCTGCGATCACAGCTGCGATCACAGCCGCCACAGTGGTCAGAGCTGCCGCAGTGGTCAGAACCGTCGGAGCCGTCGCAGCGTCGCAGCGTCGAAGCCGTCACAGCCGTCACAGCCGAGTGCAACGGCACAACGACCGAACGAACGACGAACAAACGAACGAACAAACGAACGAACGAACGAACGAACGGAAACGTATCCAAACAAACGTTTCAACGTCAAGAACGTCACAGCGTCAGTAACGCACAGTGATGCAACAAAGATGACGTCATAGTATCCTTATTTGGCAATATTGTAAATCAATGCAGTTATAGACGTTATAAAACATAGAATACTGTTTGTGGAGAAGTTGAATTTTTTCACGAAAAAAAACGTGATTTTGTGATTTTATCGTGGTTGCGATGGCTGCATTTGAGGCTTTTGAAATATCAAAAATGTAAACGTAGGTGAATAATTGTAATTTCAGTAGCGAGCCAAACTTCACTAATAGCGGGTGGCGACACGAGATAGTGTGCGGCAGTATCCGATGCCAAGGAAGCCAAATTGTCAAATACAAAAGCGCAAAAACGCAAAAACACAAAATAACGAGATCATTGAATGCAGCCTCACGCATGAGGAGTCCAGCGCACAACACAACACTCCATGTCTCCCAAATTTGGGAGATAACACTCCATGCATCCCAAATTTGGGATACAACGAGAACGTATGGATTTAAAACTACCACTCCTGGAACATAAGGAATAATTATATCCCACCTCAGGGATTTACTTTTGCGACAAAAAAAACCACAAAAACTTGAAAACTTGAAAACTGAAAACTTGAAAACTGAAAACTACCAAAATTCCACAATTCCAAACTTCCAAAATTGCTGATTCTAGATTCCCCAAAAGTCATAGCGTCGAATTATAGAATTTTCCTGAATTTCGTGATTCTTGAATTTACGAATTTACGAATTTACGAATTTACGAATTTACGAATTTACGAATTTACAATTTTCGGAGTTTCGATCAATCTCTCACTCACTCACTCACTCACTCACTCACAACAAGAGAACATTGAGAAGACCTCCCTCTTCCCCGCACTCACCCACTCACCCACTCACCCACTCACTCACTCACTCACTCACCCACTCACCCACTCACTCACTCACAGTCTCACTCACTGTCGCCCAAACCAACCAAGAACTCACTGTCACTCAATCACTCCACTTGCTCGCCCTCCACGCCTTTGCTGGCTGCTCGTCTTTGGCTGTGTTGGCTGTCGTCGTCGTCCGCCGTCGTCGTCGCTGTCTTCGTCCTTCAACCTTCATCGTCCGCCGCCGCCGCCGCCGCCGCCGCCGTCGTCGTCGTTGTCGTCGTCGTCGAGTTGACAGTGCCTGCCAGCTGTGCTGATTTCATTCCTTGTGAGGCGAGCTTGCAGGGAACGCAGACATTGTGTTGTTGTTGTTGTCGTCGTCGTCGTCGTTGGTGGTGGTGGCGGCAGCAGCGGTGGACAGAGTTGTTGGCAAAGCATGGCACGTAGGTTTCGAAAACCTATGGCCAGTGTTTTAACCGACCCGCAACCGGCAGGACCGGCACAGGCACCGGCACAGGCAGTTACGGCAGTAGAGGCGCCGAGGAGAGTCAACGCAATGCATTTACATCGTTGACAGGCTGCAAACCTGTGCCAGATGGAGGGGTCACAATTCGCAACTCTCCGCGGGGCACGAAGGCCGTGTCATCTTGCTGTCGGTGATGCAAGCTGTTATTTATTTTGTTTGTACAACGCTAGATTTTTCACTTGAAGCGGAAAAACAGCGACGCCAGAAACTGGGAATTCCCCCGGCAGACGTACGCGCGAAGAGCGGGGGTTGGGGGTTTAACCATGTGGAATATGTTCCGGCAGCCCGGCGATGAGGACGAGGAGGAGGACACCAATGCGTACATGCCTGAAGCTGTCAACATCACTTCGAAACTCAAGGCCCCTCCTAAGCCCAGATCTGGTGCTGGATTTGTTGGGTTGAACAACCAAGGCGCCACTTGCTACATGAACTCCCTCCTGCAAGCACACTTTATGACGCCGGAGATTCGCAACTTCATTTTCTCTTTCGACCCAGAGGAAAACTTGCAAGCTGGTCGGTGTTCGTGGATCACCAAGCAAGATGAAGAAGCACTCAAAGCATTCAAAGAGGAGAAAAATGCTAAAAGAGCAAAGACAGCGCGCTTACTTCCGCTGCAATTACAACGCCTCTTTACTGAACTACTGCATTTGGACGTGCAAAGTAGGTCAACAACGTGCTTGACAGAAGTTGGGTTCCAATGGACTGGTAGCGATGGGCGTGTACAGCATGACGCGCAAGACTTGAACAGGAACATGATGGATTGGTTGGAAAAGAGTGTCGGAGACATTTGCACGGACGAGACCGGGAAAGTTGATGACATTGTTAAGTACGTACGGTGTGCCCGTGAGTCGCGGCAAACTAGTTTATTTGTTTATAAGGGCTCACTATGTTAACAGGTGCACCTCGCAATATTATACCGAGTGTCTTCACTGCGGGCACAAGGCGAAGAGTGGGAGTCTCGCCACTGATTTAGACTTGATCGTCCCTGTTAAAGGGCACAATGACCTTGCCGATGCATTTTACGAAATGCAAAAGTCTGATAATGTCGATGGCGTCGACTGTGACAGCGAGTAAGATTTTGTTCTGAGTTTGTTGGGTCCTGTCCGCCAATTGCACCTTCGTCGATGTGTCCAATTCTGCTCGCACCATGAGCGTTGTCTCATTGCGGTCTGGTGATATTGTTGGTGCCAGGGAATGCGGCGGTGAAAAGAGGACCAAGACTCGGTACTGGAGCCTTGAAACAACACCGCCCGTGCTCATCCTCTCTCTGAAGCGATTTGATATCAACTACGCTAACATGAGCCGATTCAAAGTCAACACGAAATTCTCCTTCCCTTTGGTGTTGGACGTGAGTGCTCTCAAACGTGGTGGTAACACCGAAGATACTTCTGAAGATCCACAGAGCCCCAAAGATAGCGACAAGGACTCGGTCACATCAAAAATTCGCCACAATATGATATGGCTCGAACAATTGAAAACCAAGAATGGAGAACAAGAAGCTCGCAAACGTTACCGTCGTCTTGTGACACGGTCAAACCCAGACGATGTGTATGAACTCTATGCAATCATTATCCATTCAGGTCGGACACCTTTCACTGCATTTGTGGTCTTTTATGCGTTTGACCATTCGTCATGGTGCATCTTAGGTGGAGCATACTCCGGTCATTATCATGCCTACATCAAGGACTTCCACGCTGGCACTACTGAAAGTCCCGCGGCCACCTTGGCAGGTTCTGCTTCGGATGATAATCATGTCGAGGAAGGCAAGAGCAGCACGTCAGCAAATACCAATGACAGCGCCGCCTCGAAACAGGCGACACCAACCGTGGAGAGTGGGTCTGGTACCGACACGACATCTGTACAAGAAGCGAAGAAAACTCACGAACCTCTCGATTTACTACGCTCATTGCTGCAGCAACAGGTTGGCTAGTCCACGGTCCCGCATGAAGTTTGTGGGTGCATCTAAGCTCAATGCATGTTGCTGTGATCAGGTCGGTCACAAGTGTGCTTTGTCAGCACTCGGTTCACAAGTGCAAAAAGTCACCCGGTCATCGTGGAAGTCGTTGTTCGAGGACAAGCATGGCAAGCTCAGTGCTTTCGTCCGTAGCCACCCGAGCGACTTCAAGCTTGAGCGCGGAATCGTCCACCTGAAAAAGCGCCAAAAGAAAGCGCAAGTCGGGTCAGACGGCTGGACCAAGGTCGGCAATGCCCCTGCCACACAAACGGCTGGTGGCGGCTCCAAGATTGACCAAAATGCCCGCTCGAACAAAGGCCGTGCAGCTTGCCGCCCGGACGCACATCTGCAAAAGCAGTGGGGAGTGTAAGTCTATTTTGTTGACCTATCTCAAGTGCCCAAGAGTCACTTTTTGACCAAACACGTTGCCTCGACCAGGTGGTACGATTTTAATGATTCGCATGTCTCCCCACTGAGCATATTTGGGATTGAAAAGCAGTTCGAAGGCAAGGAGAATGCATACATGCTCTTCTACCGACGCATTTCCTCAAAGTCGAATAGTTCGGCAGCGTGGGGAGCAGGTGCCAAGAGTTCGGACACCGCTGCTCCGAAGACGAAAGTGTCCGCAAAAGACATTCTTGTGGGCAAAGGCAATGCACCAACCGGAAAACCAGAACCGCCACCACTCCGCCCGGTAAATTTCGCATGATGCGAGATGAATCGGCTTTAAGTTTCTTGTTGTTGTTGTTGTTGTTGTTGTTGTTGTTGTTGTGACCAGTGTCGTTGATTGTGGGCGTGAAATGCAGGTCCCGCCATTTTGGGAAAATTATGTAGCCGAACGCAACAAGAACTTGTCTTTGCGAAGGGACCTGTTCGACAGGCTAGCAAATCAAGTGAGCCGTTAACTGTCCCTGTATTCCACTGTTATTAGTCAGCGATCGCTCACGGACGTTTTTGTCGTCAGATAAGTATCCACATATTCCGCCCACGCCATTTCGAGCTCTGCACAGACGGTGAGCGGTTTGTCAAGCTTCCAAATGACTCATCGAACCCAGCGAGTGAGTCCAAAGATACGACTGGGCAAGATGTTTTGTCCATGTCAGTTGATGCACGCATTGGATGGGAAGCTTTGAAGGTAATGCACTGTAATATGATCGACACTGTTGGACAAAACTTTATGAGGTATTTGTTTGCCCCACCAGACTTTGCTCTTGGAGAAGCATGGAGTGTCGAACGTCGGTCATTGCCGTTTCCTTCACCACGTGAACCCGCGACGCACTAGTGACGGATTTTTCCTCGGCGGCAAGTTTGCTGGCCCAGTGGCCGTGGAATCGTTGGAGAAAGACACCACCGTGGAGCAACTGGAAGAAGGCTCTGCGCTGCTCCTTCTTGAGTCTGACGTTATCGACGCCTTCGCCGACATGCGTAGAGCTTCGGCGCCTTTCATAACAAAAGGTGCAACTCAGCGGAAAATCCTTGCAAATATCGTGGCGTCGAAACAACAGGCTCTCGAATCTGCGCAGAGCGCGATGGACGAGGTAAATGGCATTGTGCACGAAGGCGATGAAGAGGAACCCAGCAAGGCCTCTACATCGTCAAGTGCAGCTCCTGCGCCTGCGCCTGCACCTGCACCTGCACCTGCACCCGCGCCTGGACCCGCGCCTGGACCTGCTCCTGGACCGAAATCATGGGCCAGTTTGGCGGGAGGAGGCAACCAGAGTTCTCAATCCCGAACGTCGAAAGCACAGGAGATTATTGACGATGACTCCCCACTGCCGATGGTCATCAGTGCCGAAGAACGCCAAAAGTTAGAATCACAGCTCGCTACAGCCAAGCAGCAATACACGAAGTACGCGGGGCAGGTTAGTATATCGTCGAGATTTATGAGATTAGCACGAGAACATCGCTCCAATCTGTTTTGCGATGCACTGCCAGATGAAAGTTCTAACCGCCACAGTAGCAGCATACAGAAAAGCGTCTGCAAGCAACATCCCAACAGGATCGGAAAAGGCTTTGCCCGACAGAAAACCACTATCCTTGCAATTAACGCTACTTGCTCCAACTCTGAAGAAACGCGACTGCCTTTCAAAGGAGACATCTCAAGTGGTCCATGTAAGAACAAGCATCAGTGCACAACCTCTCTTTCAATAACTGCTCACGCATCAGTGTACGCGAACAGGTTTCGGACAAAACTGCACGACTGGAACTTCGCTTTTACTGCAAACCAGGGTGAGATGGAAACGTGCACGATTGCTTTTTGCTCCGTCCGCTTACTGAAAACATCATCGTTACTGTAGAATCACGATGGAACAATTACGTGCACGTATTTACGGTTGTGCACTTCGAGAAGGACATGGAATTTTCAACGATTCTTGTCTCATACCGCCAGCTGCACTGAAGAATATCAAGGTCAGAACTGCTGCTGCACCTGTATTGCTCGCACTGAAGCACTCACGGTCATCGATTGATTTGCTTTGATTTGCATCTGTGAATATATGTGTTGTTTCGCGATTGCCCGGTAGCTTCATCTTGTCCGTTACGGCAAAGGTCGGGTTATGTCTCGATTCGAGTTGCTGCAGCCGAACTACTACAAGCGTGACAAGCCATTGGGGACTTGGGATATCGAGGACCAAGCCGAAATAATCGTTGAGCTCGTTCCAACTGACTCATCGGACGGAAAGGCCCCTCGAAACTTACAGCTGGCGAAACGAGAAGAACATAGACGTAAGCACAGCGTGCAGGTGTCTGTGGTAACCGCACCCGAAATTTTGAGTGCATTGTACAGCGAAACACCTACGTCGCCAGGGGCCCAACAGCTGCAGGCTGAGCAATCAATTCAACTTGATCTTGGGGCCCGTGCGAGTCAGTTGCTTCAACATCTGGTCAAAACATTCCGCCTGGCCAACAATCAGAACAAAACGAGTTATCGGCTACGACTCATGAACAACACGGACTTGCTTGGATCCTCGTTCGCTGAAGATGGCATTTTGTGCCAGCCATCCGACACAGTCCGCAGTGACCAAGAGTACCGTTTGGAGTACGGACAAGGTTTGGCTGATAACGAAGTGATGATTCGTGCAGGTCTCATCATTGGAAATGATCGCTCCCACAAAGGTGGCGGTGGCACTTCAACGAAATTAGTGGAACTCGTTGCTGCAGAGCACACACGTGTGTCAGATTTCAAGAACCAGGTTTTGCGAGCTACTTGGTCGATGAATTCGCCGAAGAGCTCAGAGCCTGGGCAATGGCGCTTCCGCAAAGTTACACTCATGGGCGATTTGGGCGATCTGTTGACCGAACACGGTGACATTGGACAAGCCGGTTTGTCAAATGGTTCAGTGGTCTGGCTTGAGCAAGGTGCTCCGCCGAAGAAAGACGCTGTAAATGTGAGTGTCAAGTTATGGCTCCCAATCCGGAAGTCGCTCGATGCCGCGGACGTCGACAGCTCAGCCGAGGGTATTCCACTCAAAGACATGTCCAAACATTCTGAGACCAAAGGTGATGACGACGTCAACGCATCAGCACAACAGGTACTTGATCCGACCACTATTATTGCGGAGTCCAACGCACTGCGAAGCGACTCATTGCTCTCAATCAGAGTGTTTGAAGCACTTTCGAGCACCACACTGGGGCAGGTCAAGCGGGCGATATTGCAGGATAGTCGGGTAATCGCCGCTGTCAACCAAGGCTTCTGTGGGGACATTGTTCGTGCCCTCCTTCAAAGTGGGCAACTTACAGAGCACCATGTCAGGTTTCGATATTTGGAACAGCGCAACGTTCCAGGGAAAATATTCAAAGGCTCAAAGCGCCACAGCATGAGTTTAAAAGATTTGCACATCTCATCTGGAAAAACAGGCCGTATCGGGCGACACTTTGTCGCGGAATTACGCTCGGAACCAGAAGACCTGCCTGATAGTGCTGTGGTGCGTTTGTGCGCGATGCACGCGCGCTGCAGCATTGTCCTTGACATTGTGTTGTACCTTACAGGTTTTGTGGTTGCAACGTCGAAGTTATCCTCACAACACACCTCGCTGGCCACCCTTGGATGTCACATGGGCAGATGCACCATCGTCCATCACAGTGCGTGCTTTGAAGGATCACTTGGCAACAGTGTCGGAATTGGGTAGTATCCCCGCAAATCACCAAGTACGCATCTCATTGACAGCGTGTGTCTGGTAAACTTTGTGCATGAGTGGCGTTTATATTCTGATGTCTAGGCGCTCGCCAAGTTCAACTTGAAAGGTAAAAACATGCACACATGGACGGTGTTGTACGACACGCCAGCTGCGTCAGCGTCCGGCAAAGTAGGAGGGGCCATACCCAGCAAAAAGGGTGGAAAGTCCAAGAAAAACAAACCAAAAACGCTCAAACAGTATGCGGTCGACGACGGTGCGCTCATCTGTGTGCGAGACTTACGAGACAACGGTGGCGGCGGTGAGGGTGGTGCTGCGGCGGCCCCAGACTACTTCATGCGGTTCGAGGATGAATGCGCAAAGCAAGGGTGGGTAACTTGACTCGGTGAACAGAGCATGATGAACCTTTGACGTGTCATCTGTGTATTGCGTAGTGCCACTGCGTCTGCGACCACGTCGTCCAATCGGCAAGGAAAGTCCGGAAAACGAAGAGCACACGCGAATGCTCCAGAGATAGATATTCTTCAACCCAAATTCTTTGGTGGCGGAGAAGATGTTGACGTTGAAGAAGAGGAGGCTGCAGCAGAACCACAAGAAGTATGTTTCGAGACCTCTGCATGATTTCACTTTCGCGCTCGTAGCATCGCCTTTTTGTGCCGCTGACCTGGTGTTGCTGCATGCTAATTGTGTCCCGACCAGCCCACCTTCAAATACGCACAGGGCCAGCAGCTTCTACTCGAGATGGGGTTCACAGACGTCGCTAAAATCCAAGCTGCCCTGCTGAATTGTAACGGCGATGCACAGCAAGCTGTGAACTTTCTCTTCTAAGCCTATAATGTTTATTGAATGTGTCTTACTCATCGTCGGAGTCACTTTCGGGCTCTGGTTCCACTGGCTCACCGAGCTCGATTTGTTTTGCCACCAGCTCTTTGTAGATTTGCTTACGTTGAGTGTACTGCTTTTTGTAGTTGTCAGCCGCCTTCTTGGCAATGACTGAGCGTTCTGCTGCCAACCCTTCCACTCTGGACAAATTGTCCTGAACCCACGGTCCGAACGATTTCACTTGCTCTGCGGCATCTGATTTGAGCGCCTTTGTAGATTGCTTCAAATCACGGATTGCCCGCTTCAATTTTCGTGCAGCCGTTCCCAACGTGCCGCCTCCGGCCGCCATCTGCAACGCAACGGAGATCACATCAGCGCAAGCCCATGCCGACGCGCCATCATGTCACGCAACACACCTTCTTGATTAACTCAGCCACCTCCTTTTGTCTGTCCGTGATTCCTGTCTTCGCCTTTGCGACGTCTTCTTTGAGTTTCGGAAGTTCTTCCTTCGCTTTGACTAACTCTTCGGCCTTGGCGCCTCCCGCTCCTGTGATCTTCTCAAAATTCGCCTCCGCTGCCTTCAGTTTTTGCTTAGCCAATTTCACCTCCTTGACCTAATCACATTATTAATGGAAACCAAGCCATGAGCGCACATGTTGTTTCGTGCGCGGCGAGCATCACCAAAAAAACTGCACCTTAAGGGCTGCCTTTTTCTTCAGTTTGTTATACTTCGCAGGATCAGCGGGACCATCGCCATCCAAGTCATCCATCGCATCGTCACCGGCTGCAGCCTTTTGTGCTGCTTTGAGCTTCCGCTTTAATGCGGCGACCTTCCGCTTCAATGCCACTTCTTCGGGGTTTCCAGATGCCTAGTCGTACAATGCGTGTCACGTTTGTTTTGTAAGTCAGAAAAGCCCAAATTGCATATACATCAAAGTCGCTCATGCACTCACCAGTTCTGCTTCCTCTTTCCGCGCTTTTTTCACCGCCGCATTGTGCTGCTTCCCAATTCGAACTGCAGCTGAGAGTAAATCGTTGCGGCATTTTTGCTGAGCAACCTTCAGCTGCGTTGAACTGATGTCGCTGTCAGCCACCTCTTTGAATTCACGAAGAATGCTCTATGCACGCAACGCGGGACACAATATTAGACGCAAGACCGATGTGTGCTCGATAACAATCAAGAGGGAGCCTCACCAATTTACTCTCAATATCCTCCAGTTTTTCCTCGCCCTTGGAACTGAAGTTCGCTGTCGCGTCGTTGGCAGCTTTGATGTCACGCACCAGAGAGTTTTTCTGTTTCTTAAGCTTGAGGGACTTTGCCTTCAAACTCTTCAAGTTAGTGTCGGACTTGCTATTGAGCCCAGTCAAAGTCTCTTCCAACAGTGTCTTGAGCTCCTCAATTTTCTTCTTCAGAGTTCGATTATTCTTGATTATTTGTCGCGGATCGTGTGCAGCAGACGCAGAAATGGTGTTTTGAACTTCCTCCAAGAGCTCTGTCAGCATATCGTGCTTATCTTGCAGTCGCCTGTGCACGCCAACGTAAAAAAAACAAAGTTACACCTCGATGCGACAGCATGCAAGATGACATGAAGATGACGACATCAAACGCATCTACACACTTAGTTTTCGCCACGGCAATTTCGGCTGCTCGAGACAACTTGATGTTCTCTGTCCCTCCTTGGTTGATGATCTGAATCAACTTTTGCAGATTGGCCGGCATGGGGCTGTCGTCTGTGTTCTCGCGTTTGGCCCGTGCCACGACCTCACACTTGGCATCCTCGAACGCCTCTGCGGCTGACTTTTCCAAAAACACGCCGTGCAATTCAAGCTTTTCTTCGTAGTCATACAGAGTGTCAATAATGTCTTCTGCCATTTCTTGGTATTCCTCAATCTGTTGTGTGAATTTACGGAGTTCGATGGCAATCTGCGTCTTTTCGATCATCCGGCTCTGCTGCTGCTGGGCAGTGAGCAACGTCGTGTTGTCCATTTCATTTTCTAGGTCTGTCTGAAGCCGATCACGCTCGAGCTCGAGCTGCTCAATTGTCTTGGGGGCTTCCTCGTCCGCCATTTTAGAGTGTTGTTTCTAAAAAGTACTACGTTCTGCGCCAGACCGAAAAAGCGTGAAAGTTTTCCGAGCACACTGTTAAAGCGAAATAGACACGGCAAACGGCACACGGTATTGGCACCAACAGCACCAAACTATTGCACCACGCCCGAACGACAGTGCTTGCGAGAATCACGAGTAGAACACAAAGGATAATTTGAAGCAACCGCTGAAACAGTGGCGCAACGGTGCTGATCGAGGTAGTTATACCTCGCCCTACTTTCACAGGGGTACATGCATTGTCTGCGACGGCTCGTCCTGAACTTCGGAATGGAAGGATGGAGTCATGACAAACAAGCAATAGGACACCACCAAGCTGGCAAGTATTGCGGACTCAGATTGGTGGGGTAGTGAATGGCAGTCGTTTCGTCGTTGTGAGCATCGAAGCACATGTAAGTATTGAACAGCGACTGTCAGCTTCGGCGAAACAACCACCGTCCAATGGACAGATCTAGAAGCAGCATCAGACAGATGAGAGAGACGACTGAAGAGAGACACTACACGAGAAAAGAAAGATCATGGAGATTGGATGCCCGGTTGACGACAATACCCAACTTCGCAGTCAAACGACCAAAACGAACGCACCGAGACGAACGAACGAACGAAAGCGAACGAACGAAAGCGAACGAACGATCGAACGATCGATCAATCGATCGACCGAAACCAACAAACGCAACGCACGAACGAACAAACGAACGAAAGACGAACGAACGAACGAACAAACGAACAAACGAACAAACGAACAAACGAACGAACGAACATTCGATGCATTCATTCGCAGCCAACAACCAACCAACAACCAACAACCAACAACAAACCACAAACCACGGCCTCCCACACCCACCCACACCCACCCACCCACCCACCCACCCACACAGATACAACACAACAACAACAACACACTCACTCACTCACTCACTCACGCTCACTGACTGACGGTCACTCACTCACTCACTCTCTCACGGTCACTGAGTCACCATCAGTCAATCGAGCAGTACGAGCAGTCAATCGATCGATCGCTCGATCGATCGATCCATCGATGGAGTGGTGAGGGTGAGCGAGGGAGTGAGAGAGAGGGGGAGTGAGGGGGTGAGTGAGGGGGTGAGTGAGTGAGTGGGTGGGTGAGTGAGTGAGTGGTGACTGTGGTGACGCCAAGAAGGAAGGAAGGAAGTGTGGTGGTTGGTTGGTTGGTTGGTGCACTGTTTGTTGTGCAGACGTGTACTACCACCACAGGCCGGCCGCACTCACACACACAAGACCAAGCAAGCAAGCCAACGCACACCCACCCACCACCCACCCACCTCACCCTCACCCTCACCCTCACCCTCACTCACCCAATCACTCACTCACTCACTCTCTCTGCCCGCCAACCAACCGCAG
>ENA-OWNT01002360-OWNT01002360.1-seawater-metagenome-genome-assembly--contig:-NODE-2360-length-19890-cov-4.261192_pt1 | contig 19890 bp, 18 predicted proteins | sample MGYA00238136_ERZ651165 | MGnify/ENA primary metagenome ERZ651165 (study PRJEB26861, sample SAMN08777766) | seawater metagenome | isolation source: coastal seawater | place: USA: Florida | collected...
CACACTCACTCATAGTGCCACGCACTCACTCACTCACTCACTCACTCACTCACTCACTCACAAACTGTCACTCACTCACTCACTCACTCACTCACTGTTCTGTTCGGTCGCGTACAGTCCAGCCGCTGGCTGCAGCCGCAGCAGCAGCTTCAAACTAAACCGCCCAACCAACCAACCAACCAACCAACCAACCAACCAACCAACCAACCAACCAACTGCTTTGTCTTCAAACTCCACTCAAACTCCGCTCAAAACTCACTGTCACGTGTCACATCGTTTGTTCGTTCCTTCCTTCCTTCCTTCCTTCCTCCCTCTTCGTTGGTCCTGCCTGCCTGCCTGGGCTGCATTGTTGCACGTGTGGGTGTGCGTGTGCGTGTGCGTGTTGTTGGTTGTTGTTGGTTGTTGTTGGTTGTGTGTCGTCTCTGTCCGTGGCGCGTGTTGCGCCACCACGCCACCGCTGGCTGGGCTGGCGTTGGTTCGGTTCGGTTCGGTTCTTTTTGCTTGCTTGCTGGCTGGCTAGCTAGCTAGCGAGCTTCGTGCGCGCGTGAGACCAACACAAAACCCAACGCACCTCTCTCTCGACTGTATCATACTCGAGTAGTGTGCGGACGGACCTGTCTGACCTGCCTGACGACCTGCCTAGCAGCCTTTGTTTGTTTGCCAGTCCCCGAACGGAACGGAACGCTGACCCCCAACGCTGCTGGCGCTGACGCGGACGCTGGCCCTGACGCTGATGTTGACGCTGACGCCGACGCCGACGTTGGCGCTGGCGCTGAGCTGGCGCTGGAGTCGGTGCTTGCCCTCCGCACTGGGCTTGACATCAGAGTCGTCATTCTCCGTTGGACAGTGCCACGTGGAACTTCGCAAACGAGCTGGCCTCCGAACCCTCGCGCGCCAGCGTGATCTGTGATCGGCGTCGTCGAAAGAAGGTTGCTGGTTCACGACGAGGTCACTGGCAAACAGCTTCGGCTGCCGTCATAGGCCACGAGCTCCAATTCTACGTCGGACGCGCCCTCTTCGCGCAGCGACCTGACAACTTCCGGTCTTCTGAGGAACACACTCCTGTTCGTTCCCGCAACTGTCCGTGGCCATCGTGAACGCACGCACATGGGCCTGGCGATAGTTCGCTCGCTGCGCGAGGGCGAGGCAACGGTTGAGACAACGACACCTCAGCACGAGGTAGGTAGGTCGGCGGTGCGCTCGCAGCAGGCAATCAATATTATGGCCGGAGACCAACAAGAAGGACTCGGGCACACTGCAAAAATTTAAAAATTTCCCACACAAAACCAAACGACCTTACCTCAATCTTTCTTTCTCAAACCACAAACAGAAGGCACAACTTCACTGACATTCACTTGGCGAGTCCTCGGGCAAACTGTGAATGCAGCAGCGCCGGTAAAGAAACAAAACTGAGCTTTTGTGCCTCGACTAGCGCGCCAGCACAAACTGAGCGATGGGCATCCTCATTCTCTTCGCCTACTGCTTCAACGTGGCCGCCGCTGCACTGGCCCCCGCCGTCGACGACGCGGCTTTCACGATTCTGCCACTCGGCAATGGTGCAACAGTGTCCGGCGGGTTCAAGAACAGCGTGTCGGGCAACTTTTCAACCGTGGGCGGTGGACTGTACCACCGCGCGCTCGGTCCTCGAAGCACCATTGCCGGCGGCAGCCACAATCTCGTCGCCGCGCAATCCGAAGGTGGATTCATCGGTGGAGGCGGGGCGGACGCACACGCAGTAGGTCCCAACGTCGTCGGTAGCGACTACGGCGCCGTTGTGGGTGGGCACGACAACACTGCTGTGGGCCCGTTCTGCTTCGTTGGTGGCGGAGAAGGCAATGAAGCCGGAGGTCTCGTGTCCGTGGTCTCCGGCGGCGAAGCAAACACCGTGTTTGCAGACCATGCCGTCATTGCAGGCGGCATCGACAACTTCGTCTCCGGCAGCCCCTACGCGTCCATTTTGGGTGGCAGTTGGAACTACGTAGGATCTGGTTCCAACGGCTCTGCGATTGCCGGCGGAGCGAACAACATGGTCTCCGCCAGCCACGGTTTTATTGGCGCTGGTTTGAACAACTATGTGTACGGCAAGTATGCCGCGGTGATGTCTGGTACCCTGAACGAAGCTGGAACCTTGGCCGTGGTTGCTGGCGGGCGTCGCAACACCGCAGACGGTGTTGGAGCATTCATCGGCGGCGGCGGCGACGTAGACGTTGGCACTGGCTTCAACCGAGCGTCGGGGACGGCATCGTCTGTGTTGGGCGGATTTGCAAATACTGCGTCCGGCACAGGCTCAGTCGCGATGGGCTCTCGAACCAAGGCCAGTCACAATTACTCCTTGGCTCTCGGCTTCGACCCTGATTCAACCGCCGCGCAACCGTGCGCGACCATGGGAGACGGTTCCATCAACATGTGCACGAAGCTCGGAGTGTTCGTGAACGGAGTGCCGATCCACGTCCCGGACTCGACCAACGTCGTGGATGACGTCCAGCTCGCATACGTTGCGAACGGGCTTTACAACACAGCCACGGGATACGTCAGCATTGTCATGGGCGGATCGTCCAACAGTGCCACCGGTTCTTCGTCGATGATTGGCAGCGGCATGCTGAACCTGGCCTCTGGCAGTCTCTCTGCTGTTGTGGGAGGGGACGGCAACGTCGCCACCTCGGACCGAGCTGCTGTCGGTGGAGGCAGCTACAATGGCGCGACCGGTGTAACATCCACCGTCGGCGGCGGTCAATACAACACTGCTGGCGGAACAGAGAGCTTCGTAGGTGGCGGGGGCTCGAACTCCGCGATGGGTCGAGCGTCGGCGGTGCTGGGTGGAGGAATCCCGTCGTTGGGAAGCCGCGCGCGCGGGCGCCAACTCTCGGCAGGCGGCATCGAGTCGCCGTCATATTCTCCCTTTTTTGGCAATAGGGCGTTCGCAGACTTCAGTGCAATTTCCGGCGGGACCGAGAACGTCGCGACCGGCGTCGCATCGTCCGTTGCCGGCGGCTTTCAGAACACGGCGAGCGGTCGAACGAGCTTGGCCGCTGGCAACAAAGCCTCCGCCGTCCATGCCTTTTCCGCCGCGCTCGGGTTCGACACCTCTGACCACATGTGCTTTTCGCAAGGAAATGGCACCGTCAACTTGTGCGCTGACAAGGGCGTCTTCGTGATGGGGCAGCCCGTGCAAGTGTTGCATCGATCCAACTCTTTCGACGCGCCAGGCACCACCATCGCGGGCGGCTTCAACAACATGGCGTCAATCAACGCCTCCATTGGGGGTGGTGACTCCAACAGCGCGAGTGCGTTGGCGTCTGTCGGCGGCGGCGTCGCAAACTTCGCCATCGGATTCGCAGCCGTAATTGGGGGCGGGTTCACCAATGCTGCCGTTGCCGCGTATGCGACAGTGGGAGGAGGTTCGTCGAGCATCGCTGTGTGTGTCAAGGTGCACCGTCGCTGGACTGTTTTCACCTGTTAATTGGCGGTTCGTAGGGCACTCGAGTTCCGCTGCGGGCGACAGCGCCACGGTTTCCGGTGGACGGTTCAATATCGCAGGAGGAGCGGGTGCTGCGGTAAGAATCTGTGATTGTGGCGCGTGCTGATTCTGATTTTCTGTGTGGTCACTGCGCATTGAAGTGACACTCTCCCGCTTGATGCCCTGCAGATCGGTGGCGGAGACAACAATATCGCTGATGGTGAATTCTCCGCTGTTGGTGGTGGCACTGTCAATGCCGTTGTGTCAGCCGCCAGTTTCGTCGGTGGTGGTGTTGCGAACACGGTTATGGGGAACTACTCAGCGGTTGCCGGTGGCGCTTTGAACTCCATCTCGGCGCACAACGCAGCAGTTGGCGGTGGTTCGGGGAATCTTGTATTCGGTGACTTCGGCATTGTTGCAGGCGGGGAGTCCAATGTTGCAGACTTCAAGGCAACAGTATCCGGTGGCGATCACAACTCGGCCATGGCGGACCACGCGGTGGTATCGGGTGGATCCACCTCAATTGCAGATGGCATCGGCTCCGTGGTCGGTGGAGGCGCATACAATGTCGCTGTTGGCTACGCTGCGGTTGTTGCCGGAGGATTCGCAAACACCGCGGCGGGACCAGGCACGTTCGTTGGCGGCGGCGGGGCTGTGGGACTGGACGGTGCTCCAAACCGTGCCACTGGAGACTTTTCTTCCATCCTCGGTGGTTTCAGCAACGATGCCTTTGGCAACGCGTCAACAGTTCTCGGAGGATTTGGCCACACGGTCAGCGGATTTGCCAGCGTAGCACTGGGTGCCAACACGCATGTTTCACACAAGCACGCTGGAGCTTTCGGCTTCGGATCTCTGGAGCCTTGCTACAGTGCGGGAGCCCACACTTTGAGCATTTGCGCCGAAGGTGGACTCTTCGTGAACGGCATGGAGATTGGTGCAGGCGGTTTTGTTGACTCTTCGAACGCCGCGAATGGCAGTCACTCTTTCATCGCAGGTGGATTCGGGAATGTTGCCAAAGGTGGTGCTTCCGGTGTGGTGGCTGGGTCCTACAACGGCGTCCATGGGTACGCCTCAGTGGTTGTCGGTGGCGAGGCCAACGCCGTTCACGCCACATCAGCTTCAGTGGTGGGAGGGCGTGAGAACATTGTGAATCCCTCCGCGACGTACAGTTTTATTGCCGGCGGCGATAGCAACACAGCACTCGGCTCGCGGTCAGTGGTGCTCGGACACAACGGAACCACATTCCATGATTCGTCCATGGTTTTGGGTTTCGAGTCTGGTGGGACGTGTTGGTCGGAAGGCAAGGACACCGTTGCCATCTGTGCTCCTGGGGGATTTTTTGTGAATGGCATCCAAATGGATGGCGCCGGCTTCGAGGACACCTCCAACAACTTCTTCGACGGTGAATACACTGTCGTTGTGGGAGGTGCCCAGAGCACAGCCCTCGGCTCATTTGCCTTCGTTGGTGGAGGGTACAATAATATGCTCGTCGGGGAAACTGCGGCCATCGTCGGCGGCCAGGGGAACTATGCTGGTGCCAACGGTTCAAGCATCGCCGGAGGATTCCATAACGATTGCGTTGGCGTCCTGTGTGCTGTCGCTGGCGGTGAGCACAACGCCGCGCTCGGATATTTCGCCGCAGTCGGGGGTGGTACTTTCAATTCTGCCGTGGGATACCAGTCCGTCGTCTCAGGCGGCATCTCCAATGTAGCGAGAGGTCCGTCGTCTGTCGTCAGTGGAGGCGCCATGAATGACATTCTACCCATTGGCCAAAAGGGGGCGATCGGTGGTGGATCCTTGAATACCATCAATGCAGATCACGCCACGATCGGTGGCGGCCAAAGAAATAGGGTTGCCGGAACTCATTCCATCGTCAGCGGCGGCTACGGAAATACTGCTCTCGGCGACTACAGTGCCGTCATTGGGGGAGCCCAAAACATCGTAACCGGGTCAAAATCAATGGTTTTCGGAAGTGGCGCCAATGTATCGCACAACTATGCGGGTGTTCTGAGTTTCCGAGATCCTGGTGCTGGCTTGGGCGCCTGTTCCAGTCAAGGCGAAGGCACCTTGAACTTGTGCGGCCGCGTCTTCATTGACGACACGGACTTGGTGGCCGCTATTGAAGACACCAACGATCGCGTATATGCTCTTGAAATCAATGCTACATCAAACAATGCGACAGAATTCGTTTTAGCCTTGGAGGCGGTGGAAGCTGAGAATGCCGTTCTAACAGAGCGCATCGACACGCTTGAAGGCAACCTGACACAGCACCGGGACCAGATTCTGGATCTAGTAAGCCTCGTGAAAGTTCAGTCCGCCATCATAGTTGATCTCAACACTTCGCTCCACGAGCTTCAGGCTGAGGTCGCGATCCTCTCGCAAGGAGCATCTTTTGCTCCGACGACAGCTGAATCTATAATGGACACCACTCTCGACATCGTTGACTCGACACCTTGCGGTGCAGGATGCGACACCACCGTTGCCATTGCTTCTGCTGCTGCAGTGATAACGACCGATGTGTCCTCCACTGCTAAGCCCGCGTCCACATCGGCGCCTGTTTCATCACGAGCAGTACAGTCCACTGCACTTGCGACTTCTGTTGCAACGTCTACCAGTGAACAGCGTCCCACCGTGGACGACAAAGACGACATTACTTCCGCCAGCACTGTGGCTGTAACGACAGCGGCGCCTGCCACCGCGGATTACAACATGACTTCCGCCGTCACTGCAACTGCAACGACGACTTCCACTACATCCACAGTTGATGCGGAGCAGGCACTGTTTGACGCATTTGGGGTGAATTCATCAAACACGACGGCCGAATCGCTAATCTCGAACTTTCTCGGCACTCTGTCGGGCGATGGGAACGAGTCAGCTACAAGTGATCAAAATGTTTCTGAGACGGTGAAAATAATGTCCACATTCATTCAGTACGCGATGGCAACGTCTTCGTCGTCAGAACTTGAAGAGCAACTTCTCGATGGCATCAGCCTCATTGGTGACGGGCTGTCCTCCACAACGACGGACGACAGCGTTGTGGATCAATTTCTTGAAACTGTCAACGACTTTGCTTCGTGGTCGCAATCGTCTTCGAGCGACTCTTCGGACACAACCAACACCATTGAAGCGCTAGACGACGTCCTCGAAAATGTGTGTGCTGCCTCTTTGCAAGAGGGCTCCGGTCAAACTTCTTACACAACAGAGCAATACTCGTTGTCCTGCGCGTCGCCGCTCGGTGGAAATGGAAGCAATGTCACCGGTGTGGTGGTCCAAACCGATAGTGTGTCAGTATCCGTTGGGGATGTCGATGGCACGGTTTCTGTGTCCACCTGGGACGCTTCTCAATTGGGCTCCGACAATGAAACCAGTCAAGTCATTGTGTCAGACGTGGTTGGTGTGAGCCTCACAACGGAGGACGGGGAGTCATTTGTAAGTTTCGTTTGTGAATGTGCCTCTGCCAGTGCCGTCCGGTTTGCGCGCGACACAGGGTGTTCAGGTGACACGTTTCATCACACACTGTGCCATGCCATGTTACACCCATAGGTTGAGACAGAGGACACCAGTAGCGGCATCGCCATCGCCATTGCCGTCACGGCGTCTGTCCGCAATCAATCTTCTGCTCTACGACGAAGGCTGTCATGCAAGTACTGGGATTCTGAGCATGACGATTGGATTGGACGTGGTGTGTTCTTGAAAGGCATAGTTTTTGATCAAGCAACCGCTTCATTCGCTTCCGCCGACTGCGTATCTTCGCACCTCACCCTTTTCGCGGTCGAAGACGACTCCGAGGCTGTTAAACTTGTGGATGCGAAGGCAAGTGCCATGTGCAACCGCGGCAACATTGTTATGGTCGTATTTCTCATTTGTGCTTGTGCCGTCCGCACCATTGACAACAGATAAGTGCACTCTCAGATAGATTCAATGCCATGAAAGGAGTGGACCTGTTGGATGGCAATACGGAGATCAACTCTATCGTGCCAGTCACGTTTGCGGTGGTTCGTAGTGAAGTATCTTGTCCGTACATTCTGCTTTCGCACACCATCACGTGTGGTGGCTGGATTGTTGATTGCAGGCCACGGGTTTGTTTTTTGTGGCCATCGTTGTTTCGAAAGTGCGCAAAAACAAAGAAGCAAAACGGAGTGCAAAAAGAGTGTTTTTGCAAGATGGGGAATTGTCCAAGCCTGGAGTTCTGCGTAGCGCAGAGTATGATGCGATTCTTCGAGGCTGGCTTCCTGCGAAGCAGGTTGTGTGGCTCATGTTTCTAGAGATTCTGACCTCAAACGCGATTCTGTCGATGATGTTTTCGTGGGGGCATGACCACATCGTTTTCACACGCGGAGACAAGGCGTTCATCCTTTACGCCAGTGTGCTGAGCACATTTTTGGCCGTTGTCTTCTTCGAGGGCGGGACCCCGGAGACTGATGATTTCTGGATTAGCATGCTAGATGCTTTCGTTAGCTCGGCATTCGCGAACATTTTACTGTTCCCCGTTCAATACCTCCTGCCGTTCATGATTGAGAACGTGAACTCGCTTCAAACGTCGACCGTTCAGGCGGAATCTGTGGTGAAGCTTCAACTCAACAAGTTGAAGCGCAAGTTGTTCGGATCAAAAAAATCCAAAAAAGCGGTGCCAACGTTCCTTGCCTCTCTGACAGGCAATACCAAGGTGGCCCCAGAAACTAGTTTGAAAGTTGTGGTTGGTCTGTGGCAAGACCACACCCCGCAAAAGTCCGAGACCATTCCCGTGCGAGTCACTAGAACTGCCAGCAGTGACGCGAAACCTGTCGCAAAGCACGGTTTCGTTCGGCGACACTCGTCCGCCGCCGAGAGAGCTGCCGAGGCCAACGAACGTGCCAAAGACCTAAAGCGCGAAGATATCGATGTGCGGAGCTTGAGGTTTTGTTGCACGAAAGTGAAGCTACCTCAAACGCGCTCGGCTTGGTTCCGGCATGCAAAAGAGAACGACGTCACCTTCGATACTAGCGAATCCAAAGAGAAGCTTAAAGCCATTGCCCAGTTCCAAGGGCTCGTGCGTCACAGACAGCATGTTCGACGCTCTCTTCGCGAGATGGAATTTGAGTCGTGGTACCACCACATGAAGCAACGCCGCAATGTCCTTGCGACGATCAATTACTTGTTCGTCACGCTTCTCAGTGGGTTCACGCTTGGAATTTGCCTCCTTCTCTCTGCTGCTTTTACGGAACAAGAATGCATCGACTGGGTCGTCAACGTGATTCAGTCGTTGGTAGTATCAGCGCTTCTAACAGATCCTGCAATCGCACTCAGCATGTTGCTGCTGAAGCTGTTCGGGGCTTGGATTCTTCTGCGTCTCGACCGCAAGACACGCGTCAAAGTAGAAGAGGCAACTCGAGACCTGGAAAAAGTTGTGGAGGAGGTTCGCCAAACAAAAGAAATAGAAGTCCTAGAAACCGCAATCGCGACAGCAAAGGAAGCTGGAGTCGACGCGAGGGCAATATCGTTGGCGACGTCTGCGGCTGCTGAAGTGAAACACGAAATAGAGTCGCCGAAGCGTTTCAACATGATGAAGGCGGAAAAGTGGGCTTTGGAGCGAACCGAGTCTGTACAGAACCATCTCGCCGACGCGGCATCCGTCGTCGTGGCCGCCGAAACTGCGGTCAATGTTTTGCGAGGAGCAGCGTCACTGCGCAAGATTGCGGGTGCCGATACGCACTCGCGGAACCAGCACTTGACGTATATTCGCTCTCGAAAGAAGAAGAATGAGGGAATGACCAAGAAAATGGTGCAAATGGTACAGATGGAGAAGGATATTCGGAAAGGCATCGCTTTCATGAAATCGTAAGTATTCACACTTGACTATCTCTGCACCACACCGTGAACTGCACTCACCAGAACATTCTGCGTTGCAGGCCAAGTCGCACGGAACTCATGCCCAGCCTTCCCTCTCGCATCGCTCGCAATCGCCGCTAGATCGGACTGCACGCCCTGCGCCATTCTATTTCGAATACTAGGTACTCCATCCATATCATACACTAAGAATGAAGTCTAACTAGCTCTACCTATTCGCCGGTCTTAGTTCGCATCAATGTGACGTGTGTTGCTCGCTGAAGGAATTTGGAGTTGAAACAAGGGTAATAACAGTCGACACTATCATAGTCGCCAGTACGTGTATCTGCAGTAGGTACTTGGAGGCTGTGAACGCGGGGTGCCAGAGAAACTTCAACTTTTATCGTTCTTGAGTATGCTCGCTTCAACATTGGTGACACACTGCACATTTCGATTGTGTTGTGTGCCTTGGATTAATTCGAGAGAGAACAAGTACGTGTCAGTGGGCAAGACGTACATCACATTATAACGTTGAAGGGTCTTCTGTATTCGCTATTTACAACGAACCCAGCACGCCTCCAATTCGATTCGCCCCAGGCTTCCTTGTGTTGGAGAATATTCATGAATTGTGCTCTTTGTCCAGTCATCGTATGGTAATACGCAGGTCCGTATCATAATCGAGAACTCGAGTACAATACACAATGCAAACATACAAACATACAAACATACATGCTCCATTGCTGCTGTGCTTCATGCAACGCCAGAACAGCTTTCCATACTCGGGTACGTCGACCAAGTTGTGATAAGGACATTGTCCCTTGGCTTGCCCCCTGATTGATGGATTGATTGAACTATGATAGAGTCGGATGACTTGTGAGACGAGGTGAGATGACTTTTCCAGGAAAGCTGCAGACAGGTCACTCGTTCTCACGCACTCACTCACTCACTCACTCACTCACTCGCTGACTCACTCACGCAGCGGTTTCATTCCTTTCGTCGTCGTCACTCATCACTCATCACTCACTGCCATTCCAAGTCTTCCATTCATTCAAAGTTGTCCTTGCGCTGTTCTCGTTCGGTCGGTCCGTCGGTCGTTCGGTCGTTTGTTCGGTCGGTCGTTCGGTTGTCTGTCGATCGATCAATCGATCGTTGTGCTTTCGTTCCGTTTGCTCGTTGCTGTGCAGACAACGGACATTGGCAGGGACAACTGTGCCTGCCCCTGTGTCTGTTCCATTGTTGACGTGGCACGCAGCCGTCTCGTCTTGGGGTGTTGCGGGTTGTTGGTTAAATTGTGCAGTCGTGAGTTGTGGAACCTGATGATGCACGTGACTGCACAAGGCATGACTGACTCACGGCTCGTGTTGCCGACTACCAATCAGCGACAGGTTGCCAATCGCGGATAATCTTGTGTCCTTGGCTTGCAAGTGTGCAGTCCAACGGCTTGCTTTAAGATGGCGGAAGAAAACGTAGGAAAATACGGACGTGATTTTGCAGCAACGGACAACATTGAGTTCATTCATTGACCGGTTCCAGTGTCGGACCATCTTGCCGACAAATCAAGATGGGGCTCTTGACAATTCTGAAGAAGTTGAAGCAGAAGGAAAAGGTACTATTGGCAGGGTATTACGGTATGCTACGGGCAGCGCCAGATCGTTGACCTTCCTGTGTGGTCGTAGGAAATGAGAGTGCTCATGCTCGGATTAGACAATGCAGGGAAAACGACGATTTTGAAAAAAGTGAACGGTGAAGACATTGACACTATTGAGCCGACGCTTGGATTCAACATCAAAACGCTAGAATTTATGGGTCCGTGCTGCCTGAGTGTTTGTGGGCACCCTCCGTTGCTGGGTCCTCGGTGGACCTTGCCATGATGCGCACGTCGATAATGTGTCGTTTGCCGGTGTGTCTGCGGTAACGTAGGTTACAAACTCAACGTTTGGGACGTCGGAGGTCAGAAAACCATTCGGTCTTACTGGAGGAATTACTTTGAGCAGGTATGTGTGCTGAGTCTGCTGCCACGCTGCAAATGTAGTCATTGTCAGCAATCACAGTCCGTGCTGGTTCCGTTGCCAACAGACAGATGCCCTGATCTGGGTGGTTGACAGCGCGGATAAGCGACGACTTGACGCTTGCCGGGCGGAACTCCATTCTTTGTTGGGCCAAGAGAAACTTGCAGGGGCAACCCTCCTGATTTTTGCCAACAAGCAAGACTTGGTGAGATGCGCTGCTTTTGTTGTTGTTGTGTGGTTGTTGAGGCTGCGCAACCGTCAGACCAAAACCCGCTCACCGCCTGTGCCCCAACCAACGTTTTTTCAGGCTGGTGCGCTGTCGCCGGCGCAAATTTCAGAAGCCTTGGACCTCAAAAATCCCATATTTGACAAACGACATTGGGTGCGACGCTTTGCAGCCGTCTCCTGCCGCCGCAAGTTCATTGCCTGACTCGTCTTCCTTGACTTTTATTCCTGCATTTTATTGTAGTCTGTTGAGCCATGCAGCGCCGCAACTGGAGAAGGACTTCTCAAAGGACTTGGTTGGATTGTGAACGACGTGGCGAAGCGTGTTTTCATGTTAGATTGATGGATTTGCGCACATTCCAGCAGGCGAGGTGGCCATGGTCACAACGCCAATCTTTTAGTTCCACACTTGTTGGATGTCATGTTAGCTGTAAATTAGGACAATTTCCTCGTATTAGCACGTCGATTTGTTGCACCATTGCGCGCATATTGCAGACACAACTTGCACACATTCATAAAAGGTGGGGCGCTGCAACGGCTCCTTGTCCCACATCTTTTGAACTTGCGCACTCAGCTTGCGACCTGCAAACAAACACAAGGTGTCATTCCAAGCCGCACACACGCACGCACGCACGCACGCACACACACAAGCACACACACGACCACCACTACCACCACCACCACGACCACCACTGGACCTACCCGTAGATGTCGCTTTCTCGGGTAACTCGGGAACCAGTTCCGCAATGTGGGTTGCAATCATGGATAGGTCAGGCCTGCATCAAACAAATTGCGTGAAACAAGGTCTCGTACTCTTCGCTCCTGCTCAAAAGCAATCCAAAAATATGTACAAACCGCCCGCCGTTGATGACGTAAGAACGCAGTTCAAAATTGCTGACGTCGTCATAAAGCGGAAGTCCAGTAAAAATCTCCCACCTACACGACGGCAACGGCCAATCGGCGTCAGTGTTTGGACCCCAGCGCTGTACATGTGGAACTGAACCACTCACATGATCATTGCCATTGCATACACATCGCCAGCGAGCATTTCTTTGCCATCGACATCATGAGCCATTTCATCGGTCAGCATTGTGTTATTTCCCTGGGACAACATGCGAGAGCTCCCCTGTACAATCAGTCATGGTTGTAACGTCAAAAGTTGGACACAAATACCGTGTGGTGGCAGAACGTACCGTCGCATGGACGTCCAAAAGCTTCAGACATTCCGGAGCCATGTACGGCAAAGTACCTCCTTCTTCGCCTTCTCCTAGTGCAGAAATCGACAACCCAAAATCGCAAATCTTCATGGTGCCTGGACAAACACAAATATACCACCACATGTGGGACTGCGAGGGCGAAAGTGCATGAGCGTTCTGCAAGTTAGCTTCTTTTGTTCGTACCCACTGAATCCACTAAAATGTTTTCAGGTTTGAGGTCACGGTGTACAATGAGGCAATCACGGTGAAGGTATGCCATGCCCCGAACAATTTGAAGAGTTGCTGTCAGTCGTTGTGGCATTGAATGAGGTTCATCCAACCAGTCACGCATGCTGCGTTGACAGCGTTCTGTGACAATCGCGATTGACCCTAAGAGCCAATTATCATCGAAGCAAAGGTCACACAGCCGAACGGACAAAACTAACGCAGTTCCGCCCCTCACCTTTTTGGTCACGGACGTTTTTAAGAAAAGTGATTCCGTAAAATTGGATGATGTACCCATGTCTGATGCGAGACAAGGCACTAACCTGCAAAACACACCAGTTGTTGTGGACTTTGTTCAAGTGCAGCTGACAGATGTTTTCAAGCACAGTACGCAGAAATTTACCTCGCGGGAGAGCTCATGCAAAACTTCCGAGTTTACGGCGCGATGGAGGACCTAGCGGCACGAAATAATGAGTGATTCTACAGAGTGATAACACAACCGTTTCTGGCACACGAGCCATGGGCCACACCTTAATCGCCACTTTCAGCCCGTTGTAATTCCCCGCCATAATCTGACCAGAAGATCCAGCAGCAATGGTCCCTTCGATCACGAGATCATCACTATTGAGATCCCAGCTGTACTTGTGGGGTGCCACACTGTCGTCGTTGGTCATTTTTCGGATTCCCGACGAGTTGTCGGTGAACTCCTGAGCGTGTTGTTTGTGTTTATACCTAATCAACAAATGCACGTTGCGTGGTCACCGCGCGCAGGGCCAAATGAGCAGCTGCAGGCAGGCAATCGGTGTGTTTGTCATTGGTACCATCTCTCGAGCTCCTGGGGTGAAAAGGGATTTGCTTTCGAATTTAAGGCATTTCGCTGTTTCTGCATCGTTTCTTGATGAAGGAAGGCCAGCCGCAAAAGCTGATCGAAACTTACGTTGAAGTTGATCAAGATCACAAATGTGATCACACACCTGATAAAGTGGCCAGTGGTCACTGTCACGACATACGCGAGCGACCAAGCAGCAACAACAACAGCTACAGTATTCACGGCATTGCTTACTGTAAAAGGGTATGCATCAAGTCATAGTACTGATTGTAGCGATTGGTTTCCTCTGCGTCGAACGTGTTGTCGCTGATGATGCGTACAACGACTTCTTTTTCGTGGTACACCATCCAGCAGACGGCCCAGTTGGGAATAATATAAATGGCCATGACAATGCACACCATGATGACATATCTTTTAGCTGGAGGTAAAAAGATGAGCGCAAAAATTGGGCCCAGTAGCAATGACACAGAGTTGCTTGTGATGCTGTCAGTGATTTCGACGGAGATATCAACGGTGCTGCCGACCAGTGAACGAAGTTCGGTGATGTTAGTGGAACTTGGTAAGGTTGTATTCGCCCATCCTGCGAGGAACTGAAGCTGAAAAAGGCCGGCAAAAGTGCTAGCAAGAACGCTTCCGAGCGCCACAAATAAAAGCCATGCGCAAAGCGTCGTGGACACAGCGGCCCACCTAGTTTGAGTTTGCTTCAACACAACACTAACGATTCCAGATGCAAACCCAATGAACAGGAAAAGATGTCCACACAGTTTCAAAGAATAATATCCCGTCAAGTCGATACCAGAAGGGTTTCTGTTGCTAACGTCCCCCAGCCAGTAACTGCAGTCCCAATTCAACCCCAATAAAATTGCGAGGGACAAACTGAACACGCAGCCGACCAAGGCCACAGCTATGACCACGGCCTGTCGTCCCTTCACGACAAACAGCGTGTAGCGAGCTTCTAAGTCCTTGTCATCAAACTGCCAACTCTGCACTGTGCTGCCATACCGAGCCGACGCTTTGCAACACAATAGGGACTTCGCTGTGGCCATGCCCTTCGCCAACAGAGGATTGCTGTCGTCCTCCATTGCGGCACCGCGACACGTGCCGGAAACTCTGTAGCCGCGCACGAGACGGCGGGGATGCTGTGGTTCTTACCGTCCAACGTCGTCGCTTAAAAGACGCTTTGCACACCTCTCTCTGCTCAATTCACCAGCAAAACTACAGCAACCCATTAAGACAGCGACTTAGTTTCGCGGTCACGGTCGCGGTGGCAATACTCACAACTTTCTCGAGCAGATTCTCTCCGCGAACAGAGACACAACCAGGAAAACTGCAACTCAAAGAGCATATCACGCGCGCAAAGTCCAGTGGCCTACTTGTGCGCGGACACCTTGCTGCGCCATGGGATGGCCACACGCCGCGCTGCTGGCATTGCATACATACATCACTGACCGCACATACGGCGTGACAGTGGTTCTGTTTTCCTGCTCGTTCTTCTTCAGGAACGAACCACGGACGACCAGCGACCAGAGGCAATATAAGCCAACAGGCAAGTAAGCAGGCAAGCAAGCAAGCAAAGCGTTCGTTGTAGTTTGTGCAGAAGAAGTATGATTCAAACGTTCAAACGAAGGTCGTCACAACGCCACAACGTCACAACATTAGCACCGCGGCCCGCGGCGAGCTGTCAGTGTAGGTCGTCGGTCGGTTGTCAGTTAGTTGTTGCTCTGTGGTGACGCTGGCGACGCGCCTCCCTCCGTCGTCGTCGTCGTCGTCGTCGTCGTCGTCGTCGTCGTCGTCGTACGTCGTCGTCGTGATGCGTGATGTGTATGTGGGTCGCAGTGTAGCAGTTGTTGAAATCGTTTGTTGTTGTTGTTGTTGTTGGGTGGTGGTGGTGGTGGTGGTGGTGGTGGTGGTGGTGGTGGAGTTGGTGGCGGTGTGGTGGTTCTTGTCTCGTGTCGATGGTAATACTCTTTGTCTCGAGCCACGAGGCCGTTGTTGGTCGTCGTAGGTTGGGTGGTTGTTGAGGATGATGCTGACTACGATTCGTTCTTGCAGGAGACCTCAGCGTTAACGGTAGAATGCTGTCGACGTCTTGTGGAGGCTTCTTTGCTGTCGCCCTTTTTGACTGTGCAAAGTGGTTGCGCTGAATATCGAAGTACACAAATTACATGCTGGGACAATACGACACAGTTTTGCATGCACCCATTGGCTACGAGGTAGCTCCCACGTCGCAGCAAAGGTGAACAAAGAGGACGAACAGTGTTGGCATGTAAGCGTGTTGACCGAAGATGTGCGATGCGCCGCCCTGCAATGCTTCAACGGCGACGGCGTTGGGTGATAACAATTCTGACAGCGGCTTTGGAGGCCTGCTGTTTCCAGCGTTGCAGCTAGAACTTTCGATCGCCACACTGCTTTTACTTGCTCTACTGGCACAGTGTTGGAGAGCGAAAAGATATCATCGCTACAATATTGTGAAGAAACTGCAGCTTCGTTTCTTCCGCAACAAAAATTTGACAAAGGAAGCGCGAAAATTCTTCGGCAACCTCAGCGTGAGTTAGATGCAGCGTTCTAGTATCGATCTCGTTCCTGCATTCCTGACGGCCGTCTGTGTTTGTCGGTGTCTCTGTGTGTGCGTCAACGATCAAACCAGGTGCGCGAAAAGATATTCGTGACCGACGACTTGCCGGCAAAGCAAACAATTATTGAGGTGTCTCTGCCGGATTCAGAGATTATCCGCCCGACCAAAATCCTATGCCAGTAAGTCACCTAACAGCAGCCAAAGCAGTGAACCGCTTCGTGTGCACGCAATGGCGCTGAGTGTTATGACCAATTTTGTGGCACATCTATAGATACGTCGAACTCTCAGACTCGTTCTCAATCAACTCCGCTGATTACTTCCGCAACAAAGTGCTGAGTGTTGACCTCTATCAAAAGAACAGAAACGGTACGGGGATCCTGCGAGAGTTATGACCACTACGGACGCGCTGTCCACATGACCACTGCGTGCCGTACATTGTTTTTTTGCTCAGGCCGATTCTTTTGTCGCATTCCAATTGGGGTTCGTTTGTTGAAGATGTTATGTTTCGTTATTCAACTTGTGTCAGCTAAGCCCGTCATTGTGTGACACTCGGTTAGACCAAGCGCAGTTATCTGCATATAAAGTGCCTTGAAATATTTGAAAGTGCAACTAACAAATACTGGAAGGTGGACAGTGAAACACACGGCTGGGTACTTTCGTGTATTGTCTGTGTGATGGAGGTCAAGAACCATGGCATTACCTATTGTTGTCACTGCATTGCCCAGGTCTTCATCAAGATTCAGCATGATATGTTGCATTCCGATTGGGTGCTTGCACGGCCAGGAGAAATAGGTTTGTGATGGCTTTGCTTCAAGCGCCACTGCGGTTCTCCTTAGTTGTAATATCTTTTGTGTTCATACGCAGACCTCGCCTCAGACGGCAAAAATGCCAACAAACCTCAACGTTCAAGATCAAGGAGTCGGAGAAATTCACTTCGATAAACTCTCCTCGGCCGTCAGGTTGAATGTGAGGAACCCGTCGAGGTTTTGACGTCCATGAGTGCTGTCTCGTAATAATTATTTATGTACCATGTCGTTCAATCCTCTTCGTCTGAGGAACTCCCGTAATCAAGATCGCCAAGTGCGGAAGTTGTACCCAAGCTTGCAATTGGGGGTATGGCTATCGAGGTGTCGGCATCAACTGCTGGTGCAGCATTTACAGATGGCAGTGGTCCAACCGGCGGGGCAGCGCTAATTTCCGACGTGACACTGCTATGTGTGGCGATCGCTTGTGTGCGCGGGTTGTGAACCTATGTCAGATGCGGAAACAAATGTTGAGGTTTCGAGGAAAATAGACAAACGCCATTGAATTGGTGCGGACCTGAAGGTAACTCTCGATGGTTTGGATTTCGGCTCCAGGACTTCCTGGTTGTGAGCCTGCACCATTGGGACAATTCATGAAGTGTTCAAGGAGTGTTGTCAGCAGCAATGCCATTATACCTGAAGCGCGGATGGTGTAATACACCCCAGAAGAGTCCTCCGTATGCACTTTCAACACCATGGCAGAGCAGTTCTTTTTCGTGTAAAACACAGTTTCACCTGTTGGTCATGCGGTGAATTGAGAAGTTCAGAGTTCACCCACGGCATAGAATATCTCAACTGGCATACCTTCACGGAACTTTGCGCCCGCCTTAAGAGGCCCGATTCGTTTAGGAGCAACGGCCGGTGATCTACATCGTCAACCACAAATGTCCATGAGTTCGTGCTGCAATCCAACGCAACACTATTGATCAACGCATGACACACGTGGCGCCAGCAGCTGGTGGTCGTGAAGGTCCCAATTGAGGTCCAAGGATTGGACCCAAAGTTTCCTCGTTTGTAGAGGTATCATTGCTGGTGGCCGCTTCCGTTTTCGCTTTAAGTTGAGCTTGCTCATGCTCCCACACAGCTAGTTCGTATGCTTTCTGTCGCAAATACACTTGGTGCTTTTCCCACCGACGTTTGTCTTTTGCGTGCTGCGCGGCTTCACCTTCCTTGACCATGTTGAGCATGTTGGCCCGCATGTCGATCTAAGTGGCACAGCGCGTTGAACTTGTTGTACAATAGCCGCACAGTACAGATGCTGTTGTCTGTGTGTGAAGACGGACCTGTGCTTCTTTGTCGTTCCCTTCGTAAATATCCATAATTTGCTGACGGTACTCAGGAGGTGGTCCGGCGCCACGTTCGTCGGTTTGCTGGCGGATATACTCGTCAATGATGGTGTTGAATTCAGCGTCATCAGCTGGACAGACAGCACCAGTAACAGTGTGGAATGTCTACTTTGCACGTTGAAGACAAATGACCCAACATGCAGCACAAACCGATTCGTGGTTGAAATGGCATGTCAGGAAGAGGGCTCGCCATGGCCGCTTTCGCAGCTTGCACGGCTTGCGCGGTAGCACTGAGTTCGGGGGTGGTTTCGTCTGTCAAAGTCGATTCGCTGGTTCTCGACAGTCTGGCAGCCTTAGCTTTTGCAGCCTGAGCAACGACGGCAGCAGTGGATGCTGCAGCATCAGCTTTCGCTTTCTCCGCCAGTTTTGCTGCTTCAACTCGTTCCCTCAACGCTGCTTCCCTGTCCGTGACAGCACTGTCTGTTGTTGCCACAGGTTGTTGCTGTTGTTGCTGCTGCGGGTTGAGCTCAGTCGGTTCCACTGGGGGTGCGTCTTCCCACTCGCCATCGTCCTCGTCCTCGTCTGGCTCAATCTCAACCAACTGCACTTCAAACACCAAGTCGGCATTCGAGGGAATTTTGTTCCCCATCCCATCAGCGCCGTACGCGTACTCAGCGGCGATATCAAGCCTTGCAACTTCGCCCAACGTCATATTCATTACACCCTGATCCCACCCCATAATAACAGATTGAGTGCCGACCTGAAATTGTAACGGTTGCGCACGATCGTGGGAAGAATCGAATTTTTGCCCTAAGAAAGAAGTAACTTGCTTGAGCCACCCGTCCCAGGTAACACGGGCTGATGAAAAACAACTTACCTGAGCTCCCATCGTTTTGTCTAAGCCATCCAGTGTAGTGAACTGATACTGTGTCACCGGGATTGGGCCAGGTTTTGCCGTCTCCTGGCTGCAGCGTTGTTTTCTTCAGAGGCCTCCAAGAATCTGGCAAAACCAGAGCTGGCAGCGAAGGCGACGGGGCGGCAGTAACTACTGTGGGAACCACCGGTGCCACCGGTGCCACCGGCGCGGCAGAATTCGTTGGCTGGGCGTCCAGGGACGAAAGATCAACAGGACAGTCCCAAACGGTTTGTCCAGTCGATGCGTTGTGGTAGTATGGATCACCACTTGCAGCGTCAAGATACTCGTCCCATCCGGCTGCGGCCAGCAGCGCAGCTCTTGCCTAGCAAAAGATGCTGGCGTTAAATAAATGCAAACTCGAACTCCCGAGCATGAACGACAAACCTGTTTGACATCCACTGCTGGTTGGGTGTGCCCAGGCGGCATACCAGGTGGCAGATCTTGCGTTGAAGATGTTTGTGGCTGCTGCTGCTGCTGCTGCTGCTGCTGCTGTTGTTGCTGCTGCTGCTGCTGTTGCTGCTGTTGCTGCAGCCGCAGTTGTTGTTGTTGCAGCCACTGCTGCTG
>ENA-OWNT01002363-OWNT01002363.1-seawater-metagenome-genome-assembly--contig:-NODE-2363-length-19876-cov-4.975150_pt1 | contig 19876 bp, 11 predicted proteins | sample MGYA00238136_ERZ651165 | MGnify/ENA primary metagenome ERZ651165 (study PRJEB26861, sample SAMN08777766) | seawater metagenome | isolation source: coastal seawater | place: USA: Florida | collected...
ATTCGTCCAACTTTCGCGTTCACTAACAACTCACAAATTGATTTATCTGGTGCAACGATTTCATTCAATATTCCAGTATCTACCTCTGCAATCTTTAAGTCAGATTGGAATGCGCAGAAGAAGTTAGGTATCAAGATTGATACGAATAACTCTAATGCCGCGGGTAATAATATTGGTGGGTTTGAGAATGAATTCCACCGAGCTTCAATCACACTAACCAACGAATGGGGTGGTGCAGCTGAATCATTCAAGCCGGGTGAAACCGTGAATGCGCAAGTGCTTTACTACATGCCAATAACCGGTCCGGTGAACTTCACGATTGAAAAAGATGGTGCCTCGTATGCGTTTGCAAGCGAGTATCCAAAACTACCAATCGCGACTAAACCAGATACAGGTAACCCAGGTAACGGTGATCCAGGAAATGGTACGTGTAATGGCGTTGATGTGACCACCATTAACACTTATCCGAATTGGCCGCGCACTGATTGGGCGGGTAACCCAAGCCACGCCAACGCAGGCGATTACATCATACACAATCAAGTCGTTTTCCAAGCAAATTGGTGGACATCGAAAGAGCCTGTTGAAGGCGGCGATTGGAAAAAAGTGTGTGCTTTGTAAGTCAAACCTTTAACTAGAAATTATTTAACCAGAAATCTAAGGGGCTGCTTGCCAGCCCCAAGGGATCATCATGAAAAAAATAATGTTATCGGCTATTGCTATGGCAATGGGCCTAGGGTTTGCTGACTCTGTTTCAGCCCATGGTTACATGGATAGCCCTAAAGCGAGACAGGCAATCTGCGAAGAGCAAGGTGGGTTTTGGTGGCCTAAAGACGGCAGTAATATTCCTAATGCCGCGTGTCGTGCGGCTTATCAAGTTAGCGGGCAAGTGCAGTTTATACAGTTACATGAATTTGCAGCCAATGTAACTGATTATTTAAATCAAGCGGCAGTTGAAGCGGCAGTGCCCGACGGTGAGTTATGCTCAGGTGGCGATGTGAATAAAATCGGCATCAACACACCATCTGTTGATTGGCAGCGCACCGTTGTTAAACCCAATGCAAACGGCACCATTAAAATTCGCTACCGCGCTACGACACCTCACAACCCAAGTTTTTGGCAATTTTATTTATCTAAACCAAGCGTAGATATTCACGCGCAGCCATTAAATTGGGCTGATGTGGAACTTGTTCAAGAGCATGGCAATGTGGAATTTTTTGTGGCGCCAGATGGTAAGCGTTATTACGAAATGGATGTGGCTATTCCAGAGAAATTCAATGGTGAAGCCATTTTATTCAGTCGCTGGCAGCGCAATGATGTAGTAGGTGAAGGGTTTTATAACTGCTCAGACATTACCATTGAGCGAGTGACAGATCCTAACCCAATTGAATGGCATGCGGCAGGTTACTTCATCAAGCAAGGGCAAGAAGCCAATGCTGGCGACACAGTTTGGCTGCGTTTATTTGATGCCAACGGCCAAGAACTAATTCAGCAACAATTAAAAGTTGCTGCTGATATGCCAAATTGGCAGCAACAATTGGCTGAGCAAGTGAGTCTAGACTTTGTCAATTTAATCCAAATAGGTGTCAAAGACGCACAAGGTAATGTGTTGTTCGATAATCAAAACCTGCTTTCAAACCAAGTGTTTGTGACTGATAAAAATCACACTTTTAACCTAACAGTGGTTGCAGCACCTAAAAATACACCACCAACAGTGCATACGCCAGACACCTTAATGCTTGATGAAAATACCAGTGCCCATCTACATGTGCATGCCTTTGATGATGAGCAGCAGACCCTCGACTTCTCATGGCAACTGCCAACACCTCTGACATTTACTGGTACTGGTTCAACCATCACTGTAAAAGCGCCAGAGGTAACTGCTGATACAGAATATGCGGGACAAGTCAGCGTTTCTGATGGCGAGTTCACTAAGACTGTGCCTCTCACCGTTGTCGTAAAAAATGTGCCAGTCACACCCCCTAGTGATACATGGCAAAAAGACAAAGCCTATTCAGCAGGCGATACCGTTGTGTACCTAGGCAAAAACTATCGAGCGAAATGGTGGGTAAAAGGTGAGACACCTGACAGCTCACAAGCTTGGGAGTTGATTGACGCCAATAACGGTAATGAATGGCAAGCCAACCAAGCTTATAACAGTGGCGATATTGTGACTTTTGAAGGAAAGCAATATCAAGCTCGCTGGTGGACACGAGGTGAAATACCAACTGACAGTAACGTGTGGAAACAACTTTAATAACCATTAGAACGACCCAAAGCATTTGTCTTGCTGCTTTTCTGGTTGAAAAGCTCAAACTCTAAGCTGCGGGAAATACAACAATTGAAGGAACTAAAATATGTTTAAACTTCTAACCTCGGCAGTTGCTGTAGCAGCAGCCATAAACGCAACCAGTGCAATCGCTGCACCGGCAACACCAAGTTTAAATTGGGAGCCGCAAAATTACTCGTTTGTCGACGTCGACTTAGAGGCAATTGGCTCTTATAAAAAGCTGGTAAAAGCTAAGTCAGAAGTACAGATCAATATTCAATGGAATGCATGGTCTGGCTCTGCGGGTAATAGCTATAAAGTGTATTTTGATGATCAAGTTGTCAACGAAGGTCCTGTTGCTGCAGGTTCAAATGGCGGCACCATCTCATTCCCTTACACTAAGTCTGGCCGTCATGAACTTCGCGTAGCACTGTGTGATGAAACTGGCTGTTCTAAGTCTGCGGCAAAACCAATCGTTATTGCTGATACAGACGGTGGTCATTTAGCGCCATTACCATTAGATTTCGATCCAAATAATAAAACTTATCCAAAACAAACCGACACTGTTGTAGGTGCTTACTTTGTAGAGTGGGGTATCTATGGTCGTAAGTTTGATGTCACGAAAATTCCAGCTGATAACCTAACGCACATTCTATATGGCTTCATTCCAATTTGTGGTGAGAATGCATCTTTGGGTGAGATTGAAAATGGCAACAGCTTACGTGCGCTTAAAACAGCGTGTGCTGATTCACAAGACTACGAAGTGGTTATTCACGATCCTTGGGCTGCTATTCAAAAAGCATTACCAGGTGTAGACAGCAAAGACCCAATTCGCGGTACTTATGCCCAGTTAATGGCGTTAAAGCAGCGTAACCCTGACTTAAAAATCTTACCTTCTGTAGGTGGTTGGACACTTTCAGATCCTTTCCATGGCTTTACAGTTAAAGCAAACCGTGACGTGTTCGTAAACTCAATGAAAGAGTTCTTAACAACGTGGAAGTTCTACGACGGTATCGACATTGACTGGGAATTCCCTGGTGGCGGTGGTCCAAATGCGAATCTTGGTAGCCCTGAAGACGGCGCAGCATATGTAGCGTTAATGAAAGAACTACGCGAAATGCTAGATGGCTTAGAAGCACAAACAGGTCGTCAATATGAACTATCTTCAGCAATTGGTACAGGCTACGACAAAATTGAAGACGTAGATTACCAGCAAGCGGCTCAATACATGGACTACATCTTTGCAATGACCTATGACTTCTACGGCGGTTGGAACAACGTAACAGGTCACCAAACAGCACTTTACTGTGGTTCACACATTAGCTCTGACGAGTGTAACGGTACTGGTTTAGATGATAAAGGAGAGCCGCGCAAAGGTCCTGCTTACTCAACTAATAATGCAGTTCAGCTATTACTGAAGCAAGGTGTACCAAGTAAAAAAGTTGTTGTAGGTACAGCTATGTATGGTCGTGGTTGGGAAGGTGTATATCCGCAGAATGCTACGATTGCAGACAACCCAATGACAGCACCGGGTAATGGAAAGCTGACTGGCACCAAAGAACAAGGCGTTTGGGAAGCGGGTGTTATCGACTACAAAGGCATTAAGACTTATATGATTGGTGCCAACGAGCAAGGTGTGAATGGCTTTGAAGTGGGTTATGACGACCAAGCTGAAGCCGCTTATGTTTGGAACCGTAGCACGGGTAAGTTAATTACTTACGATAGTCCGCGTTCTGCAAAAGCGAAAGGCCAATATGTTCGTGCAAATGAACTAGGCGGTTTATTCGCTTGGGAAATCGATGCTGATAACGGCGATATTCTTAATGCAATGCATGAAGGTTTAGGTGCGAGTGATACGCCTGTAGATCGCGCGCCAGTGGTAAATGTGGTCTCTGAGGTAACAATCGATTCAGGAAAGTCAGCATCTATTACTGCGACAGCCACTGATCCAGAGGGGAAAGCGGTGTCATTCCAATGGTCAGCAGACACGGCATTAACACTGACTGCAAATGGCGCAAGTGTAGATGTGGTAGCGCCGAGTGTTACAGTTGATAGTGTTTATACAGTAAACCTATCTGTTTCAGATGGTAAAAACGTCGTTGACCGCCAAGTTAAAGTCATGGTGAAAGCGCCAGTTACTGATAACAAAGCACCAGAAGTAGGTGCCGTTGCAGATGTAACACTGGACGAAAATACCTCTACAGCACTGTCTGTTACAGCGACTGACCCTGAAAACCAAGCATTAACTTACACTTGGGTTGTACCAGGTCATACAGTTACAGGCTCAGGTAATTCTGTCACTCTAAATGCTGGTGAAGTTGCTGCAACTGAAACGGTACAAGGTTCAGTATCTGTCAGTGACGGTGTAAATACAGTAACGCGCACGTTTAATGTAACAGTTAACAATGTTGCTGATACAGGCAAAACAACGTGGGATGCTGGCACAATTTACAATACCGGTGATCTAGTTTGGTTCGAAGGCAAACAATACAAAGCGCTTTGGTGGACTAAAGGTGATAGCCCAGCATCAAGCAGTGTTTGGGAAGAAGTAATTCCTGACGACGGTACTGTTAGAGCATGGCGTGCTGACCTTGTGTATAACACAGGTGATGTTGTGAGCCATGATGGTATGCAATATGAAGCTCAATGGTGGACACAAGGTCAAGCACCAGGTAGCAGCAGTGTATGGCGTAAGCTTTAATTTTTTTAACCTTTAAAGCATTTGATGTTGGTAGATATAGAACCGAAGTGAACTGTATCTGCCAGCATCAATAAAATCTAATTAATATATCTAAGATAAGTACCTGTTCATTTTGTAGGTGGCTTATTAAAGATTGCTAACACTGCAATTTATCTTTTAGCAAGGACGCTTTTTTAAGGGATGACTTAAGCTGAGAGCTTTATTGGCCTTAAGTTTAGGTTAATCTCTATTGGCAATTTTCTTTAGTATTTTATTTATACCGCAGTTTTCCTTTCAATCACTCTATTGCAAAGTAGCACCATCAATCTGTGTTCGGTATCTTTAATATCTCGAATCAATTCTTTTAATTCTTTTAATTCTTTTAATAAAAACTTGCTAAGTTAAATGTATTAGAAATGCTTCTTAAATAAGAATCAATATCAATTTGTTAATAGTCTTGACTAAGCAGTTCTTTTCAATACCTTTTATCAAATTACTTGTTTTTGGCTTGGGTTAAACAAAAAGTATTATAATAATTTATTTTGATAATCTTTTTATATTATTTCTGACTGGTATGCTCAGTGAATTTCGTAAAGTAAAGGTAACGATTTTTTGTAGTTTTTAATCAGTTATTTCTTCAGCGTATAACATTAATAAAATTTATATCTATATGTTATATATAGGTATTTTAACAATGTTATCACTTTTGATTGTTTTTTATCTCATCCTTTATTGCTAATCGCTGCTTTTTTAAAATTCAAAAAATCACAAATGTTAAAGTTTTGTGATTTAAAAATTGTGTTCTAGACTTTTTTCGACCCCAAAATGGGTAAATAAGTGATTTTCAAATTAGTTGATTGTGTAAATCACAATAATTAAGGTCAGGAACAAAATATGAAACATTTCAATTTAGTGCGCAGGGGATTCAAGCCTTCAACCTTGGTGTTAGCCATGCTGAGTGCACCCGCTTTTGCCGCTGTAGATTGTACAAATATCCCTCTATGGGAGTCAGGGAAAGTTTACACTGGCGGTAATCAAGTTCAGCAAGACGATGTTGCCTACAAAGCTAATTGGTGGAACCGCTCTTCACCAAAAGCTCGCTCAGGTCAGTGGCAAGAGTGGACTAAGCTCGGTGCTTGTAGCTCTGCTGAGCCAGAAAACCAAGCGCCATCGGTGAAGCTTCTCAAGCCAGCGGCAGACCTATCTGTACAAGAAAACGACGAAGTCACGCTCGACTTTAGTGCACAAGACAGTGATGGTGTTATCAAACATGTTGCGATTTACCATAATGACTCATTGGTCACGGTTTTAAGTAATGCGCCATATACTTTCTTTTGGAAAGCCAAAGCGGGTACTCATGAATTCCATGGCGTAGCACTAGACGATGACGGTGCAACGGCGCGCTCTGTTAGCCGTAAGATCACGGTGACGGCAGAGCCACCAAAAGACAAAAACAATGCGCCTGTTGCAAGGCTTACCGCTCAGTTACCGAGTGAGTTAGAAGTCGGCAGTGAGATTGTGTTTACGCTGGTAGCCAACGACTCAGATGGCGACAAGCTTACACAAACGCTCAAACTAAACGGCGAAGTACTTGCAACTAGCACTGAAAATGAGCATCAAGTTGTATGGAAAGCCACCTCTGCTGGTCGCCAAGTATTCAGCCTAGTTGCTGAAGACGAACACGGTTTAGCGTCGGACATCATCAGCCGCACCTTTGTGGTGAAAGATACCAATGACGGTGAGGTGTCACATGAAGACTGTCGCCCAGCGGGTTTATACCAAACAACTGGCGTGACGCCAGCCTATTGTGATATTTACGACACCGAGGGCCGTGAAAAAATGGGGGCCGATCACCCAAGACGTGTGATTGGTTACTTCACGAGTTGGCGCCATGGTAAAAACGGCCAACCAAGTTACCTAGTTGATGATATTCCTTGGGACAAGATCACCCATATTAACTACGCGTTTGCGCATGTGAATGACAAAAACGAAATCAGTATTGGGAACCCAAATGCCGAAGGCAATGCTGCCACTAATATGACTTGGCCGGGTGTTGAAGGTGCAGAAATGGACCCAACACTGCCATACAAAGGTCACTTTAATTTACTGAGCAAATACAAGAAAAAACATAAGCATGTGAAAACGCTTATCTCGGTAGGTGGTTGGGCTGAAACCGGCGGCTACTTTGACGAAACGGGTAAACGCGTTAACAACGGCGGTTTTTACACCATGACTACCAATGAAGACGGTAGTGTTAACCAAGCCGGTATCGATGCGTTTGTTAAAAGCTCAGTTGAGTTCTTAAGAACCTATGACTTCGATGGTCTAGACGTGGATTATGAATACCCTTCGTCCATGAAAGACACAGGTCACCCAGAAGACTTTGCGATCAGTAACGCACGTCGTGCGGGTTTAAACAACTCGTACCAAGTACTGATGAAAGACCTACGTGAAGCCCTTGATAAAGCAGGTGAGCAAGACGGTAAACACTACATGTTAACCATTGCTGCACCGTCATCAGGTTATCTTCTACGCGGTATGGAAACATTCCAAACTGCTCAGTATTTAGACTTTGTAAACATCATGACCTACGACCTGCACGGTGCATGGAATGATCATGTTGGCCACAATGCGCCACTGTACGATACAGGTAAAGATACAGAGCTGAAAACTTGGAATGTTTATAACACCAAAGAGTTTGGTGGCATCGGTTATCTCAATACTGATTGGGCAGTGAATTACTTCCGCGGCACTATGCCAGCGGGACGCATTAACATTGGTATTCCTTACTATACCCGTGGTTTTAAAGACGTACGCGGTGGAGAGAATGGCCTGTGGGGTCGTGCTCCTCTACCTAACCAAAGTGATTGCCCTAAGGGCACGGGCATTGGTGAAAAGAACAAGTGTGGTAACGGTGCCATTGGTATTGATAACTTATGGCACGACATCGAAAACGGCCAAGAAGTTGCAGCAGGTTCTAACCCACTTTGGCATGCTAAAAACCTAGAGCATGGCATTAACCCAAGCTACCTAGGGGTTTATGGTCTAACGCCTGACTCAGATCCGGATGATGTATTTAAAGGTGACTATGTGCGTCATTATGACGACGTTGCGGTGGCACCTTGGTTATACAATGCCGAGAAAAAAGTATTTCTTTCAATGGAAGACACAGAGTCGATGAAAACCAAACTCGACTATGTGGTTGAAAAGGGCCTAGGCGGGGTGATGTTCTGGGAGCTGGCTGGTGACTTTGATTACCATACAGACAAAGGTGAATACTTCATGGGGTCAACCATGACGTCTTTAGCGTACAACACCTTTAACCAAAGTGGTGTGGCGTATAACACCAACCTAGGTGATAACGAGTTTGTTGCGCCAGAAAAAGCCGTCGACATTCGTTTTGTCGCCAAAGACTTCCCGGTTGGCGACCAAAACTACCCAATTCGTCCAACCTTTGCGTTTACCAACAACTCAGAGCTGGATCTGACTGGTGCGACGATCACATTTAACGTCCCGACGTCGACCTCACCGATTTTCAAATCGAACTGGAATGCACGCAAAAAGCTGGGCATGGCGGTTGAGCACGATGCGTCAAATAGCGCAGGCAATAACATTGGCGGTTTTGAGAATGAATTCCACCGTTTCTCAATTACCTTCAAAAACCAGTGGGGCGGTCAGCTTGAGTCATTTAAACCAGGCGAAACTGTCAATGCACAAGTCATGTACTACATGCCAATTACAGGCCCTGTAAATTTTGTGGTTGAAAAAGACGGCAACAAGTATGCCTTCACCTCTGAGTACCCTGAGTTACCTATTGCGACTAAGCCTGACACAGGCAACGGCGGTGGTAACGGTGGTGGCAGTGATGACAACACCACGCCAGATGGCAAAACCTGTGAAGGTGTCAATGTAAACAACATTAACACCTACCCGAATTGGCCTCGCACAAACTGGGCGGGTCAGCCAAGTCATGCAGTTGGGGGCGATCTTCTGATCCACAATGGCGCAGTTTACAAAGCCAAGTGGTGGACAAACGGTGCACCAAGTGACGGCGGCGCATGGCAAAAAGTATGTAGTCTTTAACCCGTCAGGGTTCCCAACTGGGAGTGGCCGTTAGGCCACTCCTTTATCAAACGTTTTCAACATGAATGATTGACAGGTTGCGACCGAGTAGAGTCTGCGACGTTAGCAAAGTCATGTGTAAAACAATTGGAATCGACAATAAAAGCGAGTAAACCATGAAAAAACAACTCACCTTATGCGCCGTTGGCGTCGCTTTAGGGGCGGGGCTCATTGGCAAAGTCAATGCGCACGGTTATATGGATTTTCCTAAAGCCAGACAAACGATTTGTCACGAGCAAGGTGGATATTGGTGGCCAGAAGATGGCTCTAATATTCCAAATGCTGCTTGTCGCGCAGCGTATTTACAGTCAAAACATGAGCCGCTTATTCAGCGCCATGAGTTTTCTGTAAACACAGCGGATTACAACAACCAAAGCGCAGTTGAAGCCAATGTTCCTGACGGCACGCTATGTGCGGCAGGTAATGCCAGCAAGGCGGGCATGAATATTCCTTCTGCAGATTGGCAAAAAACCGAAGTGGTACCCAATGGCGAAGGCAAAATTAAGATCCGCTACCGCGCAACCACGCCACATAATCCAAGTTTTTGGCAGTTCTATTTAACCAAGCCGGGTGTGGACTTTAAAAATAAACCACTGGCATGGGGCGATTTAGAACTGGTGCAAGCGCACGGCAATGTTGACTTCTTTATGGCGCCAGATGGACATCGTTACTACGAAATGGACGTTGCTATACCAGAGCGTTTTGAGGGCGATGCAATTTTGTATAGCCGTTGGCAACGTGACGATGTGGTCGGTGAAGGTTTCTACAACTGTAGCGACATCATCATCAAGCGCGATGATGCCTCAACGCCAGCCCCTGATACTTGGTTTGCCTTTGGCTACTTTGTAAAGCAAGGGCAAGAAGCACAAAACGGTGACTCCATTTGGGCACGCCTATTCGACGAAAATGGCCGCGAGCTTATTCAAGAAAAGTTCGATGTGACTGCAGAGAATGCCAACCAGTGGCAGGCTGAATTTGCCAACAAGTTGGTATCTGGTTTTGAGGGCTTGATCCGCATTGGTGTGCAAAATGCCAGTGGCGAGATCCTATTCGACGCTGAAAACATCAAGAGCAATCAAGTTTTCTTAAGTAATAAGGCGCACAGCTTTAATCTTAAAGTACACAAAAAGCCAACCAATACCGCACCGACTGTGCATACGCCAGCACCGCTGACGCTAGAAGAAGGGCAAAGCAAGCATCTTCATGTGCATGCTTTTGATGATGAGCAAGCAACGCTGAACTTCGACTGGCAGCTACCTGCTGCTGTGCGTTTTACAGGTCAAGGCTCAACCATCACAGTGACTGCGCCGCAAGTGGATGCAGACACGCGTTTTGATGGCAAGGTAACGGTTTCAGACGGCTTCATCAGTAAAACCGTGCCGCTGGTGATTAACGTCACGAACAAAGTAGACAAGCCTACACCTACACCAACACCTCCAACAGGTGAAGACACATGGGATGCGAACAAGGTTTATACCGCAGGTAATACAGCCGTTTATAAAGGCAAAACTTACCGCGCCAAATGGTGGGTACGCGGCCAAGCGCCAGACTCTAGCCAAGCTTGGGAATTAGTCCAAAGCGGTGGTGACGATACCAATTCATACAACTCCAACAAAGCCTACCAAGGTGGCGCCATTGTGACCTTTGAAGGTCAGCGCTATCAAGCTCGCTGGTGGACGCGCGGTCAAACACCGGGCCAAAGTTCTGTTTGGAAAAAACTCTAATAATACTCAGTAAGGTAAATACAACATGTTTAAATATTTAACCACAGCTGCCGCCGTAGGCGCAGCTTTAGCAAGTGCTGCATCATTTGCCGCACCATCGACGCCAAGCATTAACTGGAAGCCACAAAACTATTCGTTTGTCGATGTAAACATCTATGGTCGAGGTTCTTATAAGCAACTAATTCAAGCTAAAGATGTTGTCGACATTCAAATTGAATGGAACGCATGGTCTGGCAAAGGCGGTGACAGCTACAAAGTATACTTTGACGATAAAGTGGTGAACGAAGGTACCTTATCGGCAGGCACGACTGGCGGAACTATTCGCTTCCCGTATCATAAGTCTGGCCGTCACCAACTGCGTATTGCCCTATGTGATTCAAGCGGCTGTGCTATGTCTGCGTCTAAGCCAATTGTTATTGCCGACACAGACGGCGGCCACTTAGAGCCACTTAAACTCAACGTTAACCCTAACAATAAAAAGTTCGACACCGATCCAAATACGGTGGTTGGCGCTTACTTTGTAGAGTGGGGTATCTACGGTCGTAAATTCGATGTGACTCAGATCCCAGCTGACAACATTACTCACCTGCTTTACGGCTTTATTCCTGTGTGTGGTCCAAATGACTCGCTAGCAGAAATTGAAAACGGCAACAGCTTACGTGCCCTTGAACTGGCATGTGGTGGCTCAAAAGATTACGAAGTTGTTATTCACGATCCGTGGGCGGCAGTACAAAAAGCACTGCCAGGTGTGAGCAGCAAAGATCCAATTCGTGGTACTTACGCGCAGCTTATGGCACTGAAAAAGCGCAATCCTGATCTGAAAATTTTACCGTCGGTAGGTGGTTGGACGCTGTCTGATCCATTCTTCGATTTCGACAAAAAAGAAAACCGCGACACCTTTGTTAACTCAATGCGCGAGTTCTTAAAAACGTGGAAATTCTACGATGGTATCGACATCGACTGGGAGTTCCCGGGTGGTGATGGTGCAAACCCAGATCTAGGCTCTGAAAAAGACGGCGAAGTGTACATCATTCTAATGAAAGAGCTACGAGAGATGCTGGATGAGTTAGAAATCGAAATGGGCCGTGAGTTTGAACTAACCTCTGCCATTGGTACAGGTTACGACAAAATTGAAGACGTTGACTACAAGCAAGCTGCGCAGTACATGGACTACATTTTTGCCATGACCTACGACTTCGCCGGTGGTTGGAACAATGTAACGGGTCACCAAACGGCGATTTACTGTGGCTCTCACATGAGTGCCGACGAGTGTAACGGCACTGGCGTAGACGAAAACGGTGCGCCAAGAAAAGGCCCAGCTTACACCCTAGACAACGCAATCCAATTACTACTTAAGCAAGGTGTACCAAGCGATAAGCTGGTAGTGGGTACTGCTATGTATGGCCGTGGTTGGGAAGGGGTTTACCCACAAAATGCTGAAATTGAAGGCAACCCAATGACTGCGCCTGCGAATGGCAAGCTGAAAGGCTCAACGTCACAAGGCGTGTGGGAAGCGGGTGTGATTGATTATAAAGGCTTAAAAGCCCACATGATCGGTCAAGACGAGCAAGGTATTAACGGGTTTGAAGTAGGGTACGATGAACAAGCAGAAGCCGCTTATGTTTGGAACCGTCAAAAGGGCACATTGGTTACTTATGATAGCCCTCGCTCTGTGCGTGCCAAAGGTCGTTATGTACGTGAGCATAATTTAGCTGGCTTATTTGCATGGGAAATTGATGCAGATAACGGCGATATCTTAAACGCCATGCACGAAGGATTAGCGGGAGAGGTTGTGCCACCTAAGCCGAAAAACAAAGCGCCAATTGTGACGCTTGTTGAGCAGATCACACTAAAAGCGGGGGATGTTCATGTATTAACTGCCACCGCGACAGATCCAGAAGGCAAAGCGGTGACCTTTAACTGGCAAGGTGACTCAGCGCTTAATCTTCAGACTGAAAATGACAGCGTAATCATCGCGGCGCCTAAAGTAACCACGGACTCAGTTTATACCGTTAACCTAAGCGTAAGCGATGGCGTTAACACGGTTAATCGTTCAGTAAAAGTGACTGTAAAAGCTCCAGTTATAGAAAACAAAGCGCCAGTAGTGGGCTCAGTTGCAACGGTAACGTTAGACGAAAACACGTCGAAAACACTGAGCGTAACGGCCAACGACCCTGAGGGCAAGGCGCTGTCTTACACATGGCGTGTGCCGGGCCACACTGTGGTTGGTAATGGCGCAAGTGTGACACTTAAAGCGGGCGAAGTGGCTAAAACCACCACTGTAAAAGGCAGTGTTGCAGTGACTGATGGCAAGCACACAGTGACACGCGAATTCAACGTAACCATTAATAACGTTGAGGTAACTGAGCCAACTCCACCGGGTAACGATGACACAACGTGGGATCCGAACAAGGTTTACACAGGTGGTAATACGGTTAAGTACAAAGGCGTTGAGTATCGTGCACGTTGGTGGACTAAAGGTGCAATACCAAGCAATGGCGGTGTGTGGGCTGAGATGATCCCAAATGACGGCAAAGTTCGCGCATGGCGTAGCGACCTAGTTTATACCGGTGGCGATAAGGTTGAGCATAACGGTGAAACCTACCAAGCGCGCTGGTGGACGCGCGGTCAAACTCCAGGCAACGGCGGCGTATGGCGCAAGCTTTAATCTTCCTTAATAAAATAATTATTAGTCAGAACTAAGTTCATTCTAGGTGCATGGACGCACCTAAATAACCTGATCTCAGGTTAAGTAACAAAGACATAAAAAGAGAATAAAAATGTTAAAAATGAGTAAGGTGGCCTTTTTTGTGGCTGCGAGCATGGGGGCAAGTGCATTAACCAGTGTTACTGCAATGGCCAGCGAGCCGGTAAATCTTCATAACAATAAACAGTTACAAAACAGCTTAAAGTCTCAGTTATCACAAAATGATAGCTTTTTTAGAGTAGCAAGCTCGTCGTCTCAGAGCGATTTTGAATTTAGAACACATACAAAATCTGCTGATGGTAAGCATTTGCGCCGCAGCCAATATTATAAAGGTGTGCGTGTTTATGGTGGTGAAATTGTCACTCACCATGAAGAAAAAAATGTGTTGAGTGCCTGGTTTCAAACTGAGGGCGAAATAAAGTCTATTAGTGGCTCGGTGATCACAAAACCAAGCATAGATACAGTTATTCCAAGCATCGACGCCGACAAGGCAATCGCGTTTGCTAAAGAGCAAATTAAAGCACTTATTTCATCATCTGATGAGCAAGCTGAGCTGATTATATTCCCGCATAACGGCGAGCTTAAACTGGCTTACTTAGTCACCATTTTGGCTGAAACACAAAATGCACCAACGCGCCCTGAGTTTACCATTGATGCGCATTCAGGTGCGGTATTAAATCGAATTGAAACCTTACACCACACCAGAGTGGGCTCAGGTCCCGGCGGCAATGAAAAAATCGGTCTACATCACTATGGAACCGATAAACCCCATTTTCATGCCAAAGAGCTAGGCAATGGCCAATGTGAGATGTCGCATACAGATATTCGTGTTATTGACATGGAGCACGGCACGACAAATACAGAAACGTTTCAGTTTCCTTGTTACGAAAACACCCATAAAAGTGTAAATGGTGCTTACTCACCGCTAAACGACGCAATGTATTATGGCCAAGCCACCATAGATCTATTCAAAGACTGGTTTGATAGCCGCGCCCTAACTGGTGATTTGGTGATGCGTATTCATTATCGTGAAGATTATTTGAATGCCTTTTGGAATGGTAAAGAGGTGACCTTCGGTGACGGCGACTTAGCCAACTATGGTGTTTACCCATTCACATCATTAGGGGTTGTTGCCCACGAAATCGGTCACGGCGTGACCCATCAAAATTCAAAATTAGTCTATAGCAATATGTCGGGCGGTGTGAATGAAGCATTCTCTGATATGACCTCAGAAGCGCTGGAATGTTACATGAACCAAAAACCGGATGGCAGCTGTGAAGTTGACTGGTTAATTGGTGCAAGTATTTTCAAAAACCGCACTGCACTGCGTTATATGGCGAACCCTGAAAAAGATGGTCACTCAATTGGTCATGCAGATAAATTCAAACCGGGCATGGGCGTTCATAGTAGTTCAGGTGTGTTTAATAAAGCTTTCTATTTATTAGCAAATACGCCTAACTGGGGTGTAAAAAAAGCCTATGAAGTGATGTACAACGCGAACAAAAGCTTCTGGGTTTATAACGGCAACTTTGAATCGCTTGCCTGTGGCGTAACCGCATCTGCAAAAGACTTAGGGTATGACACCAAAGCCATTGGTGAAGCCTTTAAGCAAGTGGGTGTTTTTGCTTGTACTGAAAACAAAGCGCCAACGATTACCCTGACTAGCCCTAAAGTAAACGAGCGCTTTATTGTGGGCACCGACGTGATCATTACTGCAAATGCACAAGACGATTATGGGCGTGTTGAAAAAGTAGAGTTTTTTGTAAACGGTCAACTACATGCAACTGACACACAAGCACCATTTGAAACCAAGTTTACATCAAACAATACAGGTCAGTTCGTGGTTGCTGCTCGCGCAACAGACAACGATGGTGCAAAGGCAGATGCGCAAACGGTTAGCTTTACCCTAATCGATCCGAGTCAATGTAATACTGCACCTTGGCAGGGCGGTCGCGTATATACGTCGGGCCAAAAAGTCTCATTTGATGGCTTTGAATACGAAGCCAAGTGGTGGAACCGTGACCAAAATCCGGGTAGCAACTCAGGGTCATGGGGTGTGTGGAAAAAAGGCCTAGAATGTGGCGGCGTTAGTGACAAGCCAAATCAAGCGCCGAGCGTTCAATTCATCAGCCCGCTAAATAATACTGAGGTTGAACAAGGGCAAAGCGTTAACTTTAACCTCGATGCAAAAGACAGTGACGGCGATGTTAAGTTGGTTGAAGTAACCATTAACGGCCAGTTGCTAACTCGTCTAAATAGCGCACCTTATCAATTTAATTGGAAGGCAGACGAAGCTGGTATCTACCGCTTTAGCGCCATTGCAAAAGACGATAAAGGTGCAACGACAACAGCCAAAGCAGTCACAGTGGTGGTAAATGAAAGCAAAGCACCAACGCCAACGGCACCAGAAGTGACGCTGTTGTCACCAAGCCAAGGCCAAACGGTAAAACTTGGTGAGCGTTTATCACTCACTGTTAGCGCAAATGACAAAGATGGTGACCTAAAACAAGTTGCTTATTTTGTGAATGGCAAACAAGTGAGCGTGAGTACACAAGCGCCTTACGCGGCAAGTTTCACAGCCAACCAATTAGGTAATGTGAGCATTTACGCTGTGGCGACTGATGCAACGGGTTTAAGCACACAGTCAAAGGTAAACACCATCAATGTGGTTGATAGCAGTAGTGATTGTGCAGTAGCCGAGTGGAGTAATAACAGGGTGTATACCACGGGTAATAAAGCGAGCTTAAACGGTGAGCTATATGAAGCTAAGTGGTGGACGCGAGGTCAAAACCCTGCTCAATACTCAAGCCAATGGGCGGTTTGGAAAAAGTTAGGCGCGTGTAACTAGTCTCAGCTTTAGATAATTGGCTTTAAAGTTAATTAATTTAAAGAGAACAGAAACAACTCTTTTCAATTGAGTTTATTTTGGCCCGTGTTGGGCAAGCGCAATGGACTGCGCTTTTTTCTTTTGCTATTAAAGACATAAGGTAATAAGTACAGACTACAAAATAGCTGATAGAGGGCTTTCAACACTGTTCGCCCCTCTTTGCAGTACATGGGTATATATTTGCGTTGTTTTCACATCACTATGACCAAGTTGTTCTTGAACCGTTCTAATATCAGCCCCGCTTTGTAATAAATGAGTCGCAAATGAGTGGCGTAGTGTGTGACAACTGACATTCTTTTCTATTTTCGCTTTTCTAGTCGCAATTTTAATTCCCTTCCGCAAACTAGACTCATCAATATGATGTCTTCTCAATGCAGATTGCTCATGAGGGTCATAGCTTAGGCTGTTAGAAAAAAATAGATAATGCCACAACGGATCTTTAGGTGCATTGGGGTATTTTTTGGCAAGTGCATGTGGTAACCAAACCCCTTTGTATGCTTGATTAGTTATATCATTGAATGCCGTTTGCTTAGCCTTTTCTATTTGTGTTTTAAGCGCAGGAATAAGTGCAGGAGCAAGGGTGACTCGCCGATTTTTGGCGCCTTTACCTTGCCAAACTTTCACACTTAAATAATCGAAATCAATATCTTGTACACGTAATCTAACTGCTTCCATAACCCTTAAGCCACTGCCATACATGAGCTGGCAAGGAAGTAATATTGAAGGCGTGAGATTCGCAAATAACCGCTTAATTTCATCTTGTGTGAGAACGACAGGTAATTTTCTTGGGCGCTCACTCATATTAAATTGTAATTGCCGTTCAAATGGTAATTTCAAAAACTCTCGATATAGAAAGACTAATGAGTTTAGCGCGGTTGCTTGTGTACTTGAGGCAACATTCCTGTCGTTCGACAAAAACTCTAAATATTGCTCAACGTGGCTTGCCGTAAGGTCTTTAGGATGTTGCTTGTTATGAAACAGAATGTAGTGATACACCCAATAAATATACGTTTTAATTGTACGCTTAGCATACCTGCGGGTAACCATGTAGCGCTCTAAAGCATTTAGAAACGGCGAGTTTGACATAGGGTTAAAAGTTTTTAATATGTATAAATAAACAGTAGTCAAAGGGCTGTAAAATGCAAGTTTATTTACAATGCCTGATTTTCTCCGTTTACAATGCCTGTTTATTCCGCAAGAAAAACGTAAGGTGTTGAGTCTGTTTCAGAAACAAGATATTGTTTAGCGAAATTAACAGGAATGATTCCCGATTTTGTACTTACATATTAAGGAATTTTTCCTATGAAAAAGCTGTTATAAGCCCTTTGAGCTTGGAGTCTAAAAGATAAAATGAAGCCTAATTACTTCATAAAAACTGAAAAGGTTGGAGTCTCATTACCTGCAATATGGTGCATCTTGTCATTGGTTATAGGGTTTGCTTTCTTTGAGGTTGGTGCGGCAATATTTGTTTCAATCATGTCTTTTGCATTATGCTTGCTTTTAAATAAGATCACACAGTTCGTTTTAAGCTTTCAGTCACATAGTGGTATTGTTTCGAATAGCACTTTTGAAAGTGTATTAAGGTTTATTTGGTTTGCTTCAGTGATTGGCTTTTTTATTAATATTGCTACTTCAGCTTTAGGTAAACCACCTCAAGAAGCTTATTTCCATATTGTATTTTCAATTGTCTATTTTGGTTTTGCCTTAGCAGCTTCCAAAATGTGGGGTTGTGCGTACAAAAATAAAGTGGGCTTATAACAAGGCCGTTAAACAAAGGACACAAAACAGCAGGCTTGTGCTCCTTCGTCGCCAATTTTAGCCTGCTATTTTGTGCCGTTTACGGCAAGCGTTAAGTGAAAGGGAGCTTAGGTGTCACTCGAAAAAGTATTATTCGCCCTAAAGGTTGAAGATGAATGGCCACCGGTAGGAGCTGAAGGTGTTTGGTGTGAGAAAGTAAATGAAAACTATAAATTAGTTAACCCACCATTTTTCATCCCTAATTTAGCTTACGGCGATGTATTTAAAGCCGAACCAGACAAAGAAAACGAACAGGTTTTTGAATTTGAGGTAGTTGAAGAATCTGGCCACTCAGTAATATGGGTAATGAACAACCTTGATATAGATACTTCAGAGTTCATTGAAGCTTTGATAAAACTAGGGTGTAGTGTTGAGAGCTTGGAGCAGTTTTCGCTGATGACAATAGATGTTCCACCTGATACTGATCTAGAGATTTTAGACTCTGCACTCGATCTTTTTAATGCAAAGGGCTTGGAGTATGCTTTTCCTGTATGGAGGCTTGGTGAGTAATTTCACCTAACAAATTAATTAAACAGTGGACGCAAAACAGTAGGCTTGCGCTCCTTCGTCGCTTATTTTAGCCTACTATTTTTCGCCGTTTATTAAGGCGTTATAACGCTCAAAGGATTCGGTGCTAATGAAATATTGGATTGCTCTTTTAATAACTCTATTGCTAGGTACTAATGCCTTTTGGGTATTATCGGTTATTGATGACGCAGTGACGTGTTCATATTCAGATGCAAGCTTTGATACAACTTTAAAAATGTACAATCAAACAATCATATTAGCTAACCTAGATCTAAAGGGGAAAACAGCTGAGCAAGCAATCTCTCTTATTGGAAAAGACGTATATGGTTTAGCACCATTTATTAAAGACGGCTGCGTAAATGCAGGGATGGTATGTGTCCAGCTAAATGAAAATAATATTGTTACCGGGTTTGGTGATACAGCCTTATAACAAAGCAAATTAAAGTGCGGACAAAAAACAGTGGGCTTTGTTCGTACCTCACAAATTATAGCCCACTATTTTTAGCCGTTTATTTGCGGCGTTAGGGTCTCATAAGAAATCGAGATATATCATGGAAAGTAAAACTATAGGACAATTAAAAGTTCACCCTGATATTGATGAATGGTACGAAAGTGAAGCGGTCTCAATTCCTTTGCTCGGAGGTCGCGAGCTTTCCTTCACTATCGAAGATATTGATGAAGATGAAACCCCCGAAGAGTTTGAAGAAGCGATCTCTAATTTTATGCGTCTTGAAGAATCATTAAAGTCTGAGATTGAGCCGTACATATATAAAAACTATCTTAAATTCAAAGAAGCAGTCGACACTGAATGTTGCCCTACAAATATATCCAGCCCGTCTGGCGTTTGGCAATTTGTATATCCTAGTTACGTAAATGTCTCGCGCAGGCCCTATGGCAACGAAGACGTTTATGTTCAATTACTTGCTGAATGTGAGTGGGAGCCAGAGCATGGCCTTCAAGTGGTATTTCACAAAGGTAATTCGCTTAATCGCGTAAGCGATCAAGATGGTCATCTGACATACACTGATGCCTACAATCTACCCGAGGAACAAGACCGCATTTGCTAAACCCTAACAAGGCCGTTAAACAATGGACACAAAACAGCAGGCTTGTGCTCCTTCGTCGCAAATTTTAGCCTGCTATTTTGTGCCGTTTACGGCAAGCG
>ENA-OWNT01002366-OWNT01002366.1-seawater-metagenome-genome-assembly--contig:-NODE-2366-length-19859-cov-6.545142_pt1 | contig 19859 bp, 18 predicted proteins | sample MGYA00238136_ERZ651165 | MGnify/ENA primary metagenome ERZ651165 (study PRJEB26861, sample SAMN08777766) | seawater metagenome | isolation source: coastal seawater | place: USA: Florida | collected...
GAGCGTGCCGTGGCAATCGGGTCTGTGATTGCCTGTTCGAAAGACGCCCCAGAACGGGGCGAGGCGCGTTCCTGCGGGTCCCCCCTAGGGGATGCCCACGAGCTTGTGGGTCTGGAGCGACAGGCGCCACTGGGGGTGGGCGCGGCAGTACGCGATGCAGGCGGCGGTGTGCGCGTCCCGGTCGGGATCGTCCAGCGGCTGCAGGAAGAAGTGCTCGAAGGCCCAGCCGTCGACGTCCTCCGGCCTCACGGCGTGGGGGTGGACGAGCTTGAGCTCGTGCCCGGTGGTCTGGACGACCGCGCTGTTCGGCTTCGGGCTCACGCAGATCCAGTCGACGCTGTCGGGGACCGGCAGGGTGCCGTTCGTCTCGATGCCGACCTCGAGGCCGACCCGGTGGCACGTGTCCACGAGGGCGGAGTCCAGCTGCAGCATCGGCTCGCCGCCGGTGAAGACGACGTAGGGCGTCCCGCCCTGCGCCTCCGCGGTCCAGCAGGCCATCAACGCGTCCGCGAGCTCCTCGGCGGTGGAGAACTTCCCCCCGCCGGGGCCGTCGGTCCCGATGAAGTCCGTGTCGCAGAACCAGCAGGCGGCCGTGGCCCGATCCTGCTCGCGGCCCGACCACAGGTTGCAGCCGGCGAACCGCGCGAAGACGGCGGCGCGGCCGGTGTGGGCGCCCTCACCCTGGAGGGTGAAGTAGATCTCCTTGAGGGAGTACGACATTCGGGACGCTCAGAAGCGCTCGTCCCAGCGCAGGAACCCGGTCATGGCGGCGGTCATCAGGTCCTGGTCCCGGCTGCCGGCCATCTCGCGGATGGAGTGCATCGACCACATGGCGTTGCCCACGTCCACCGATCGCATGCCGAGCGAGCTCGACACGATGGGGCCGATGGTCGACCCGCACGCCAGGTCGCTGCGGTTGATGAACTCCTGGGTGGGGATCTCGAGATCGCCGCACAGGCCGCGGAACACGGCGCTGCTCTCGGTCTCCGTCGCGTAGCGCCAGTCCGCGTGGGTCTTCACGACGGGGCCGGCGTTGAGCATCGGCTTGTGGTCGGGCTCGTGCTTGTCGGCGTAGCTGGGGTGGACGCCGTGGGCCATGTCCGCGCTGATCATCATCGAGCGGGAGGTCGCGCGCGACAGGTCCGGGTTGGTGCCGCCGGCGAGGCGGCCCAGGATGTCGCGCGTCATGGAGCCGGCCGCGCCGCGGGACGTGCGGCTTCCGATCTCCTCGTGGTCGAACAGCGTCACCACGGCCGTGGTGTCGGGCACCGCGTCGTCCGCCACCAACGCGAGCAGCGCGCTGTGGCAGGACGCCTGGTTGTCCAGCCGCGGGGCGTAGATGAAGTCCCCGCGCACGCCGCCCACGGACGGCGGCTGCACGTCGTACAGGCACAGGTCCCAGCCGAGGATGTCGCCGCCGTCGATGCCCATCTCGGAGCTGAGGAAGCTCCGCAGGCTCGGCCCGTCGTCCCCCGCGAAGCCCCACACCACGGGCAGGTGCTTCTGCTTGTTGGGCTTGAAGCCGTCCTCCCGGATGGAGCGGTTCAGGTGGATGGCGAGGTTGGGGATGCGGCCGATGGGCCGGTCGATGCGGATGAGGCGCGTCTCGATGCGCACGGGCTTGCTGCCCACCCGCACCGTGACTCGCCCTGCGAGGCCCAGGTCCCGGTCGAACCACGTGTGCAGCAGCACGCCGCCGTAGGTCTGCACGCCCAGCAGGGCGTAGCCCTCGGCGGCGACGTCGGGGTTGCTCTTGAGCCGCAGGTTGGGCGAGTCCGTGTGCGCGCCCACGATGCGGAAGCCCGCGTCCGCGGGAGAGCGCCGCCCCATCCGGAACGCCACGACGCTGCCGCCGTCGCGCACCACGTAGCCCGCGAAGCCCGGCGCCAGCGGCCAGGTCGCGGCGTCCTCGGCGACCTCGGTGAAGCCCTTGGCCTCGAGGCGACCCACCGACTCCTGCACGCAGTGCCAGGGGGTGGGGCTCTCTTCGATGTAGGCGAGCAGATCGTGGGTCGTCGCGGGGACGTCGTTGGACATGCTGCTACCTCTTGCGCTTGCTCCAGGCCGCGCGGCCCGGGAGGTTCCGGGCGTCGAGCTCGGGGAGCACGCTGTCCGCGATCGACTGATAGAAGCAGCGCTTGTAGACGGCGCGCGGGATCAGGCCGTACTTGCCCTCCTCCGGGCCCACAGGCTCCTTCCATCCGTCCGGGATGATCCCCCAGGCCCCCTCGACCCGGGACAGGAACCCGGGGATGGCCTTCTTGGCGATGTCCAGGACGTACTCGTCGTCCTGTTCGATGGCCTCGTCCAGCACCGCCCACCCGAAGCCGGCGTGCGCCTTCGTGTCCTTCGCGAGCCGCGTGACGGCCTTCTTGGGGCCGGACTTCGCGACCTTGTCGGTCATCGCCTCGTACAGGGGGCCGGCGAGGGTCTCGGCGACGCACCAGTGATCGATGCACGCCAGCACGAGCCGATCGAACGTCGGCTCACCGAAGGCGTTCGGGATCGCGAGGCTGCCCTCGGTGCAGTCGAGCGGGTCGTCCTCGCCGCCGAGGGTCGCGTAGACCTCCCAGCACAGGTCCGAGTGCGCCAGCTCGTGGCCGACGATCTCGTGGCACTGCTGGATGACGTCCACGCTGAAGCCGAGGCGGATCAGCCACATCTGGAACTCCGCCGCGAGCGAGGCGGAGCGGTATTCGGCCAGGGTGCGGGCCTTCCACTCGGCCAGCACGACGTCCATGTTCACAGCCACGTAATCGGTCCTCCCCGGGGCGTACAGCGGCGACGTGCGCGCCGATCAGTCTGGCGCGCGCGGGATCAGTCTACTCCGACCAGCGCGTCGGGTTCGTGGCCGCCCCCCAGAACGGCTGTCCGGCGGACGCCACATTCGTGGCTGCGCCGGTGGCCGGGTTGATCGAATAGATGATTCCGCCCTCGGTGAATCCGTAGATGGTCCCCTGGGCGTACCCGACGCCGAACATCGTCCCCTGGCCGGTGGAGAACGTGTCTTCCACCTGGCCCGTCGATGGGTTGTAGATGACGAGCGAGGTCTGGGCGCTGTTCGCGGTCGGCGCCATCAGGCAGTACAGCAACCCGTCCGGCAGGCCGACCATGTCTCCGGCGAAGACGAGCCCGCCCGGCACGGTGCCCATGGAGGTCGGCGCGCCGGTGGTGAGGTCGATCTCGTACAGCGTGCTGCCCTCGCCGGCGAGCAGGCGCCCGTCCGTCAGGAAGGTCAGCGAGTTGTACTCGGCGGGGAACCACGAGCCGCGCTGGGTCATGACGGCGGTGTTCGGATCCACCTCGTAGCTGCCCTCGAAGCTGATGGCCCACATCGTCCCTTGCAGATCGATGGCGAGATCGGTGACGCCGAACAGGGGCGCTTGTCCGCTGAACGCGCCGATGGTCGTCAGCGCGTAGGTGGAGGGGTCCACGCCGAACAGGGTCGTGGACGTGTGCGCGTACATGAAGGCCGTCGGGCCGGCCGTGCTGTCGTCGTCGTCGCCGGTTGCGTCGTCGTCGTCGCCGGTTGCGTCGTCGTCGTCGCCGGTCGCGTCGTCGTCGTCCCCGGTGTCGTCGTCGTCGTCTCCGCCGCCGCACTCCGGGGCGCCGAAGCAGTCCTGGTCGTCACAGTCGAAGAAGCCGTCGCGGTCGTTGTCGGCGCCGTCGCCGCACTCGCCGGGGTCGTCGCCCTCGAACTCGGGTTCGTCGTCGTCGTCGCCGCGGGGCTGGGGGCAGCCGATCAGCAGCACGAGGGAGAGCAGGAACAGCGTGCGGGGGCCCATGACCCGGCCATCCTACTCTGTGCTTTGGCCGCCGCATGGGCTATCCACCCGGACGTGGCACCCCGCGCCGATCAGCTCCGCCCCGCCGCTCCGACGACCACCACCGGGCGGCCGTCGCTGCTGGGGATGCGTCCCGAAGACCTGCTCGCCCACCTCCGGGCGGAGGGCGTGCCGGCGCGGATCGACCAGTGCCGACGCCTCGTCGCCCACGTGCTCGCCAACGGCAACGACGACCTCGACGCGATCCAGCGTCCGCTCGCGAAGTCGTTCCGGCGGGACGTGGACCGGCTCACCGATCGGGGTCGCCTGGATGTCGTGGAGCGGGTCGAGGATGGCGTCGACGGCTTCGTGAAGTACCTGCTGCGCTCCCCCGACGGCGCCCTCACGGAGGCCGTCCGCATCCCGCTCGAGAAGGCGGGCGCCTACACCGTCTGCCTCAGCTCCCAGGTGGGCTGCGCGATGCAGTGCGTCTTCTGCGCGACGGGGCGGCTCGGCCTGACGAGGCACCTGCAGCCCTGGGAGATGGTGTCGGCCCTGCTCACCGTGCGCGACGAGGCGCCGGGGCGCGTGACCGGCGCGGTGTTCATGGGGCAGGGCGAGCCACTGCACAACTACGACGCGGTCATCCAGGCGGCGCGCGTCTTGTCGCATCCCTGCGGCGCGCGCATCAACAGCAAGGCGATCTCGATCAGCACGGTCGGACTCGTGCCACAGATCCGGCGCTACACCGCCGAGGGCCACAAGTTCCGGTTGATCGTCTCGCTGACGTCGGCGCTTGCGGATCGTCGCGCGGCGCTGCTCCCGGTGGCCGGCGCCTTTCCGCTGGACGACGTGGTGGACGCCATCGCGGAGCACGCCGCGTCACGCTCCGGGCTGACGACCGTGGCCTGGGTGTTGATGGGGGGCGTGAACGACGGGCCGGACGAGATCGCGGCCATCAAGGAGCGCTTCGCGGGGCTGCCGCTGCGCTTCAACCTGATCGATGTGAACGACGCCCGCGCCGACGGATTCCGGACGGCCGACGACTCCGAGCGCGCCCGCTTCCTGGCGGGGCTCTCAGAGCTGAAGGTGCCGATGGTGCGGCGGTATTCGGGGGGGAAGAACCGCCACGCGGCCTGCGGAATGCTGGCGACGACGCGGTTCGAAGGACCCTGAGCTCGCTCGGGTTCCCTAGTCCTTCTTCAGGGGCGCGACCGTGACCGAGAGCATCCGTCCCTGCATCTCAGGGATGTTGTTCTCGAGCTTGCCGACCTCCTTGATCATCTCGCAGGCCTGCCGCAGCGTGGCCCGTCCGACGTCCTGGCGCCGCATCTCGGAGCCGCGGAAGCGCACGGTCATCCGCACCTTGCTGCCGTCCTCGAGGAACTGCTTGGCGCGGTTCACCTTCACCTCCAGCATGTGCTGGTCGGTGTTCGGGCGGAAACGGATTTCCTTGGGGGTGTTGTCGGCAGCCTTCTTCTTGGCGGCGCGCTCCTGGCGGGACTTCTCGTACTTGTGACGGCCGTAGTCCATCAGCTTGCAGACCGGGGGCCGCGCCTGTGGAGAGACCTCGACGAGATCGAGCCCGACTTCCGTGGCCATGCGCATGGCCTCAGCGGTCTCGATGATTCCTACCTGGTTGCCTTCATGATCGATCAGCCGAATGGGGCTGATCCGAATCTGCCTGTTGATCCGCGGGCCCCGGTTCTGGGGCAGCTGCGGAAGATGTCGCCTGCGACGAATCTCGCACCTCCTGTGGTCCACACATAAGAAAGCCCACCTGCCAGGTTCTGGCGTGGCGGGCAGCCGGAACGAACGCCACCGATAACACAGCCTCGCCATGCAGGCGAGTGCACATTCCCCACAGACACTAGGATCGCTCCATGAACGCGTTCTTCCGCCTCCTCGTGCCGTTCTTCGCCCTGTCTCTGTGCCTCGGGTGTCCGACGGATCCCGACGTCGAGCCCGTCACCCTCCTGGAGGCCTCGGTGGTCTGCACGGACGACGGCGCCGGCACCGTGACGTGGGAGGTCGACGTGCGGGTCGACGGCCCGGTGACGGACGACGGCGCGGAGTTCGAGATCCGCTCCGAGTCCGTCCCGAATCCGCTGCCCTACGGCCTCGCCCTGGTGGGGCGCAACGGCGACACCAACGTCGAGTTCGCGGGCACGTTCCCGGGGGATCCTGCGAGCGGCCTCGAGTCGGACGTCCCCTTCGACTGCACCGCGACGGACCTGGAACAGATCCTCTGCGTCGTGAACCGGGAGGACAGCGGGTCCGTCTGCTGGGCCTGCGGCGACGGATCCGGGACCCTGCCCGGCCAGGCCCGCGCCTGGGCGTCCTGCGACTGAGGACCCCGCGGGCCCCACAGTTCCTTGACTTGCCGGGGGTGTGGCCCGCTGGCATCCTTCCGCGGCTTCGTTGGAGACCTCATGACCGCACTGCGCCTCGCCCTCCTCGCCGCCCTCGGGCTCATCCTGTCCGCCGGCACCGCGTCCGCCGAAGACTGCACCTACACGGACCTGCTCGAGCAGTTCCAGGTGACGGTCGACTGCAACGGGCTCAAGGACCACAGCAACATCGGCAACGAGCAGAAGCGCATCTGGCTCGCCGGGGACTGGGGACAGCTCAACATCATCGAGGTGCCCTCGCCCTACAAGCAGGACGCCACGCTGCTCGACTTCATCATGGGCAACCTGGGGCGGGAGTACACGCCGCGGCGTTCCCCCGGCGGCATCCAGACCACCAGCGTCGGCGGGCTCGACGCGCGGGTCGTGACCGAGCACAAGATGCGCAACAGCACGCGCCACTGGGTGTTCCACTTCAACGGCCGCAACCTGATCATGCGCGCCGTCGCCTACACCGGCAGCCGCAAGGACCGCACCGCGAACCTGGACTCCATCGGCCAGGCGATGACCGCGTCGTTCGCCGCCTACACGCCCACCGCCGACGAGGCCGAGAAGCCCCGTGTGCGCGATCGCAAGGCGGAGACGCCGACGGACACGGCTCCGGCCGACGGCGACGCCAAGGAGTGCACGAAGTGCCCCGAGGGCGAGTGCTCGTGCGACCACGCGAAGGGCGACCACGCCAACGGCGAGAACGCCACCGAGGAGTGCACGAAGTGCCCCGAGGGCGAGTGCTCCTGCGACCACGCCGACAAGGGCGAGAAGGCCGCAGAGGAGTGCGCGAAGTGCCCCGAGGGCGAGTGCTCCTGCGACCACGGCGACAAGGGCGCGGACGAAGGCGCCAACTAGCGTCTAGAACGTCCGGCCGGGCTTCTTCGCCAGGACGAGCATCTTGCGACTGCTGCGCAGCAGCCGGTCCAGCTGGACCATCCCCAGCAGCATCATCCGCCGCTTCACGCCGTACTGGTGCACGAAGAACCGCGTGCTGAGCGGCTCGATCGGGCGCACCTCGTGGAGCTGCAGGCCGACGGACTCCATCAGCGCCCCGATGTTCGACGCGCTGAAGTAGCAGTAGTGCTGCCCTTCGTACATCTCGTCCCGCAGGGACGCGGTGCGCTGCGGGGCCACGCGGAACGCCCCCAGCATCACGGGCACGAGCCGCCAGTCCTCGTTCACGGTGGACAGCACGAGGCTGCCGCCGGGCTTCATGAGGTCCGCCACCCGCTGCAGGGTCCGCCGGGGATCGGGCAGGTGCGCGAGCACGTCGAACATGGCGACGCGGTCGAAGGTCCCGAGCCGGAAGGGCGCGTCCTCGGGCGTCCCGCAGTGCACGGGAGTCCCGATCCGCTCGGCGGCCTCGGCGGCGCTGGTGCGGCTCACCTCCGCCCCGTCCACGTCCCAGCCGCGGGCCTGGAGCTCGTGGAGCAGGTGCCCGCGCGAGCAGCCGATCTCGAGCAGCCGCCCGAACCGCCGGGGCCCGCAGAGCTGCTCCATCGCGTCCGCCTGGTCGCGGGCGATGGCGCGCAGGGCGCCCTCCTGGTTGGCGAGGCTGTCGCCGAGCTTGCCGTGGTGCGCCTCGACGGCGGTGTAGTAGTCCGCGACGGGGGCGCCGTCGGCGTACGTATCGGTCACGCGGACGCCGCAGCCGGCGCAGGTCAGGAGCCAGCGGTCCTGCAGGGCGAGGGTGCGCGCGAGCTGCGTTCCTCCGCACAGGACGCAGGCCGTGCGGGGGGTTCCGCCCGGAGCCATGCCCCGGGAACGCACGCCATCAACGGGATCGGCCATCGAACGGAGGGAGGGCGCGCTCAGCGGGCCGCGGGCCGGGCGTCCGACGCCGCGTACTTCGGCTTGTAGTAGCCGCGCAGCGACGGCATCCACGCGCGCTTGCGGAGCACCTTGCGCGCGATGCGGGACGCCGGCGTGGGCTCCGTCTTCTCGCGCCGGGCCTGCCCGTCCAGCCCCAGGACCTGCGCGCGGAGCTTGCGGGCCATGGAGTACTGGAACATCTCGAAGAAGCGCCAGGCGAGGTACTTGCTGCGCACGTCGTAGCCGCGGACGACCCCGCTGAGCAGCCGCGGCACGAAGAACACCACCGGATCGATGCCCGACCAGTTCGGCACCTTGCCCAGGTGGCGGTGCCAGCCCTTCTGCACGGTCTTCACGAAGAGGGACTTCGGCAGGATCGGCTTGAGCCCGTACATCATGAAGTACGGCCGGAACTCCCGTTCGTAGCCCGATCCCTTGAACATCAGCGAGTTCAGGTAGCCGTCCGCGGCGTCCGCTTCGTCCTGCGGGCTGATGACGCCCTGGTCGATGGCGATCTTCGTCATCCCCGTCTTCGGCAGGTACGTCAACGGCAGCGGCTTCACCACGCTCGGGTCGGCGTCCGAGTAGAAGAGCAGCGCGTCGTCCTGGTCCTTCAGCGTCTCGCCCGGCGTGCCCAGGATGTGGTCGCAGGTGACGAAGATCCCCCGCTCCCGCAGCCGGCGGATGGCGTTGAAGATGTCCACGTTCTTCTCGTACCGCGCCATGGTGTTCGCGCGGCTCTCTTCGCTCAGGCTCTGCACGCCCATGATCACGCTGACGCAGCCCGAGTCGGCGAGCAGGTCCGCCATGTACTCGGTCACCAGGAGCGGGTAGGTGATGCAGGAGTACGGCAGGCCCACGCGCTCCTTGTAGAGCGGCGCGAACTCCTCGAGCCAGCGGACGCGCACCGGGAAGATGTCGTCGTGGAAGAGCACCGCCTCCATCTGGGGGTACTTCGCCTTCGCCTGGACGAGCTCCTCCACCACGTGCTCGGGCGTGCGGAGCCGCACCCGGCGGTTGCCGACGATCTCGTGCACCGCGTTGTAGAAGCAGAAGGTGCAGTTGTACGGGCACCCACGCGAGATGGTCGTCATGTACTCGACGCCCAGGCCCGGCAGCTTCTCGTAGTAGAGGGACTTGTCGTAGAAGGGGAAGGCGTCGAGCGTCTTCGGCTCCGCGGCGACCCCGTTGTCGATGACGTTGCCGTCCGCGTCGCGGCACCAGATCCCGCGGATCGTCCGGGGATCGCCGTCCTTGCGGCCATCCAGGATGTCGCACAGCTCCAGCAGCGTCTCTTCCGCCTCGCCCACGGCGACGTAGTCCACCTCGTCCCGCGCGATGACGTTCTCCGGACACATCGTCGCGTGGATGCCGCCCATGATCACCGGCAGGTCCGGCCGGCGCGCCTTCAGGCGGCCCGCGATGCGCAGCGCCCAGTGGAACCCGTTGATCTCGATGGGGAAGCCGACCAGGTCCGGCGACTCCGCGAGGATGTCCTCCACCACGAGGTCGTCGTTGCTGAGGAACTCGACGAGGGCGGGGTCCTTGATGGCCCCGGTCGCGAACAGGTTCGGCTCGAAGACCAGCGCCGTCTCGTGCCCGGCCTGCTTCAGCACCGCGCTGAGCAGCTGGACCCCGAGCATCTCGGTCAGCTGGTTGCAGAAGACGACGCGCATGGCGTGGGCCTACCGGATGACCCGGGCGGCCTCCTCCGGGTTCGTCGCCTGGTACTTCGGGTGCTCCTCGATGGGGAACAGCGCGTCGTCGTGCTGGACGATGCCCTCGATGTACTCGGTGTAGAACGTCTCGTCGTTGCTGGCGATGCAGCGCTCCCGCGTCTCCTGGAAGTACTCGAACGACTGCATGCGCTGCCAGATCGTCTGGATCGACTCCTTGCGCACGTTCCCGAAGTTCAGGTGGATGAACGCGCAGGGGATCACGTCGCCGGACGCGGACATGTACATCCGCTCGAGGCCGGGGCGGCAGCCGTTCTCCTTGTAGTTCGACTTGCCCTCCCAGACGACCCACGGGAGCTTCATGGCCTTGTCGAACTCGGCGTAGTCGTCCGGCGTCATGCGGACGTCCTTGTTCTCGTCCCACTTGCCGGTGGTGCAGGGCTGCACGAAGTTGACGGTGACGTCCTTGTCGCGGGCCAGGCGGACCATCTCCCAGAGCGTGCCGTCCACGACCTTCTCGTGCGTCATCGTGCAGTTGAGGATGACGCCCATGCCGTGCCGCTGGCAGTTGTCGATGGCGTCCATGACCTTGTCGAACGCGCCGGGCACGTTGAGCAGTCCGTCGTGCTCCTCCGGCCGGTGGCTGTGCAGCGAGATCATGACGATGTAGCAGCCGGCCTCGCCGAGCTTGCGCGCGGCCTCGTCGTCGATGAGCAGGCCGTTGGTCTGGATGTTCACGACGCCGCGGTGCGGCGGGACCATGCGGATGATGTCGTAGACGTTCGGGTTGAGCATCGGCTCCCCGCCCGTCAGGTTGATGCTCACCGCGCCGGCGCGCAGGAAGCCGTCGATCGCCCGCCGGTACTCGTCCAGGTGGAGCTGATCGGCCCGCTGCGTCGTCTCGTCCATCATGTGGTCGGCGGAGCAGTGGTTGCAGGTGGCGTTGCAGCCCGACTCGATGTTGATCGAGGCCGTGCGCAGGACCAGCTGGTCCATCAGGTTCATGCGCGCGTAGTTCACGGCGAGCTTCGGCACGAGCTGCGGCTTGCGCTTGAGGACCGTGCCGAGGTGGGTGCGCACCAGCCCGACGAGCTGTCGAGCGGACTGAAGCGGGCCTTCGTTCAGTGCGGGCATGCGGCCTCCAGGCCCGAAACCGGGCGCTGGCAGCCTAGCACCGGCCTTCCGGACCGGCGACAGCGTTGAAGCGCCCGTCCCCGACGCTCGGCCCGCGGGCCTTGGGGCGGCTACTCCTCGCAGAACTCGCAGAGGTTGTCGCAGTTCTGGGGGTCCGAGCTGTCGGTCTCGTCCGGGTCGGTGCAGGACGTGCTGTCCTCGTCGCAGGAGCAGGCGCCGTTCTCACACGTCCACTCGGTGACGGTGACGTCGCAGTCGCTCGTGGGGCAGCCGAGGACGAACAGGAACGAGGCGAGGGCCAGAATCGAGAACAGGAACTTCATTGGTGGATCTCCGTCGGCCAGTCCAGGTGGCCGGTCCGGGAGGGACTCTACGGGAACAGCCCGTGGCGAGCCTGGTAGCCCAGGATCGTCCGCAGGTAGTTGATGTAGAGCTTCGGGCGGATGTCCCGGTCGTTCAGCAGGCCCGTCACGAGCCGCGGAAACAAGATGACGTTCCCGAGCCCCGGCAGACGCCCCAGCGGCGCGAGCTTGCGGTGCAGCCCGCGGTCGATCATCGCCGCGCGCCCCGCCTTCCCGAGCATCGGCCACAGGGCGTACGCGAGGTTGTAGGCGCCGTAGTCGCCCTCGTGCAGCGCGCCCTCGAACATGAAGTGGTCCCAGCCGCCCTCCACGTTCCGACCGAGCTCATCGGCCGCGACGCTCTGCGCCTGCTCGGCGCGCTTCGTCAGATCCGTCCCGGGGAAGTACGACATGAAGAACGGCTTCACCACGTCCGGCCCGGCGTCCAGATAGAAGCGCAGGGCCTCCTCCTGGTCCTCCGCGGTCTCGCCGGGGATGCCGAAGATGTGGTCGAGCAGCACGAAGATCCCGTGGGCGCGCAGCCGCTTCACCGCCTCCGCGATCTCGGCGCTCGACTCCGTGCGGTTGAGGATCCCTTCCTGACGCGAGTCCGGGTTGGCCGTCTGGGATCCCATGATCACGTACCGGCAGCCCATCATCCCGAGCAGGTCGGCCGTCTCCTGGCGCACGAGCTGCGGGTGGGTGATGCACGAGAAGGGGAGGCCCACCCGGTCTCGGTAGAGCGGCGCGAACTCTTTCAGCCACTTGAGCGTGGTGGGGAAGATGTCGTCGTGGAAGACCACCGTCTGGATGTCCCACCGCTCCTTCGCGGCGACGAGCTCGTCGATCACGTGCTGCGGGGACCGGGCGCGGAGGTAGCCGTCGCGGCCATAGAGGTCGTACAGCGTCGTGTAGAAGCAGAAGCTGCAGGCCCAGTGGCAGCCGCGGCTCGCGACGCACATGTACTCCTTCGCCAGCCCCGGCATCGGGCCGTAGTACAGCTCCTTGTCCGGGAACGGGAGGCTGTCGAGGTCCTGGATCAGCGGGCGCGGATCGTTGCGGTGCACGGTGCCGTCCGCGTCCTTGACCCAGATGTTCGGGATGCTGCGGTGGTCCGTGCCGGTGGCGAGCGCCTCGACCAGCTCGGGGACCGCGTGGTCGCCCTCCCCGATGCAGATCATGTCGACGCCCGGTTGGGCGATGCAGTGGTCCGGCGAGCTCGTGGTGTGGAAGCCGCCGTGCAGCATCAGGATCGACGCCACCTCCTGCTTCACGCGCGCGCCCACGCGTGAGCACCAGTCGAAGCTGTTGATCTCACTGGGAAACAGGACCAGGTCGGGCCGCGCCGCGATGACGCGCTTTGCGGTCCGCTCGACCGAGTCCGCGTAGCGCGCGAGGCGCCCGGGGAGCGCGCGGACGAACGCCGCCGTGAGCAGGTCCGGCTCGAACACGAGCTCGACGGTGTGACCGGCCTGCTTGAGCAGCGCCGAGACGATCTCCACGCCCAGGTACTCGGTCAGCCGGTTGCAGACGACGATCTTCATCGGGCGCAGTGTAGTCAGCCGCTGGCTTCGTCGGCGTTGGCTGGCCGGAGCTTGCTTCTCACCATCGTCCAACGGGTGGCGCCGGCGCGATCTCCGGGCCCTGGACGTCCGGGGTGGTGCCCTTGAACCCGCGCGTAGGAGCGCCCGTGGGCGTCGACTGGTCTGGGACCGAAGGTGAGGTGTTCATGACCCGATCTGTGAATGTCTGGTTTGTCGGTTTTGTCTTGATTGTCGGAAATGGCGACCGACAATGCGAGTGTGGATACGTTGTCGACCAGCCTGACGACCGGAGAAGCTGCGGAGGCCTGTGGTGTCTCCGCGCGAACCGTCCTGCGGTGGGTCAAGGACGGTCACCTGCGGGCCTTCGCGACCCCGGGGGGACACCAGCGCGTGTCGCGGCGTGAGCTCGTCCGGTTCCTGCGCACCCGCGGCGCGGACGTCCCGAAGCAACTCTTGCCGGCCTCGCGGCGGGTGGTGATCGCTGACGACTCGCCGGCGTTTTGTCGAGCGGTCCAGAGGCGGCTGACCGTGAAGCATCCAGGGGTCGTGGTCGAAGCCGTGCGCGACGGGTTCGCGGCGGGGGCCGCAGTGCAGCGTCTGCGGCCCGATCTGCTGCTGCTCGACATCGTGATGCCAGGCCTGGACGGAGTCGCCGCGTGTGCGCACATCCGCTCGCAGCCGGAGCTCGACGGAGTGGCGGTGGTGATCGTCTCCGGCGCCCTGACCCCAGCCCTGTGCACCGAGCTCAGGGAGCTCGGCGCCGACCGATGCGTGCCGAAGCCCGTGACCATCGACCAGATTGACCAGCTCTTGGAGCATTACCTCGGCGACGCGGAGACCTCCGGTCGCGATGGAGCCGCCCGATGACCGGATTCGAAGCGCAGCTTTCAGCCCTCACCGGCGCCCTTGCCACCGGCGACGGAGAGTCGGCAGCGCGCGTGGGACGCGTGCTCGTCGCCACGGCGCACGAGCTGAGCACATCCATCTCCACCCTCCAGCTCGAGCTCGGGTCATGCCGAGACCTGCTCAGCGTCGACAACCCACAGGACTGGATGTCCGACGCGGACAGGTTGGCGGAGCTGCGCGCCATTCAGCAGAACTTGCGCGACACCACGGCAGAGCTGTCCGTGCTTCGTGCCCGCCTCAGCTCGCAGGGCTGGGCCCTGGTTGATCGAGGGGGGGGAGCGTGATGGCGGGGGCCGCCCAGCCAGCTCGCGTCCTGGTCGTGGACGAGGACGTGCGCCTGCTCGAAGGCTTGGAGCGGCGCCTGACCCACCTGGGTCTGCACACTCTCGTGGCGCAGAACACGGCGGCGGCTGCGCCCATGGCGGCCTCCGGTCCCGATGCGGCCTTCCTCGACCTGGCCCACAAGGACATCGCCCGTCAGGCCCTGATTCGCGTGCTGTCGAGTCGGGGGATCCCCGTCGTGGTGATGAGCGGCTCAGCGAGTCGTCAAGACCTCATCGACTGCATCCGAATCGGGGCGCGCGACTTCCTGGAGAAGCCGTTCTCACACACCGCTCTGAACGCTGCGCTGGAGCGCGCCCTCGGCGCCGGGCAGCTCTACCAGGCTGCGGCTCCAGGGGCCAACGAGGGGTCTGTCGAGGAGGCCGAGCGCCCCCCTGAGCCGGAGCGGGTGCCGATCTCCGAGTGGGTCGTCGACGACCGCTTGATCGACGACCTCCTCGATGGCCGCCTCCCCCTGCCCACCCCTGCGCCGATCGTGGACCAGCTGCGTGCGCTGCAGTCGCAACCAACCTGCGGCGTGGACGAGGTGCTGAGGATCGTGAGCGAGGACGCGGCATTGATCCCGGCCGTCCTGCGCGCAGCCACGCGAACTGACTTCCAGGGACGTCGAGCGCCCTCCAACCTCCGCGCGGCGTGCGTCCGCCTGGGCAACCAGCGGGTGCTCGGGCTCGCCCAGGAGGCCGTGATGGAGGGACTCTTCGTCGGTGCCGGCCCTTACGGAGAGCTCCTTTCCAGACTGTGGACGTATGTCCGGCTCGTGGCCTGGGGAGCCCGTCAGCTGGCGGTCATGAACGGGGGGATCGACCCGGAGGAGGCGCACATGGCGGGGCTGCTCCACGATCTCGGCCTGCTCCTGGGGCTCAACGCCGCCGCCCACCGCTGCCTTCCGCCACGCGGGGACGACGACGTCCGCCTCCTCACCAGCAAGCTGGACTCGATTCACGAACCCCTCGGAAGGCTCCTGCTCGACCGATGGGGCGTGCCGAGCTCGATCTCCCGGCTCGCTGGCACCCACCACAGCGCACCCGCAGGCCCAGTCCGTCGGGGTGCCCTGACCGTCCGGGACGTCGTCGCGATCTCCGCGAGCCAGCTGCTGGCTCGCGGGTCGGTCGGGCTGCCCGGCATCGCACCGCCTTTCCTCGATCCGACGGTCGAGCTGGCGTTCTCACCCGACACGCTGGAGCAGCTCTTCTCGAGCCCCGTGTTCAGCCAGACCTCCTTGGAGCCGTGACATGTCTTCCCTGCCCTCCCTCGACCGGCCGCTTGGCGCCACCGGCCGACTGCTCATCGTTGACGACAACCCTGGGGCCTGTTCCCCCCTGCTCACCGAACTCGAGCGGCGCGGTCACCAGGTCTCGTATGCCGGCTGCGGCGAGGAGGCGATCGAGGTCGTGTCCGCGTCCTGCCCGGACCTCCTGGTCCTCGATGTACTGCTCCCTGGGATCACCGGCATCGAGGTCTGTCGGAGGCTGCGCCAGGACTGGAGCGCGCTCGAGCTGCCGATCGTCTTGATCAGCGCGATGTCCGACGTTGAGTCCCGGCTGCGCGGACGGGCGTCAGGGGCGGACGACTACATCGCTCGCCCGTTCGATCCCGGCGAGCTGGCGCTCCGGATCGAGACCCTGCTGGCCCTCTGCGCGATCCACAGCGACGCCGCTCTGAGTTCCCAGGTCCTGCCGGCCCTGGACGATCACGACGCCATGCACCAACGGCTGAACGCAGCGTTGGCGGCCGAGCAGGGCGCGTGGCAGGAGGCGATCCGACGCATCGCGTTCGCGGCGGATCTTCGCGACGACGAGACCGCCCAGCATGTCCTGCGAGTCGGTGAGTCGGCGGGACTGCTGGCCGAGCGCCTCGGGCTGCCCGTGGCCCGCGTGAACATGCTCCGGGTGGCCTCTCGGATGCACGATGTCGGGAAGATCGGGGTCCCCGACGACATCCTGCGCAAGCCGGGAAAGCTGGAGCCCGAGGAGTGGTCGATCATGAAGCTTCACGCCGAGATCGGGCACAGACTCCTCTCCGGCACCGGGAACGAGACCCTGGAGCTCGCGGCCCAGGTGGCGTGGGAGCACCACGAGCGCTGGGATGGTCGCGGGTACCCGCGTGGCCTGCGGGGCGACGAGATCGGCATCGAGGCACAGATCGTGGCGGTGGCTGATGTGTTCGACGCGCTGACCAGTGAGCGCGTCTACAAAGCTGCCTGGCGACAGGACCGGGCCGTGGAGCTGATTCGGTCGGAGCGGGGGCGTCAGTTCGCGCCCCGGGTGGTCGACGCGTTCCTGGAGCTCTGCGCAGAGATCCAGGACTTGCGCGTCCGGTACCCGGATCTGGAGGGCCTCCTCGCAGATGACGCGCGGGATGCGGGATGAGGTCCGGCGGCCGGGGCGGCGTTCCCCGCGCCGGTGAGGCCGCTCGACAGTTCCGAGCGGAGCTCCTCCTGCTCCTGAGCAGCTCGCAAGACCCGTCCGCGCTCAGCGCAGCGGTCGGAGGGGCGGTCGAGGTCTATGCGGGGGTCGACTCGGCCCGCCTGTGGATCCAGCCGCAGTCCCCGGCCGATGAACACCCTGTCGCGTCGGGTCGGGGTCGCGCCGCGGCCGGCGATCGGACCGGCCCTCGTGGCCAGCGGCGTGCCCTGCGCCTCACCGACTTCGGATCGGGTCTCGTCTGTGCCTGTGGCCACGAGTGGGTTGGGGACACGGTCAGGGCCGGGGAGGACGGAAGCGTCTGGACTGACCGCGCGGTCCACCCTGTGGCGGACCCGCCCTGTCCCCATGCCTGGATCCGGTCTGCGGCGCTGCTGCCGATCGATCCGGCCGCACCCGGCAGCGGTTGCCTCGAGATCCTGGATCGCCACCCTGCGCGGCTCGGTCCCGGCCTCCTCGCGCTCCTCGCGGAGCTCTGCTGGTGTACGGGCGTCGCGTTGGATCGGCTCCGCGCGGAAGCCGAGCTGCGCGAGGCGAACCTCCGGTTCGCCCAGACCATGCGCGGTGGTGGAGTCGGGCTGTGGGATTGGGACCTGCGGACAGACAGGGTCCGCTTCTCCCGGGAGTGGAAGGCGCAAATCGGCCATCTGGAAGACGAAGTCGAGGATTCGTTCGAGGAGTGGCATCGCCGGGTGCACCCGGAGGACCTGCCGGCGACGATGCTGGCCGTCGAGACCGCGATCTCCCAGCGACTGGAGGACTACCACGTGGAGTTCCGACTGCGTCACAAGGACGGCTCCTGGCGCTGGATCGCGGCGCGAGGAGCCGTCTTGGTGGGCCAGGACGGGGAGCCCGTGCGCTTCGTCGGTTCCCACGTCGACATCACGACCCGAAGGACCCTCCAGGTGGAGCACGTGGTCGAGAGTCATCTCAGCGGCCTCGGCCGCATGGCTGCGAGCCTGGCGCACGAGATCAACGATCCGCTCGGGAGCACGCTGTACAATCTGGAGTCGCTCGCTCGGGACTTCCCGGGCCTCTCGGCAGCGCGAACCGGGACTCATGAGGAGGTCGAGTCGCGCATCGCCGACGCGCTCGCGGGCGCCCGGCAGATTCACTCGCTCGCGCGGACCGTCGGACTGTGCGCGCAGACGGAGCAGCAACGTTTGGACCCTCTCGATCTCGACGAGGTCGTCGCCGCGGCGCTCAAGGTGTGCCAGCCCGAGCTGCAGTACCGCGCGGAGGTGCAGGTGCAGCTCGGCTCACCTCCGCCCGTCCTCGCTGTGGGGGGACGCCTGTGCCAGGTGTTCCTCCACCTCCTGGTCAAGGCGGGGCAGGCAGGGGGCGTGGGAGGCGCCGCGCGCCACCAGGTCCGTGTGCGAACCGGCGGGGAAGCGAAGGCGGCCATCGTCGAGATCCACCTGGGCGGGATCTCGACCGAAGCGGAGCACAGCGCACCAGAGGAACCGGGGGCGGGGCCGGGGCTGATGACCTGCCGCCAGATCCTGGAGGAGTTCGGGGGGACCCTGAGTGTGCAGCGGGACGGGAGCGGGACGACGTTCCAGATCCGCCTGCCGGCGCACGAGTCCGCGACCCCAGGTGGGACCCAGGTGGGGACCCCTGACGAGTCCTGGACGGCGCCGCCGTCGCGGATCCTCATCGTCGATGACAACCCGCTCATCCGGAAGGCGTTGACCCGCATCCTGCGTGGGCACTCCGTCGTCGAGGCCGCGGGAGCGGACGCCGCCCGAGACCTCCTGGTTCACGATCGCCAGTTCGACGTGATCTTGTGTGACGTGATGATGCCGGGGCTCGTCGGTACGGACTTCCACGCATGGCTCTGTGACTTCTCACCGAGGCTCGCCGAGCGGGTGGTCTTCGTCACCGGCGGAGCCTTCACACCCAAGACCGCGGCCTACCTCGCCGCCACCGAACGTCTGTACGTGCCCAAGCCGTTCGAGGCCGAGGACATCAAGTCCGCCGTCGATACGGTGCTTCGCGCCTCCGCCGGGGGCTCGGAGTGACTTCGTCAGGGCCTCAGGGCGCTGGGGCGTCCAACACGTTCCGGACCGCGCCGATCAAGTCCGCCTCCGTGAACGGCTTGGCCACGAGCTGAGTCCCTGGCTCGAGGGCGCCGTGATTGGCGACCGTGTCGTCGAGATAGCCCGACATCAGGAGGACTCGAACACCCGGACGCACCTGCGCGATTCGTTTCGCCAGCTCGGCTCCCCCCATCCCCGGCATCACGACATCACTGAGCAGCAGATCGATGGGGCCCTCGCGTTGTTCGACGAGCCGTAGGGCCACGTGTCCACCCGGCGCCTCCACGACCCGGTAGCCGGCCTTGCGCAGGATCCTCGCCGCGCCGCGTCGAACCTGCTCTTCGTCCTCGACGAGGAGCACGGTCTCGCCCCGGCCGCCCCGGGCCGGGGCCTCCCTCTTCGATGGGGCGGGGGGACGCTCGGTTCGTGGCAGGTACACCTCGACGGTGGTCCCCCGACCGGGCTCGCTGGCGAGGTGGATCGATCCCCCGGCGCTCTGGACGATGCCCCAGACCGTCGCGAGCCCCAGACCCGTGCCCCGACCCTCCTCCTTGGTTGTGAAGAACGGGTCGAACGCTTGCCGCCGCACCTCTGGGTGCATCCCGATGCCCGTGTCGATGACCGAGACAAGGACGTGGTCCCCTGCCTGCAGGCTCAGGCCGGCGGCCCTCTTGGCATCGAGCTGGACTCCGGCGGTCTCGATCGTCAGTTCACCACCCGTTGGCATCGCGTCACGCGCGTTGATCGCGAGGTTCATCACCATCTGCTCGATCTGGCCGGGATCCGCGAGGACCCAGCAGCTGCCCGAGGCCAGGTTCGTCGTGATCTCGACGTCCTCCCCGATCAGACGCTGGAGCATCCCGTCGACCCCACGGATCACGACGTCCACATCGAGGACCTCGGGGGCGAGGACCTGTCGGCGGCTGAACGCAAGGAGCTGCCGCGTCAGGTTCGCCGCCCGGCGGGCCGCGAGCTCCACCTCGAGGATGTCTTCCCGAACGGGGTCTTCGTCCGGCAAGGCGTCGATCGCGAATCGAGAGAAGGTGAGGATCGCGGCGATGATGTTGTTGAAGTCGTGGGCAACTCCGCCTGCGAGCCGCCCCACCGACTCGAGCTTTTGTGCGTGCAGGAGCTGCTCCTGGATCCGGCCTTGCTCCGAGACGTCGATCATCGTGGTGATGTGGTGGGGCTCGTCGTCGATGACCAGCGGGCTCGACGAGAAGATGATGTCGAGCGGCGCGCCCGACTTCGTCCTCGCCCGGTACTGGGTGTGCTTGAGACCACCGCTGTCGACCTGGTCGGCGATGAGTCGGCCCCGCTGCCCAGCCTCGAGCATGCCGAGGGTGATAGACGTCTTCCCGATCACCTCGTCGCGCTCGAAGCCGGACATCGCGAGGAAGGCCGCGTTTGCTTCGACGAACTTCCCGTCGCGAATGCGCGTGATCGTCAACCCGGCGGGGCTGAAGTGGAACGCGTCGG
>ENA-OWNT01002368-OWNT01002368.1-seawater-metagenome-genome-assembly--contig:-NODE-2368-length-19846-cov-7.014366_pt1 | contig 19846 bp, 10 predicted proteins | sample MGYA00238136_ERZ651165 | MGnify/ENA primary metagenome ERZ651165 (study PRJEB26861, sample SAMN08777766) | seawater metagenome | isolation source: coastal seawater | place: USA: Florida | collected...
GCCTGGAAGCAGGGCGGATCGAAGTACGTGAAGCTGCTCGCGGAGTCGAGCGACCCGGTCCGGGTGGCGATGGTCGGGTCCGAGCGGCTCCTGCGCCGCGCGCCCGAGTTCGCGAGCCAGGGCATCCAGCGGCAGCTCACGGAGCCCGTGTCCGCCCTCGAGATGCTCGTGACGCTGGACGAGCTCCTGGCCGGCCCCCCGTTGAGCCTCGACGGCACCGAGGAGGAGGTCGACGAGGAGGAGGTCGAGGCGCCCGAGCCGACGCCGTCGAGTCGCACCGAGGCTCCCGTGGACTCCGAGGAGCCCTGGGCCGATCCGACCGAGGTCCGCGCGCAGCTGCACGGGCTGGCCAACGATCTCCGGAGTGGCAACGCCAACCTCAAGGACATCTCGCCGGTCGCCATCGAGCTGCAGGGCCTCGTGGGCGATCCCGAGACGACGCTCCCCAAGCTCGTGGAGAAGATCGAGCAGGACCCGAAGCTCGCGGCCGCCATCCTCAAGGCGTCCAACGCGGCGGCCTATCGCGGCATGCCCAACGTCCTGGATCTCGAGTCCGCAGGCCGGAGGCTGGGCACGCGGCGGCTCGGCGAGATCGCTCAGACCGAAGCGCTGCGCTCGGCGTTCACGAGCGGGGTGAAGGGGTGGTCGCGGCTGCTCTCGCGGATGTGGCGGACGACGGTGGTCACCGCCCAGACGGCGCGGGACATCGCGGAGAAGCTCGGGGAGCGGAACCTCGGCGCCGTCTACACGATGGCCCTGTTCCACAACCTGGGCGAGGTCCTGATCATCGACCTCTATCAGAAGCTCGGATACAAGGCTCCGCGCACGGGGATCGCCGACGGCGCCCTCGAGCGCGAGATGGACGCCCAGCACACGGCCCTCGGCACGCTGTTGCTCCGTTCCTGGCGCATGCCGCCGTCCATCGCCGCCGTGGCGTTCCACCACCACGATCCGGGCCAGCTCCCGTCGGGCACACCGGTCTGCCGCCACGCGTGGATGGTCGGGGGTGCGTACCGGGCCGTCGTCGAGGCGGGGTACGAGTACAAGAAGACGAAGAGCGAAGGTCCGCCCGTGGCCGCGGCCGCCGCGGCGCTGGGCATCAAGCCCGAGATGTTCACCGAGGCGGCCGAAGCGGCGATCGCGCGGTGGACCGGGATGGACTGAGCCCCGAGCAGCGGCCCGCAACAACTCTGGTGCGCTGACTGGTCTCCGGACTGACCACTTGCGTCGCCGCCCCCGGGAACCCAGCGTCTGCCGCCATGTTGTACGTCTCCGACACCCTGACCATCGGCAACCGGTGGCTCGAGATCCGCACCAGCCGCTCCGGCGGTCCGGGTGGTCAGCACGTGAACAAGACGGAGACCCAGGTGGAGCTGCGCTTCGACGTGCGCGGCTGCGAGCAGCTGCGCGAGTACACGAAGCGCCGCCTCCTCGCGATCGGCGGCTCGCGCGTGACCAAGGACGGGATCCTGCGGGTGGTCTGCGGGCGCAGCCGGGAGCGCCCCGCCAACCAGGCCGAGTGCGAGGAGCGCATGCGGCAGCTGATTCTCCAGGCGCTCGCGCCGCCGCCGAAGCCACGCAAGAAGACGCGCATCCCCCGCAGCGTCGACCGCAAGCGGATCGAGAAGAAGAAGGCCCGCGGCAAGCGCAAGAGCGACCGATCCAAGAAGTACTCCCGGGACGATTGACCTCGATTGCACGCGGCTGGTCGCGCGAGTGACCACCACACTCCGGACACAACTGGGTTGACTGGTCTCCGGAGTGACCGGTTCGTGGCGAGTCGGGAGGTCGAAACGGTGGACTGCGCTGCGTCGGGGCGGATGGTCCGCTTCTTGCGACGTCCTCCCGCATGCGACTGCACGACGACCCGGCCGCCTTCTCGCTCAACCTGCTCCTCGCGCTCTGCGCGGGCCTCGCCCTGACGGCCTGCTACGTCGACCCGCTCGGGTCCGAGGACGTGGCGCCCGACCTCCACACCATCGAGATCGACGAGGCCGTCCGGTCCTTCCCGGCGCAGGACCTGTTCGCCGAAGCGGGCGCTGAGTACGGCGTCCCGGCCGACCTGCTGGCCGCCATCGGCTGGAAGCAGTCGTCGTTTGCGCCCGGCGCCGACGACCACGACGAGCACGCGCCCGCCCACGGCTGGATGGGTCTGACGCCCGATCACCTCGCTCTGGCCGCCGAGGTCACGGGTCTGTCCGCCGAAGCCATCGCTCACGAGCGGGAAGAGAACGTCTACGGAGCGGCGGCCGTCCTGTCTGCGCTGCGGGCCACCGAGGCCCCGGGCGCGAACCCGAACGCCGCCGATGCCTCCTGGTACGAGGTGGTCGTCGCGTACCCGGGCTTCGAGACCGAGTGGCTGGCGCACGGCTTCGCGAAGGACGTCTTCCTGATCCTGCAGCGCGGCCTCGCCGTCCCGACGGGCGCTGGCGCGGAGGACCTGGTGCAGATCGGATCCCGCGATCTGCCCGATCTCGCCTACGTCCGCACGGTCGAGGCCCCCACGTCCGACGGCACCGCCTTCCACGGAACGAAGGACTACCCGGGCGCCGCGCGCTTCTCGCCGGCCCACTCGAGCAACCAGAGCAGCCGGTCGGGCGGCGCGTCGTCCATCCGGCGCGTCGTGATCCACACCGTGGAGGGCAGCTACGGCGGCGCCATCAGCTGGTTCCAGAACCCCAGCGCCAACGTGTCCGCCCACTACGTCGTCCGCAAGTCCGACGGCGAGGTCACCCAGATGGTGCGCGACAGCAAGAAGGCCTGGCACGTCTGCGGCAGCAACAACGACACCATCGGCATCGAGCACGAGGGCGCGGCCAGCAACGCGGCCACCTGGACGCCGGCGATCATCGACGCGTCCGCCCGGCTCACTGCCTGGCTCGTCAACGAGTACAACATCCCCATCGATCGAGACCACATCGTCGGCCATGGCGAGATCCAGGGCGCCGGCTGCGCCTATCGGTACGACCCCGGCACCCACTTCCCGTGGGACGCGTACATGGCGAAGGTGTCCGCGTACGCCGTGGGCAGCAGCCCCGTGGCGGAGGCCCCCGACGAGCTGCCGCCGGGCGAGCTGCCCACCGGGCCCGAGACGCTGCCCAGCACGAGCTCCGTGGCCTTCCAGTCCCCCCGCGACGGCGACGTCATCGGCAACCCCGTGATGATGCGCATCGTGAAGACGAACGCGCACCACGTGGACGTCTTCGCCGGTCCGTACCGCATCGCCCGGGACCTCGTCGCGTCCCCGGTGCACGTGGGCGTTCCGTTCAGCCAGCTCGGGGAGCGCACCCTGACCGCGAAGGCCTACTCCGCCTCCGGCGCGCTGCTCGCCACGGACACGGTCACGGTCACGGTCACCCACACGTCGGGGACCCTCAACCCGAGCGCCACGTCCGCAGGCGGCATGACCTACACGATGAGCGCCACCGCCTCCACGGCCGACGTGTCCTACGTGCGGTACTGGGTCGACGGCTGGCCCCTGACCGACATCGGCAACGGCAGCCAACGCGCGCCGGCGCCGTCCTTCGCGCTCGACTACACGTTCAGCCACGCGGCGTACGGTCGGCAGCTGGTCGCGCGCGGGTACGACACCGACGGCAACCTCATCACCGAGGGCTTCAACTACATCGACGTGAACCCGGGCGCGGCGACGAGCACCGAGGAGATCACGGCCGTCGACACCCAGCCCGCGGGCGGCACGATCATGTACCTGCGGTCCTCCGCGACGCCTGGGGTGGCCTTCATCGAGTACTACGTGGACGGCTGGAAGCTGCCGGACATGAACACCGGCGAGACGTACGGCGTGCCCCTGGACTACTCGCTCTGGTACGAGTTCAACTACTGGGGCGAGCGGAACCTCGAGGTGCGGGCGTACGACGCGGCCTGGAACCTGGTGGACACCTGGACCCAGACGATCCAGGTGCCGTCCCCGGCGCTCGAGGTGAGCTGGCAGCGGCTCGGATACAAGTCCTACCGCTTCGACGGGGACGCCCCGGCCGGGACGGCGAAGGTCGTCATCGAGATCGACGGCTGGGCCCTGCCGGACAAGGCGTCCGGCGACCAGTGGGCCGTCGGCCCCGACTTCATCCTGAACTACGACTTCAACTACGGCGGCTACCGCGAGCTCCACGCACAGGCGCTCGACTCCGCGGGGAACGTCCTCGACACCTACACGACCAACATCCAGGTGTACTGATTTCGGCGCCCAGGCACCCCCCTGACGCCCGATCTCTTCGTCGGCTGCGTCGTCGCTCCCTGCGACGCACCGAGGTGCGCCTCGGTCGACTCCTCCTTGCCTCCTCGACCTCGAACGTCATTGAGGCACCTGGGCACCGAAATGCCGTTCAGGGAGATTCGGCGCACCCAGGGAAACATCTGCCCGGCTCGATGCACTTCTCGTACGAGGGTCCCCTCCACCTTGCGCGAGACGAGTCCCGGGACTCCCGCTGCGGCCGGCTTCGAGCGATCGAAGTCGGCCGCTTCCCTCTTGGGGGTCAGCTGCCGGCGATGAGCTTGTGGGTCCGCAGCAGCTTGCGGAGGTGGTGGCGCGTCAGCCCCACGTCGCGGGCGGTGCGGCTGAGGTTCGCGCCGTTCCGCGCGAGCGCCGCCTTGAGGTACTCCCGCTCGAAGGCCGCCAGCGACGCCTCCTTCGCCTCCTTGTAGGGCAGCGAGAAGTCCACCGGCGGCAGGCTGCCGGGCCGCTTCGACGTGGTGGGCTCGTCCCCCATCATCGGCGCGAGCCGAAGGGGCAGCTGTTCGAGGGACGTCGCCCCCGGAGCGGCGAGCAGGAGCCCCCGCTCGAGCACGTTGCGCAGCTCGCGGACGTTGCCCATCCACGGGTGGCCGCGCAGCTTCTCGAGCGCCGCGCCCTCCTCCACCACGACCTGGTTGTGGCCGATCTGCTCGAGCAGCTTCTCGGTCAGCAGCGGGATGTCGTCCAGCCGGTCCCGCAGCGACGGGAGGGTCAGGCGCACGACGGCGAGCCGGAAGTACAGATCCCGACGCAGCCCGTTGCGCGCGACGGCTTCCTCCGGCGACTTGCCGCTCGCCGCGACCAACCGCACGTCGATGGGCCGGGGCTCGAACTCGCCGAGCCGCGTCACCGTGCGGGACTCGATCACCCGCAGCAGCTTCGGTTGCAGATCCCGCGGCAGCGAGTCGAGCTCGTCCAGGAAGAGCGTGCCGCCCTTCGCGGTCTCGAAGACGCCGGGCCGGTCCTGCATCGCGCCGGTGAACGCGCCGCGTCGGTGCCCGAACAGCTGCGACTCCACCAGCTCCGGCGCCACCGCAGAGCAGTCCAGCACCACGAGCGGGCCGCTGGAGCGCCCGGAGCGCGCGTGGATGGCGCGCGCGGCGAGCTCCTTGCCGGTGCCCGTCTCGCCGTCGATGAAGATGTTCACGTCCCGCGGTGACGTGCGCTCGAGGATCGCGAACACCTGCCGCATCGCGATGGATCCGCCCCACAGCTCGCCGAAGTGGTCGGACTCGCTCGGCGTGAGCATCTCGGACGTGTCGTCCGCGCGCAGGTGGATGCGCGTGCGGCCGACGAGCACCACCGAGCCGGCCGGGACCAGGGACTCGATGACCTTCGCCTTGCCGATGTAGGTGCCGTTCGTGCTCTGCAGATCGCGCACGCGGACCGAGTGGCCCTCCAGCGTCAGCTCGAGGTGGCGCTTGCTGACCGCGCGGTCCGTGAGGACCACATCGCAGTCGCGCGCCTTGCCGATTGTCACCGTTCTGGAGCCCAGCGGGAACGCCAATCCGAGGTCCGGACCATCCACGACAGTCGCCGTCGCGCGGACGAGCGCTCCGGTTTCGACCTGGAGGTCCCCGCGGCGTACGCGGGCGGTGGCGGCGCCGGTGCTGCGCGACTCGGGCATGCGGCTGGCAGAATAGCAGCGTGGCCGACGTCCTCGACCGACAGGGAGTCCGTTCCATCGACGGGCGGTACAAGCTTCTCCGCTTCGTCGGCAAGGGCGGCATGGGCGAGGTGTGGCAGGCGGCCGACCAGCGGCTCGAGCGTGACGTCGCCATCAAGTTCCCCCGACGGCCCCTGACGGACAGCACGGCGGAGCACTGGCTCGCCGCCGAGGCGCACACCGTCGCGCGGCTCTCGCACCCCCACATCGTCTCGCTGCTCGACCGCACCGTGCTGCCCGGGCCCGAGGGCACCCAGCTCCCCGCGCTTGTCTTCCAGTACGTGTCCGGCAAGCCGCTGTCGCTCTGGACGGACAAGCCGCGCCCCTGGATGTGGACGCGCCGGATCGCGGAGCAGGTGCTGGACGCCCTCGCCTACGCGCACGGCCGCGGCGTCGTGCACCGGGACCTGAAGCCGTCGAACATCCTGTTGTCGGGGGACCCGCGGGATCCCTGGGTGAGCCTGCTCGACTTCGGGATCGCCGCCTGGGCCGGCGTGGACCGCGCCGACGAGATCCGCGTCCGCGGGCGGGACAAGGACGAGATGATCGCCGGCACCCGGGCCTACATGGCGCCCGAGCAGGCGCTGGGCGAGCGGGGCGACGTGGGCGCCTGGACCGATCTCTACTCGCTCGGCGTCGTGCTGACCGAGCTGCTGATCGGGACCTGCCCCTTCCCGGGCGAGACCCCGGAGCTGCTGTGGACGCTGCGGGTGCACAACCACTTCGCGCCTCCGAACCAGGCCCTGGCGGACCTCGGGGTGCCGCTGCGGCGCTTCCTCCTCCGGCTCCTCGCGCCGGATCCCGCGCAGCGCTTCGGTTGGGCCGCGGACGCCCGCCGCTCCCTGCCGATCCCCACCGTCGACGACATGACGACGGGGCTGCGCGACTTCTCGCCGGAGGCGACGGACCTGCTGCTGTCGGCGGTGCGTCCGGCTGAAGACCGCGACACGGACCACGACCTGGACGAGGACACGGACCCGGATCTGGACGGCGACACGGATCCGAACCTCGATGACGAGGAGGTCCTGCGCTCGTTCGGGAAGGAGGCCGACGCCATCCGCTCCGCCGGCGGGTCCGTGACGCTCGAGCTCGCCCCCGCGGACGACCAGGCCGTCAGCCTGCCGCCGTCCTGGCAGATGGATCGGCCCGATCCCACCGCGTGGCGCGACGGGTTCAAGGCGCTGGAGGCGAGCAGCGACTCGTCGCCCCCGATCCCCGCGGCGTCCTACGCCCTGCTGTCCATGCGCGAGTCACCGCTCCAGGGCCGTGAGGACGAGTGGCAGCAGGCCTGGGAGCACCTGGCGCGGGCCGGCACCGAGCACACGCCGGCGCTGCTGCTGGTGGAGGGGCCCCAGGGCCGCGGCAAGACGCGCTTCGCCCGGGAGCTGGCGGCGGTCGCCGAGCAGCTGGGCGTCGCGCGGTCCCACCACGTGCGCTTCCGGGCCGATGGGTCCGGGGTCGGCGCGCTCCGGCGGCTGCTCCTCCGGGTGCTGCGGGTGGCGACCCTCCCGGACGACGAGCGGGAGGACCGGGTGCGCCGCGTGCTCGCGGAGGCGGGGTATCCGTCCGACGCGGACCTTGTGCCGCGCCTGCTCTCGCTGCTGACCCCATCCCAGCACAGCCGCCGCCCCGAGCAGGAGGAGGCCGCCACGGCCGTGGAGCTCTTCCGCGTCCTGTCCCGGCGTCGGCCGCTGCTGATCTGGCTCGAGGACATCGGCCGGGCCAGGGATCGCGCCCTGTCGACGCTGCTGCACAACCTGTTCGACGCGGACGGACCGCTCCCGGTGATGGTCCTGGCCACCGCCCGCAACGACGCGGAGACGGGGTCCGACGACTGGCCGCCCGAGTGGATGATGCTGCGCACCGACCCGCGCACACTCCTGCTGGACATGAGCCCGCTGGAGGACGACGCCGTCGCCCACGTGCTCGGCTTCACTGCGGGCCTCTCGCCGGATCTCGGGCTCGAGATCGCCCGCTGGGGACGCGGGGATCCGCGCGCCGCCCAGCAGATCGCCCGCCACCTGCACGAGACCGACCGCCTCAAGTGGACGCCCGGGGGCTTCGCGCTGAAGGGCAACACGCCGTCCACCGCGGGGCACCTCAAGCTCGACGCGATCCTCGAGGCCCGCGCCCGGGAGGCGATGCACGCCGCGCCGGACAAGGCCGCCGCCCAGGTGGTGCTCGACCTCCTCGCGCTGGTGACGGAGCGCGCCCGCCACAACGACCTGGTGGCCGCCGCGTCCCGGGTGGGCATCGACGCGCGTCGGATCGAGGCCGCGCTCGCTCCGTTGGTGATGGCCGCCATCGTCGAGGTCCGCGACGAGGGGCCGCGCCTGGTGCACCTCGCGCTGGCCGAGCGCCTCGCGGGGCGCATGGAGCTGAAGTCCAAGATGGCCTACCACCGCTCGTGGGCGGCGGTGCTGGAGGAGGGCCCGCACGGCCCCGGCTCGGCGGAGCGGCTGCTGGAGGCGGCGCGCAACCGGCACGCCTGCGGCCAGGACGCGCAGGCCGCCCGGGACGAGCTCGCCGCCGCCAAGCTGCTCCGCGAGCGCTGGGAGCTGAAGACCGCCCGCCGGGCCGTCGACCGGGCGCTGGCCCGCATCGCCCGGGGCAAGCAGCTGCTGCGCGCGGAGGAGGAGGCCGAGTTGTCCGTGCTCGGCGCGATCCTCGAGCACGAGACCTCCGATCCCGCAGGCACGGCCTCGCAGCTCGCCGCGTCCCTCGACATGCTCCAGCCCCTGTGGGTTGCGCTCCCGCCGACCGTCGAGCGATGCCGGTGCGACGTGGCTCACGCCGAGGCGTTGCGGGCCGCGGGTCGCCCGCAGGAAGCGAAAGAGGCGCTGCAGCGCGCCCTGGAAGGTGCTCAGGCCGTGGAGTCGGCCTGGTGGGAGTGCCACGCCCTGACCGGGCTGGCGGAGATGCATCGGCTGGAGGGGGAGTTCGCGCACGCCGAGCAGGTCGCGGAGGACGCCTGGCAGATCGCCTCGCGCCTGGGGGACGGACAGCTCTCGCTGGCGGTGCTCGCCGCCCGGGTGCCGCTCGCCGTCGCGCGGTCCGACGTCGATCGCGGGCGCCTCCTGCTCGACAAGCTCCGGTCGCTGCTCCGCACCCGTGCGTCCTGGCAGGACCTGCAGAACCTCTGGCGCTTCCGCGGCGACGTGGAGCGCTGCGGCGGCAACGACTCGGCGGCGCGCCAGGCGTACCGCACGGCCCTCGTCCTGGGGGAGCGACGCGGCCTGCCCAACGCCCGCGTGCACCTCGCCCTCGCGTCCATGGGGCTGGCCACCGGCGATCCCGCGATGGCGCGCGTGTCCCTCGAGCAGATCGCGTCGGTGGACGCCTTCCTCGGAGACGCCGCCCACGAGCTGCGGGCGACGGCGGCGATCCTCCGCGCCGAGCTGGCCGTGCGCGACGAGCGCACCTCCGACGCCGCCGCCGCGCTCCAGGACGCCGAGATCCTCCAGCGCCAGTCCCCCCTGGTGGACCCGGAGCTCCAGTGGTCGCTCGAGCGGTCGATGGCCGCGACCCCCGACAAGACCCTGCGCAAGCGGCTCCGCGGGCTGTCCGACCTCATGGAGCAGGCCATGGAGCGGGGCACGGATCCGAGTCGCGCCAGCCGGTCCCGATCCTGATCGGGCTCCCCGCAGCCTGTTAGGATCGATGGTCCTCGAACCTCTTTGTGGGGTGACGGGACGGAGCGACAAGGTTGACCTCTCAGCCAGCCTCGTTCGAGGCACCGATCCCCGAGATCCCCGGTCTCAGCGACCTCGTCCTCGTCGGCGTCGGCGGGATGGGAGCTGTCTACCGGGCCGTCGACGACGAGCGGGGCGCCCTCCGCGCCGTCAAGCTCCTCCGGCTCCAGCCGGGCACCACGTCCCCCACCCGCCGCTTTCGCCGCGAGTTCAACGCCGTCGCGCGCCTGCGCCATCCCGGCATCGTCGCGGTGTACCGGTACGGCGTCTGCGAGCAGGGCGAGTTCATCGTCATGGAGTGGGTGCCCGGAGGCGATCTCTGGCACGTCGCGGGCCGTCGGGCCCGCCGTGAGGACCAGCCCCGCGCGCTGCCGCTGGCGTGGGTCCCGCCCGTCATCGCCGTCGCGGCGCAGGTGTGCACCGCGCTGAGCTACCTGCACGCGCACCGGATCCTCCACCGGGACCTGAAGCCCGAGAACATCCTCGTGGACCTCGCCGGCCGCGCGCGTCTCGTGGACTTCGGGATCGCCAAGCCCCTCGCCCTCGACCCCGTGGCCCCGCTCACGGCGGCCGGGGAGACCGTGGGCACCGCCCGGTACATGAGCCCGGAGCAGGCGCGGTCGCTCGATCTGGACGGCCGATCGGACCTCTACTCCCTGGGCGTGATCCTCTACGAGATCCTGTCCGGGCACCCGCCGTTCGTCGCGCCGTCGCTCTTCGACCTGCTGATGGCGCACGTCACCGAGCCCGCGCCGCGTCTGGCGGACCAGTGCCCGAACCTGCCGGTGTCGCTGTGCGACCTCGTGAATCGCCTGCTGGAGAAGGACCGGAGCGACCGCTTCCCCGACGCCGGCGCGGTGCGCGAAGAGCTCCTGATGCACCTGGCTCCGAACTGCGCCTTGCAGGACCGGTCCTCCGACTGCGTGGACCCGCGGGACCTGCCGCTGGCCGTCGTCGGGGCGCTCGAAGCGGCGGAGCGCGCGGAGCAGGTGATCGCCGAGGCGGGCGTGCCTCCGCGGGCGGCCGCGGGCGGGATCCGACAGCTGATGCCCGGCGGGATGGTGCCGACGCCCGAGCCCACGGCCGCGCACAACGCGTTCGGCAGCCCGATGCCGAAGGGGCGGAAGCGCAAGCCCTGGCGCCTCCTGGGCGGGCGGAACCCCAACGCCCAGCCCACCCGGGACTTCCCCGGGGCTGCGGACGAAGCCGCGATCACACCGCGCGCCGAGATCTCGCCGGACGCCCACGGCGCCACGAGCACGTTCTTCGCCGAAGGGGACGAGGTCCTCGAGCTGTCGGACGTTGCGGAGCTCTTCGCGCCGGCCTTCCGGGGCCGCGACCCGCTGCTGTCGAGCGCGGTCTCGGGCTTCCTCATCGAGGACCAGAAGGCGGCGGTGTTCTGGTACCGCGGCCCGCCGGGATCGGGCCGGACCCGCCTGTTGGCCGAGCTGCGGGACGTGCTCCGCTTCGAGATGGGCGCGCTCGTGCTCACCGCCCGCGGCAACGACGCGGCCGCCGGGTTCTCGGCGGTGCGTCTGCTGTTCGATCCGGCGAGCTGGTACCTGGCCTCGGTGCAGCCGGCGGATCTGCGGGCGAGCCTCGGGGCCGCGACCTGGGCGGCCCTCGAGCTCTGTCCGGCGCTGACGGACAAGCTCGCTGGCTTCGTGACCGAGGACGCCATTCCCCAGGACGCGGCGTCCCGGCGGGTGCTCTTCTATCAGGCGGCCGAGCGGCTGCTGTCGCTCATGTCCCGCTTCGCGCCCGTCGCCCTGCTGATCGACGACGTGGACGACGTGGACCCGGACTCGCTCGATCTGCTGCGCTACCTGTCGACCCTGCCGCCCGACGGGAACGCGAGCCGCGGGCGCCCCCGCGTCATCGCCGCGGCCGGTTCCCGGGAAGCGGCGGCCTGGGCGGGCACGGCGCTCGACATCCCTCCGCTGCTCGGCGTCGACGTGGCCGTCACGCTCCAGACGGCGCTGGGGTGGGCCGTGCCGCCGACCCGACTGGAGAAGCGGGCGCTGCAGGAGCGCGTCAACGAGACGCCCCGCGGCCTCCTCGAGTGGGTCCGCGGCCTCCTCCAGCAGGCGGGCCGGACGTCTGGCCGCGAGGCGACCGAGGAGGATCTGCTGGCCGTCGCGTCGGGCGATCCGCGCCAGCGCTGGAAGGCCCGGCTCAGCGGGCTCGGAGACATCGCGCTCGAGGCCGCTGGCGTGCTCGGGATCGTCAACCGTCCCGTGGTGCTGGAGTGGCTGCTGGCGGCCACGCGCTGGGAGGAAGACGCGTTCATCGACGCCATCAACGCCCTCATTCGCCGCGGACTCGCCCACGAGCGGCCTGCGGCGGGCAGCTGGGGGCTCGAGCTCACGGATCGGGAGGCCGGTGAGGTCGCCTGGGAGCTGTTGTCCGCCGAGTCACGTCGCGCTGCGGCCGAGCGCTTCACGGAGGTCGCCGGCGCGGACCACCCCGATCACCCGGTCGCGTTCGACGAGCGCCCCGCGCTGCTCGCTCGCGCCTGGCTCAAGGCCGACGCACCGGAGACCGCGCTGCCGCTGCTGGAGACGGCGGCGAAGCTCGAGCAGGCCGCCGGTCGCACCGCCACCGGCCTCGCCGTCGCCGATCTGTGGGTCTCGTCGGCGCGCACGGTGGGGTCGCCGTCCCTGGCCGGAGCCCTGGGCTTGCGGGTGTCACTGGCGTCGGCCGCGTGCGAGTGGTCGCGCGCCGAGGACGATCTGGACGAGATGGCGAGCATCGCCGGCGACGCGCCGGAGCGGCAGCTCGAGGTGCTGACGGCGCGCGCCACGCTCTATCAGCACGCGCAGGACCACGAGTCGGTCATCGAGACGGCCGAGGAGGCCTTCCGCACCGCGCTCCTGGTCGATGCGCCCCGGGAGACGCTGTTCAAGCTGTCTGACCTGCTCGCGGACGTGGACCTCCAGCAGGCCCACCTCACCAACGCGCGCGACCGCTGGCTCGGCATCGCGAACGAGGCCCGTCGCTCCGCGTCCCCGTATTGGGAGATGGTCGGGCGGATGGGTTCGGCGAGCGCATCCATGCAGCTCGGCGAGTTCGACGCCGCGAACGACGCGCTGATGAAGGCAGCCACGCTGGCGGACGACCAGTGCGACCAGCTGAACACGCTGCTGATCCAGATGCGCCGCGCCTACCTGCTGGGCTTGCGCGGGGGTCTGGAGTCCAGCTGCGGGCAGCTCGCGGACGTGGTGGAGCGGGCGACGGGGCTCGGTGCCGTCCTGGTGATCGGTCCGGCCGTCACGTTGCTGGGTCAGGTCTATCGCCGGCTGGAGCGGTACGAAGAGGCCGACGACGCGCTGGAGCGAGGCGAGCGCGTGCTGCGCGCCACCGAGCAGCGTCGAACGCTGGCTGTCTGCCTGTCCGAGCGGGCCCTGAACGCGCTGGTGCGTGGCGATCTCGAGTCGGCGCGGAACCACGTGGCCGGCGCTGGCATGGCCGCGACGCTGACCGAGGGGGTGCTGCTCGATCGCGAGCGCGTGCACTGCGCCATCGGCCGTGTGGCCGAGATCGTCGGAGATCGCACCGCCCTCGCCGCGGCGCGCCGGCAGACGATCCGCTCCCTGGAGGCCCAGGCCCGCCTCCTCCGCCCCCAGCAGCTGGGGCGTTGGGTCGCCGTGGCACCGCGCGCCGAGGTCATCGGCTGGGCGGATTGGACGCCGTCCCTGGGCTCGTGACCGGACCGCTCGCGCCCGGCCCGGGCGAGACCCTCGACCGACTGTCCTTCGCGCGCCAGGTGCTCCAGCGTGCGCGCGGGCACCGCAGCGCGACCGACGACGTGCTGGCCGCCTGGTGCGCGTGGCAGGCCGCCCCGGGGGCCACGCGGTTGCTCGATCTGGGCTGCGGGCACGGCACGGTCTCGATGTACCTGACGTCGGTGCTGCCGGTGCACGGGGTCGGCGTCGAGGCCCAGGCGGTGTCGGCCGACCTGGCCCGGCGGAACATGCGGCTGAACGGGATCACGGACCGGATCTCGATTCACCACGGCGACCTGCGCAGCCTCACGGCGGAGGTCCTCGCCGCGCTCGAAGGCCCGACGGAGTTCGACCTCGTCACCGGGACGCCCCCGTTCATGCCCCCGGGCACCGGCGTCCTCCCCAAGGACCCCCAACGCGCCGCCGCCCGCTTCGAACTGAGGGGCGGCATCGAGGAGTACTGTGCAACAGCCGCGCGATTCCTCGCGCCGGGGGGGAGCGTCTCGATGCTGATGGACGGATCACAGGACGCGCGCTGTCGTGACGCCGTGGCGGTGGCGGGCCTGCATCTGCGTCGGCGGCTCGTCGTGCTCCCGCGAGAGGGCCGCGCGCCGCGCTACATCGGGTACGTCGCGGGGGCGGAGCCCCAGACTGAAGACGACGCCGTCCTCACGATCCGGGACGCGGAGGGCTCACACACGGCGGCGTACCGCGCGGTCCGCAGGGCGCTCCGGATCGAGGCGCCCGATGGCCAATGACCTCACGAAGTTCTTCTATGCCCTGACGCCGGAGCGGGTGCTGGACGCCGTGGAGGTCGGGGAGCGCCGGTGCACCGGGCGGTTCATCGTCCTGAACTCCTACGAGAACCGCGTCTACCAGCTCGAGCTGTCGGGCGGCACGTTCGTGGTCGGGAAGTTCTATCGGCCCGGTCGCTGGACGGACGACGCGATCTACGACGAGCACGACTTCAACGACGCGCTCGACGAGCACGAGATCCCCGTGGTCCCCCCGCTCGATCTGACCGAGGGCGACACGCTCGACGATGTGGAGGGCATCCGCTTCGCGCTGTTCCCGCGCGTCGGCGGCCGCACCGTCGAGGAGCCGAACGACGAGCAGCTGCGCCGACTGGGGTTCCTGGTGGCGCGGATCCACGCGGTTGGGCGCACGCTCGCGGCCGAGCACCGGATGGAGCTCACACCGCAGACCTACGGACACGACCACATCGCGTTCCTGCTCGACAACGACCTGGTGCCGCGCCGGTACCGGGATGTCTACGCGACCACCGCGAAGCGGGCGCTGGAGCAGATCGACGCGCGCTGGGGGGACGTCGCGCTGCAGGCCATCCACGGCGACTGCCACCTCGGCAACATCCTGTGGACGGACTCGGGGCCGACCTTCCTCGACTTCGACGACATGGTGCGCGGCCCGGTCATCCAGGACCTGTGGCTCATGTTCGGGGGGCGGGACGCATGGGGGCAGCGCCGCCGGGACCTCGTGCTCGAGGGGTACGACGGCTTCTCGCCGTTCCCCCGCGGACAGCTGCGCCTCGTGGAGCCGCTGCGGACGCTCCGCTACATCCACTTCACGGCGTGGTTGGCGAAGCGGTGGGACGATCCGGCGTTCAAGGTGGGGTTCCCCCACTTCGGCACGGATCAGTACTGGAACGAGCGCATCCGCGATCTGCAGGAGCAGGCGGGGCTCATGGCGTCCGAGCCCGCGCTGCTCTGACGGCTACTGCGCGGTGGCGTTGGCGATGGGCCAGATGTTGCTGAACGTGCCCACCGAGTCCATCACCTGAAGCGTGAAGTCGTTCGTGGTGCCGGGGGTGATGCCCCCGACGTTGAACCACATGGTCCCCGTGCAGGTCAGGCCTGCGCCGGACACCTGGCTCGACGGCTGCAGGACCCCGTTCAGTGTCCACAGGATCGTCGGATTGCCCAGATTGCAGTCAGGATCCGTCAGGGCGAGCATGAACTCGTACTCACCGGGCCCGCTCAGCCACTGCCACGTGGCGGTCTGGATGACGGGCGCGCCGGGCGCGGTGGTCGAGTCGTCGTCGTCGCCCGCACCGTCGTCGTCGTCGTCATCGTCATCGTCGTCGTCGTCGTCGTCGTCGTCGTCGCCCACCGTGGCGTCGTCGTCATCGCCGGTGGCGTCGTCGTCATCGTCGCCCTGGCAGGCGGGAGCGCCGAAGCAGTTCGGATCGTCGCAGTCGAACAGGCCGTCCTGGTCGTTGTCGGCTCCGTCCTCGCACTCGCCGGGCTCGTCGCCCTCGTAGTTGCCCGTGGCGTCGTCGTCGTCGCCGGACGCGTCGTCGTCGTCGCCGGATGCGTCGTCGTCGTCGCCGGACGCATCGTCGTCGTCGCCGGTGGCGTCGTCGTCGTCCGCCGTGGTGCTGTCGTCGTCGTCCGCGCCGAACAGGTCGTCGTCGTCCGACGGATCGGTCACGGTCTCGTTGAAGCCCGTGCCGCAGGAGCACAGGACGAGGAGCGCGATCAGGAGGAAAGGCAATGGGCGCATGGGCTCTCTGCCCGCCACAGTACCGCGATCAGAACTGCACGACCGCCGCGATGCGCGCGTTCAGCAGGAACTGCAGCGGGTTCCAGTCGGGGTGCACGTTCTCCTTGATCTTCGAGGCGTAGGCGAGGCCCGCCTTGAGGCCCGCGCCCAGTCCGAAGTGCCGGGTGAACATGAAGTCCACGCCGCCCTTCACCTCGAACGCGACCCCCATGAGCGGCCGACGGGTGATGGCTCCCGTGCCGTCATCGAGCGTACCGATGGCGTACACCACCGCGCCCACGTCGCCGCCCACGTAGGGCTGCACGATCTTGAGGTTCGTGAAGCGGTAGCTGCCGCCCAGGTAGAAGCTCGGCAGCGTGCGGTACTCCTGCTCGCACTCCGGGCACTCGCGGATAGACAGCGTCCAGAAGTCCACCTGCACGTCCACCGAGACGCGGGGCGACGGGAAGACGCCGATGTCCAGGCCGTACTGGGCGAAGTGCAGGTAGTAGTTGGTGTATCCGCCCGTGACGCGCCCGGAGAACCAGGGGCGGTTGCCGCTGCGGGTGCTGCTCTTGCTGACCTTGCTGCGGGGCTTGCTGCGGCGCGTCGTGCCGTAGCTCTCGGCGTCCAGGTCGTACTCGTCGTAGTCGTCGGACAGGTAGCTGTCGTCCCGGCTGGCCACACGCTCGCTCGAGTCGTAGTCGCGGTCCCGGCTGCTGCTCCGCGACGTCGTCCGGCTCCGCGCGCTGCTGCGGCGGTAGTCGTCGTCGCGGTCGTAGTCGTCTTCTTCGTCGTCGCGGTCATCGACCCGATCGTCGCTGCGGTCGTAGTCCCGGTCGTCGTCTTCGCGGTCGTCGCTGGGGCTGTTGAAGTTCCGGGCGCGGGCGTAGCGATCGTCGCCGGACTCCGCCTCGCGGCGGCGGCGCACGCCGGGGTTCTCGTCCTCCTCGGCCTCGCTGATGATCATGCCCTCGCGGGGCTCGTCGTCGTCATCGTCGTCGCCGAAGGAGATCTCGTCGGCCGCGGATCCGATCAGGATGCCGCCGTCGTCGTCCTCGTCGTCGTCGGCGGGCCCGATGGTGAAGCCGCCGTCGTCGTCGTCGAACGCGCTCCCGATGAGGATGCCGGTGGCCGGCGCCAGGGCGACCGCGTCGTCCAGATCGACGTCGTCCTGGTCGCGCTCCGCCCGGTCGAGCTCTTCGTTGCGGCGGCGCTCCCGCTCGCGGGCCACCCGATCCGCCATGGCATCGTCGCGGTCGTCGCGGGCGTAGTCCTCGTCACGATCACGACCGCGCTCACGGCTCCGCTCGCGCTCCTGCTCGCGCTCCCGCTCGGCGCGGCGCTCGCGCTCTTCGCGCTCTTCGCGCTCTTCGCGGGCCTGGCGCTCCTGCTCCTCGCGGTCGCGCTCGGCGCGGGCCTGGCGGCGCTCTTCGTCCTCGCGTTCCTGGCGGATGCGGTCCCGTTCGGCGCGCTCTTCGGCCTCCCGCTCGCGACGCTCCCGGTCCGCGCGGGCCTGGCGCTCCTCTTCCTCGCGCTCGCGGCGCTCGCGCTCCATCTGCTCGCGCTCTTCGGCTTCGCGTCGCTCGCGCTCGATGCGGGCGCGGCGATCGCGCTCGGCGCGCTCGGCCCGCAGGCGCTCTTCCTCTTCGCGCTGGCGCTCCTCGGCGATGCGGCGGCGACGCTCTTCGGCCGCGCGCTCCCGGGCGAGGCGCTCCTGCTCGGCCTTGCGCTCGCGCTCGAGCTCGGCCTGCCGCTCACGCTCGCGCTTCTTCTTCTCCATCTCCTCGGCGGAGAGGTCCAGGGCGTCGAGCTCGTCGTCCAGGGCGAAGGGATCGTCTTCCTCTTCGTCGGCGTCGTAGTCGCGGTCGCGATCGCGGTCCGGGTTGCGGGGAGCGGCGCGGCCGCGCTTGCGCTTCGGCTCGTCGAGCTCCTCGTCCGAGTCCTCCATGAGGTCGTCGAAATCGAGGTCGTCGTACAGGGGGCCGCTGGCGGCGGCGTCCTCTTCCTCCTCCTCCGCGGGGGCCTCGCCGGTGACCAGCTCGATGATCACGTCGGCGACGGCGTCCATGAGCTGGTCCGCCTTGCTGGGGACCTCGCGCTGCACGGTGCGGATGAGGCTGGCGTTGTTGCCGTCGTGGAGCTTCAGGGTGAGCGTGTACGAGTCGTCGCCCGCGCTGGCGACGGTGCCGGCGAGCACGGCTTCGTGCTTGTTCGCCTGGCCGAAGGACTTGATGCAGGAGGAGGACGCGCCGCAGTCGCCGCCCTCGAAGTCCTCGGGATCGGCGGCGATGACCAGGTCGTAGCCACCGCGGATGTCGAGCTCGCTGGACACCAGCGCGGTGATGTTGGGAGCAGCGCCTCGGTTCACGCCGGGGCCAGCCGAGAACGGCAGCACTCCGCAGGTGCCGGCCAGGGCGCTCGCCGGGAGGGCGAAGAGCACCACGGTGGCGGCCAGCAGGAGCGCCTTGTTCATCCAATGCGACATACAGTCGTTCCTTTCGATTCGGCACAGCCATGCTCACGCGCGGGCGCGCGCGTCCGAATCAAGGCCCTTCTCAGGGCCGAGCGATAGTAGACACCGTCATGCCAGGGATCCAGCGCAAACACCGGGCTGACCACCCCGCCGCTGTGAAATCCAGACGCCCTCAACAACTCCGCAATCAGGTCATGGGGACGGCGCGAACCGCTTGAGAACGACAGCCGCGGAGGTGTCGCCCATCACGTTCACGGTGGTGCGGAACATGTCGAGGAAGCGATCGACGGCGAGGATCAGGCCGATCCCTTCCAGGGGCAGACCCACCGCCTGGAACACCATCGCCATCGTCACCAGCCCGGCGGACGGGATGCCGGCCGCGCCGACGGACGCGGCCGCGGCGGTGAAGAACACCACCAGCTGCTGCCCCAGGCTCAGGTCGATGCCGTAGGCCTGGGCGACGAACAGCGCCGCGATCGCCTCGTACAGCGCGGTGCCGTCCATGTTCATCGTCGCGCCGAGCGGGAGCACGAAGGAGGCGACCGGCCCGGGCACGTCGAGGTTCTCCTCGCAGGCCTCGATCGTGACGGGCAGCGTCGCGGACGACGACGCCGTGGACACCGCGACGGCCATCGGTTGGCGGATCCCGCGCAGCCACTCCACCGGGGACAGGCCGCCGACGAACTTCACGATGAGAGGGAGCGCGACGAACCCGTGGATCGCCAGCGCCGCCGCGACCACGCCCGAGTACGCCGCCAGCGCCTTCAGCGCGCTCAGCCCCCCATCGGCCAGGGACCGATGCAGGAGCGCGAACACGCCCAGGGGCGCGAGCCACAGCACCCAGTCCACGACCTTCATCACGGCCTTGTCGAGCCCCTTCACGACCTCGATCGTCGACTTGCCGGCCTCGCCGATCGCCACCAGTCCGCCGCCCAGCAGCAGGGTGAAGAGGATGATCCCGAGGACGTTCCCCTCGGCGAGGGCCTTGAACGGGTTGCGGATGGCGCCCCGGTCCTTGTCGACCAGGAAGTCCCGGAGCAGCGTGTCCGGCCGCAGGTCCTTGCCCGCCTCGGCCTGCTCGGTCATCTGGGCGCTGCTCAGGTCCGCCCCGACGCCCGGTTCGAAGACGTTCACGAGGATCAGCCCGATGCAGATCGCGATGGCGGTGGTGGCGATGTAGTAGACGGCGGCGCGGCCGCCGAGCTGCCCCATCTTCGAGATGTCGCCCACGCTGGTCACGCCCACGAGGAGGGACGTCAGGATCACCGGGACCACGAGCATCTTCAGCGAGGCCACGAAGATGTCCCCGAAGATGTGCGTCCAGGAGAACAGCCAGGCGAGGTCGGGGTTCGTTGCGGTCAGCAGGCCTGCCGGCACGCCGAGGCCAATGGCGAGGCCGATCCACGCGGTCAGGTTCTTCAGCATGCGGCGAGCCTACCGCCGACTGCTCTAGCCTGTCGGCGTGCGCCTGCTCGTCGTCTCCGATCGCCTCCCTCCTCGCGTCCGCAGCGGCGCCGGCAGCGTCCTCGACGAGCT
>ENA-OWNT01002370-OWNT01002370.1-seawater-metagenome-genome-assembly--contig:-NODE-2370-length-19834-cov-3.971554_pt1 | contig 19834 bp, 17 predicted proteins | sample MGYA00238136_ERZ651165 | MGnify/ENA primary metagenome ERZ651165 (study PRJEB26861, sample SAMN08777766) | seawater metagenome | isolation source: coastal seawater | place: USA: Florida | collected...
ACACGACGCTCTTCCGATCTGGCTGGAGATCCGGGTGGAGTAGGCCCGCCGGTCACAGCGCTGCCCTACCAGGGGTCGTTGGTGTGGCCGTCGCCATGGCAGCTGCCGGAGCAACGGCTGCCGTTGTACGTGAGGCCCGTGGTCCCCAGGTCGACATCGGGTGTGCCGTCGACGTGCAGCGCGTCGCCCACGATGGAGGCCCCGGCGGGGTCGACCACCGAGGCATGGCAGTCGCTGCAGGTGGCGTCGACGTCGCCGCTCATGTGCTTGCTGTGGAAGCCGGACATCCCCCCCCATCCCCCCGAGGCCTGGCTGGGATGACAGTCGCTACAAGCCAGGCTGGTGGAGCCGTCGGAGACGGTGCCCACGTCCTGCCCGTCGCCGTGGCAGTACAGGTTCGAGCAGGTCGAGCCGGCGTAGCTCCCGCCAGGGACGGGCGCCCCAGAGAAGCCCACCTCCGCCACCCCAGGGGTGGCATCGAGCCAATGCCCTGCGTCGAGTAAGGCATCGGCGTAGCCACCGCTGTCGTGGCAGATCGTGCAGTCCCAGCGGGGATGCCCCTGGCCATCGGCATGCTCCCGGTGGGCGTCGAAGGAGCTGGCCGCTTGGGCGGTGGTGTTGTCGAGGTCTTCCGGGGGGAGGCCGCTGGTGTCGCCCCCTTGCCCCCCGTGACAGAAGGTGCAGTCGGACCGCCAGCCGGGGCCGTGGCAGTCGTCGCAGCCCTGGCCCGAGGTGCCGCCTTGGAGGTCGGCGCCATGACAGCTCCGGCAGTTGGACGCCTGGAAGAGCGCGTCGGTGCCGTGCTGCTCGGGCGCATCGTAGCCGGGAGGATGGCCGCCCCCCTCCCAGCCCACGCCACCGTGGTCGTGGCCGTGGCAGACCACGGTGCAGGTGCCGCTGGCCGGGTCGTAGCCGGAGGCGACATCGATGGTGAGCTGCCCGTCGACGTGGAGGTCGGGCGCCGTGACCCGCAGGGCCGCGTCGACCACGGGGGCGTGGCAGCTCGCGCAGACCACGTCGTCGACGTTCAGATGAAGGCCATGGGCCCCGGAGAGCGAGGCAAACGGAGGCTCCGTGCTGTGGCAGTCGTCGCAGCCACGCGCCAGGCCGTCGTCGGTCGCCTGCCCGTCGGAGACGCCGTCGCCGTGACACCAGGTGGTGCAGGTGCCCGCGCTGTAGCTGCTGCCCATCGCCAGCCCCCCGAAGGGCACCTCCGCCACCCCGGGCGAGCTGTCGACCGCGTGCCCTGCTGACAGCGCCGTGGTCGGCATCCGGTGGCAGGTGCCGCAGTCGTAGGCGACATGACCCACCCCGCCCGGGTCGGCGTGGGCACCGTGGGCACGGAAAGACACCGAGGCCGGGTCCGACGTGTCGTCGAGGTCTTCGGGGGGCATGCCGAGGGTGTCGCCCTGCTCTCCCCCGTGGCAGAAGGTGCAGTCCGTGCGCCAGCCGACCGCCCCTTGCGCCTCGTGGCATCCATCGCAGCTCTGGGCGCTCCCCCCCTCCCACTGCTCGCCGTGGCAGGCGCCGCAGTCGAGTACCTGGAGGTTGGCATCGAGGCCGTGGAGGCTCGGCAGGTCGTACCCCTCGGGGTGGGGCGACGCGCCGGTGATCTCATCCCAGCTACAGGTGGTGTGACATTCGTTACATTGGTGCGTTGCCCCGGGATCATGCGACGCCGGGCGCAGCAATTCGTGGCAACTGACACAGGTGTCATCCACCCGGCCGAGGGGCTCGCCCTCCTCGTGGCACGACTCACAGGCCACCGCCGCATGCCCACACTCCAGGGGAAAGGCCGCCTCATCGTGTACCGATGGCTCCCAGCCCTGCCCGCACGCCGCCAGCATCACGAGGGCCCAGGGCAGGAACCGATGGTTGTTCGCCGAGCCTGACACGGTGCCTCCGCCGCCATAATGACGCGTCCGCCACACCGTCGCCAACCTTCGAGAAAAGCGAACGATGCTCGCGCTGCTGCTCGCCTCCTTGCCCGCCCTCGCCCAAGGGTTCGGTGCGTTCATCTCGCCCGGCCCCTTGGCAGAGCCCCACGCAGAGCTCGACGGGCTCACCACCTGCACCTCCTGCCACCAGCCGGGGGCCGGCGTGAGTGCCGAGCGTTGCGTCGAGTGTCACGAGCACGTGGGCGACCAGCTCGCCACCGCGACCGGCTTCCATGCCGGGAAGGAGGCCTGCGGCAGCTGCCACCGGGACCACCGCGGCCGGGATGCCCAGCTCACCGTGCTGGACCCGAACGACTTCGACCACGACGCCACCGGCTTCCCCCTGTTGGGCGCCCACGCGGAGGCCGATTGCGAGGCCTGCCACGACGGTGCCGCGGAGAACCATTGGGTCGGCTCCGACCCGTCCTGCGACAGCTGCCACCTCGACGACGAACCCCACGGCGCCACGCCGGGGAGGGAGGCCGCCCTGGCCCGCTGCGACAGCTGCCACGGGCCCGAGGCGTGGTCTCCTCCGGTGTTCGTGGTGGGCCGGTTCGACCACGAGGACCTCGCCCAGGTCGACTTCGTCGTCAGCGGTGCCCACGGGCCCGTCTCATGCGTGGACTGCCACGCCGACGCGGTCTTCACCCCCATCGGCCACGACCGCTGCACCGACTGCCACGAGTCCTCGCACCGCGCCGAGGCCTTCACGGCCCCCTGCGAGGACTGCCACGAGGTCGTCGAGGCGTGGCGGGTGCCGGGCTTCGACCACGAGACGACCGGCTACCTCCTCGACGGTCAGCACGCCGACGTTCGGTGCACCGGATGCCACGGTGTCTCCCGTACCGATCCCGTGCCCCACGACCGATGCGAGGACTGCCACCGCGACATCCACGAGGGGCAGTTCCAGCCGCGGGCATGCGCCGACTGCCACGACGTCTTCATCGCGCAGTTCCGACTGCCCGCATTCGACCACACCCTCACGGACTACCCCCTGCGAGGCCCCCACACGGACGTGGCCTGCCAGGAGTGCCACGGCGAGCTCCCCGCCGCCGTCTTCGTCGACACCCCCCACGCCGACTGCGACGACTGCCACGACGACCCTCACGTGGGCCAGTTCGAGCCAACATCCTGCGCCGTGTGCCACGACGAAGCCACGGGGGGCTGGGCTGTCACCGACTTCGACCACGCGCGCACCCGGTTCCGCCTCGAAGGGGAACACGAGCGGGTCGCGTGCGAGCGGTGCCACCCGAACGAACAGTGGCAGGTCCCCTTCGACAGCTGCGACGCCTGCCACACGGAGCACCCCCACGGCGCGCAGCTCACAGCCCCCCGTGCCGAGGGCCGGCGCTGCGAGAGCTGCCACGCCCCGGCCGGCTGGTCCCCTCCCCTCTTCGACCACGACCGCACCGACTTCGGGCTCCATCCGCAGCACGAGCGGGTGGCCTGCGCCGACTGCCACGCCCTCGACGACTTCACGGCGGCCGCGTCCAGCTGTGACAGCTGCCACGACCGGCCTTCGGGGCACTACAGCGGCAGCTGCGACACCTGCCATGTCGGCCCGGCCTGGGTCCCGGCCACCCTCGGTGGCGCCTCCCACGACCTCACCGGCTTCCCCCTCGACGGCGCCCACCAGCGACAGGACTGCGACAGCTGCCATCCCGCCGGTCGTCCCCGCAGCGAGGCCCGGCCTACCTGCATCAGCTGCCACAGCGGCGACGACATCCACCGCGGACAGCTCGGCGTCGCCTGCCAGGACTGCCACCAGCCCACGACCTGGATGCGCAGCCGTTTCCGTCACCAGTGGACCGGCTGGCCCCTCCGCGGCGCCCATCGGCTCGCCGCCTGCCAGGACTGCCACGTCCTCGGCTACGTCGGCACCCCCACCACCTGCCGGGTCTGCCACGAGTCACGGGCGCCCCCCGGCATCCCCTCCCACCAGTCCAGCTTCTTCCCCCTGTGCGACACCTGCCACCGCCCGTTCACCTGGGATCTCGTGCGAGCGGTGCACTGATGTGGTGGCTCCTCCCCGCAGCCCTGGCCCAGAGCACCGACATCGTGGAGACCACGGTAGGCGCCCAGGTGACGACCAGTCGCGCCCTCGGTGCCTCCGATGTCGACGCCGTCTTCGGCGAGCGAGTGCGGTGGGGGCTGTCCGAGCCGGTACGCCTGTGGGCCGACGCCCAGTTCACCTACGACACCGAGCAGCAGCGGTTCGAGCGCAGCCGGGTACGCCAGCTCGGGTTCACCTACGACAAGGGGGTCGTGGCCCTTCAGATCGGCCGACACGCCGTGACCTATGGAGGGCCCCGGGTGGTCGACGGCCTGCAGGCGATGGTCCGCACCGGCGACGTGACGCTCGGCGCATGGGGCGGCCTCGCTCCCGACCTGTTCACCACCCGACCGATGCTTCGGCCGGGGGGCGGGCCCGTGGTCGCCTGGTCCTCCGCCCAGGCCCAGGCCACCCTGGTCGGGGAGGTCACGGCGACCGAGGCAGGACTGGACCGAGCCGGTGCCCTGGCGACCGCCCGCTGGCAGTCCGGGAAGGCCTTCGACACCAGCGGCCGGGTGGACTGGCAACTGTCCGACGCGGTCGGCGCCTCCGGTCTGGCCGATGCCAGCTGGTTCGCCTCTTGGCGCCCCCACGAGGCCTTCCAGCTCGACACCCTCGCCGACGCCTGGTCCTCCCTGCGGTACCGGAACAGCGCCCTCCTCGACCCCACGGTGCAGCGCTACGCCCAGCGGGTGCAGCCGGTCCTCGATCCCTTGCCTGGGGCCGAAGAGGCCCTCGACCCCACCCTCCATGGCATGGTCGGGCTCCGCCCCACCGTCACCACCGGCCCGCTCCAGACCTCCCTGCTCGCCCGGCATCGCCCCGGCCCGGCGGAGGAGGCCTTCACCCGCCTGCAGCCCATGGTTCGCTGGCAAGCCGACGCCGACGGGCGCCTGGAGCTCATGGCCGACGCCAACCTCATCCAACGCCAGGCCGGGCTCTCCGCCAGTGCGGGCCCCACCGCGCTGGTCGAGCTGCTCACCGAGCGCAGCCTGTGGCTCGACGGCAGTGTGCGGGCCGTGGTCGGCCCGACCTACGACGGCCCCGGGATGTACGCCGACCTCTTCGTCGACTGGCTCGCCCCGGCTGGCTTCGTGCTCATGGCGGGGGCAGCGTACGAGTTCGAGCCCGTAGAGGAACTCGACGACGTCGGCGTCACGGCGCTGCTTCGCCTCCGCCATCGCCTACGCGGGCCCCCTCGGGACTGATCGAGCGGGCGGTCAGCCGCCCTCGGCCAGCCCCATCGCGACCGACCCGAACATCGCCCGGGCCACCGTGCGCTCACCATCGGCCAGTGCCTCTCCTCGAACCCACCGCTCGGTCCATCCCTCGAAGGTCGACCCGGCCGGATCCCCACCCCCCAAGGCCCACCGCGACCGCCGTGCTCGCCGCTCGGGCCCCCGGGAACTGCTCCTCGACCGTCGACAGGAGGAACGCCACCGTGACGCTGGGAGGCAGCTAGGTCGTCACCACCACGAAGTCCTCCCCCGGGCGAACGGCCGGGCCATCCGCCGTGCCGTAGCGCGCATGGAAGCGGTCGGGAGGAACACAGAGGGCGACGGCGGCGGTGGATGCCATGGTGAGAACTCCCGCGAGCCCCAGCATAGCGTCGTCAGAGACTCGGCACGCCGATGCCCACCGATACGATGGCCCGATCGCCCAAGATCACGACATCCATCAGCGAGGACTCGAGCCCGGGCAGCCGGTGCCGAACGACCCCGGCGCCAGACGACACGAGGGCCGTTGCAACGAAGTCCCCCCCGAAGCCGCCCAGCACCAGCGACTGCCCATCGCCCACCACGGACCGCAGGAACAGCCCATCGTCGCTCGGGAGCGGCCAGTCCACCCAGGTTGCGCCGAGGTCGTCGCTGTAGATGGCACGCCACGGCCCATCGCCGCCGGCGGCAGGACAGCTCACCGTGAAGCCCGCGTCGTGCCAGTGGAGCATCGCGTCGCAGTCGTCGTGGGCCTGCACCCAGCTGTTGCCGGCATCAGCGGTGAGCCACAGGCCGTCGCCCAGGGCAGCCATGGTGTCGGCCTCGCCGGGATGGAGCACCAGCCGGGTGGCGGCGCCGGGAAGGTCGACGGCGACGTGCGACCAGCTCAGGCCGGCGTCGGCGCTGACGAACAGGCCGCTCCGCCCATCCAGGACTCCCTCCGCCCGAAGCGATGCCGGGTCGGCTGGGTCGAAGCCCAGGGCCCCCTGGACGTCGAGGCCGGCGTGGACCCGCCCGAAGGAGACGCCACCGTCGTCGGAGACGAAGAGCCCCTCGGGACCGGCGTCGAGGAAGAGGCGTGGATGGAAGGGATCGACGAGCCATCGAACGTCGTACCAGCGGGCCGATGCCGCGCCCCCCGTGTCGAGAACGATGTCGCTCCGGGCCGACTCGGGCAGCTGCCCCACTTCGCTCCAAGTGCAACCATCCGCGCTGCGCAGCACCCGCCCGCTGTGGTCGGCCAGGAAGACCAGCCCCTCGGCATCGGGACCGGCGAGGGACGCAGCGGCTTCGACCGTCTCGACGGGTAGCTCCGATGGCCACACCACCTGGTGATCCAGGTCGACCAAGGAGACGACCGCGACCCCCTGGGTTCCCGAGATGGAGGAGCACGGCGGGCCCGGCGGGGAGCTGTCGACGGAGGGCGGGGGGGAAGGCGCACCGCAAGCCAAGAGGAACCAAATCATACCGCCAGCATATCCGCCCGCTCGGCAGGTCGCTCGAAAGGACCCTTCAGGAGAACTGCAGCCGAGCCAACCCCTCCTGATGGAGCCGGTGGCTCCCTCGCCACACCTCCACGGTCGCGTCCACCGGCGGCACCAGCGCCAGGTCGCCGATGAGGTCCAGCAGCTTGTGCACCACGGGCTCCTCCGCACGCTCCACGGGCCCCGCCCCCCACACCAGCGTGTTGTCGGCGGTGGCTCCCCGCCCCCGCCCGGCCGCGCGGAGCGCGTCGACCTGATCGGCGAGCACGAAGGTCCGGGCCCAGGCGAAGGCCATGGGGTCCTGCCCCACCCGCCAGCGCGCCGTGCCCCGGGGCCCCCCGGGCCCGAAGTCCACATGAACGATGCGCTCCGGCGGCCCGGGACGCACGACGAAACGCCCTCCGTGCGCCGACCAGTCGACGCCGCTCACCACGGGCACGGCCAGGGGCTCCCCATCGACGCACCCGACCGAGCGAATCGCCGCCACCCAGGCCGCCGCCCCGCCGTCGAGCGCCGGAAGCTCCGGCCCGTCCACCACCAACTGTGTATCACTTACTCCCAACCCTGTGAGCGCCGCCAACACGTGCTCCGGGGTGCTCACCCGCACGTCCCCCGCCACCAGCACCGTGGCCCCCGGCACCGCCTCGGCATGGCGCAGGTCGACCGGCCAAGGGCCCGCGCTGGGCACGCTCCAACACAGGCCGGCCCCCGGCAACGCGGGAAGAAGCTGCACCGTCGCCGATGCCCCCGTGTGCACGCCCACCCCGCCCACCTTCACCGGGCCGGCCAGGGTGCGGTGGCGGAGCTTCACTCCGCCGCGACCTCGGGGATGCCCTCGATGCGGTCGCCCTTCTCGACGCTGTGCTCGGCGAACCAGCCCTGGTTCATCTCGAGGGCGTACTTCGCAGGGAAGAGCGACGAGGTGCGGCTGGTGTCGTGGGGCTCCATGTCGGCGATACGCACGATGACGCCCTCTTCGTCGGCGAAGGCGATGGAGAGCGGAATCCAGGTGTTCTTCATCCAGAAACCGCGCACCCGCTCCCCCGAGTAGATGAAGAGCATGCCGTGGTCGGCCGCCATGCTGGGGCGCTCCATCAGGCCGCGAGCGCGGTCTTTCTCGGAGGACACCACCTCGGCCTCGACCGCGTGACCGCCCACCGTGAGGGTGGACACCGGGTGCCCCTTCGGGCCGCAGCCCACGAGAAATGCGAGCAGCACATACATCACAACAGGCTCCCCTGGGGGTCGTCGAGCTGGAGGCCCAGGTGGGAGCGGCCACGGGGGCTCACCGTGCGCCCACGGGGCGTGCGCAGCAGGAAGCCCTGCTGGATCAGGTAGGGCTCGTAGGCGTCTTCGATGGTGTCACGGCTCTCTCCGATGGCGGCGGCGAGGGTCTCGAGGCCCACAGGCCCCCCGGAGAACTTGACCGCGATGGTGTGGAGGATGCGGCGGTCCATGCCGTCGAGGCCGTGCTCGTCGATGTCGAGCCGCTTGAGGGCCATGCGCGCGATGGTGCCGTCGACCGTGCCATCGCCCTCGACCTCGGCGAAGTCTCGCACGCGCCGAAGCATACGATTGGCGATGCGTGGGGTGCCCCTGCTCCGCCGTGAGAGCTCGTCACATCCTTCGGGGGTGATGACCACGCCGAGCTTCTTGGCCGAGCGACGGATGATGACCGCGAGCTCCTCCGGGGTGTAGAAGTCGAACGTGGCGTGGATGCCGAAGCGAGCCCGCAGGGGGCTCGAGAGCATGCCCGCGCGGGTCGTGGCCCCCACCAGGGTGAAGGGAGGGAGCGGCAGCTTGACCGACTGAGCCCCGGGCCCGGAGCCGAGCACCACGTCGATCTCGAAGTCCTCCATGGCCGGGTAGAGGACCTCCTCTGTGGCCCGCGGGAGGCGGTGGATCTCGTCGATGAACAGCACCTCGCGGGGGTTCATGCTGTTCAGGATGGCGGCGAGGTCGCCCTTCCGCTCGATGCTCGGCCCCGAGGCCGTGCGCACCTCGACCCCGAGCTCCTCGGCGAGGATGTAGGCCATGCTCGTCTTCCCGAGGCCGGGGGGGCCGGAGAGCAGGCAGTGGTCGAGCGCCTCACCGCGGGCCAGGGCCGCCTTCATGTAGACGCGGAGGTTGTCCTTTACGCGGGTCTGCCCGACGTACTCGTCGATCCGACGGGGCCGGAGCGCCGGGTCGTGGGACCCCTGGGTGGCGTCGATGATGCGGGGCTCGGACATGGGGGCTCGGGGCAGGAAGGTGGCGGGAGGGGGTGGACCGCGCGATCAGGTGCCGCTCAGGTAGCGTAGCGCGGCCTGAAGTCGAGCCTGCAGCGGCTGATCGGCGCCGAGGCCCTGCTCGTCGAGGGCCATCTGGGCACGGTCGATCTCGGACTTGCCATAGTCGAGCTGGGCCAGGGCCAGGGGGAGTGGGTCGTCCGGGGTGGTGCGGCGGGCGGTGCCCGCGACGGGGACGAAGCTGGCCGGGAGCTTGCCCTTGAGCTCCAGCGCCAGGCGCTGGGCCTTCTTCTTGCCGACGCCGGCGATCTTGCACAGCGCGACCATGTCGTCGCCTTCGACCGCGCGCACCAGCTCCCCCACCGCCATGGCCTCGAGCGCCGCAAGGGCCATCTTCGGGCCCACGCCGGTGACCCCGGTGAGCACGTCGAAGGCCTGGCGCTCGGTATCGTCGGCGAAGCCGTACAGCGTGATGGCGTCTTCCCGGACGCGGGTGGCGACCCAGGCCACCACCTGCTCCTCGCCGGCCCAGCCGTCGAGCACGCGAGAGGGAGAGAACACCTCGTAGCCGACGCCGTGGACGTCGAAGATGGCGCGCTGGCCGTCGCGATGGGCAACGCGCCCGGTGAGCATGGCGATCAACGGGACCTCGGCATGGCATTCCTGGCATGGGCCAGGTGGGTGATGGCGATGGCGATGGCATCGGTGATGTCGGCCGGGCCGGGAGGCGCGCCCCCCAGCAGCGCCGTGACCATGCGGGCGACGGCGTTCTTGTCGGCGCGACCGTGGGCGCCTACCGAGCGCTTCACCGTCATCGCATTGTACTCGTGGGCGATGTGGCCGCGCTGCATCGCAGCCAGAAGCGCGACCCCCCGGGCCTGCCCCAGCCGCAGCGCGGACTCGCTGGACTTGTGCCGGAAGATGGCCTCGATGGCGACGGCGTCGACCTCGTGCCGGCCGAGGGCCTCCACCAGGCCGGCGTGAATGGCCATCAGCCGCTCCGGGATGGGCTCCTTGCTGGTGGTCTTCACGCAGCCGCAGTCGACCAGGCGGAAGCGGCCGCGCGACTGCGCCACCACACCCCACCCCGTCACCGTGGACCCCGGATCGATGCCGAACACGACCATGGCCCCAGGTAGCCGACCCTGAACAGCCGTTCAAGGGAGGCGGTGGGTCAGGGGCAGGTGGGGGTGGTCAGGTCGAGGCCGTAGGGCACCGCGGCGGGCATCACCGTGCCCGCGAGGGGGCCGCCGATGAAGGCGGCGTCTTGCTCGTAGGTGCCGTCGACCCCGCCGAGAGGCGAGGTGACACCGACCCACACGTTGGCGCCGGAGAAGATCATGCCCGCCCGGTCGGACGCACCGGTGGCGGTCTGGGCAACGTAGACGGGCGGCTGGGCCGTGGTCCCCGACACGACCAGGCCATCGCCCCCGCCGGCCAGCAGACCCGCGCCCGTGAAGTCGATGTAGATGGACCCGAACACCGCGCCCTGCGAATCGCGGAGGAAGACCCCGGTCTCCTCGCTGTCGGAGACGCTGCCACCGATGAAACCGAGGTAGGAGTCCTGAGCATCGACCCCACGGCCCGCGGTGCGCATGACGTGCACGTCGTCGACCACCAGCGAGGAGTCCCGCACGGCGACGCCGACCCCGTGGGTGTCCTGCACGCGGATGTCGGCGCCGAGGAGCAGGGCATCGGAGACGTCCATCCCCCAGCCGCAGCCGAGGGCCGGATCGGTGCCGTCGACCGTGATGCCGCGCAGGGTGCCAGCGGTGCCACTGTGGGCCCGGAGCCCCACCCCACTGCCCCGGATGGTCACGTCGCGGAGGGTGGCGGCAGCGAGGTCGCGCATCTGCAGCCCGACCGCGCCGCCCTCGATGGAGAGGCTGGTGGCGCCTACGTCGAACATGGCGAGGTCCACCCCCACCTCGGTGGGCGCGGGCACGATGGTGGTCTCCTCGGGGGAGCAGCCCTGCACGAAGGTGCCGATGTCGGAGAGCCCGTCGAGGGAGACCGACTCGTACAGGCCCGGACCGAGAGCGATGCTCACACGGCCCCAGGCCCGCTGCCGCGCGAGCTCGTGGGCCCGCTCCATGGACTGCACGGGGGCGCCCATCGTGCCGTCGTTGGTGTCGTCGCCGGTGGTGGCGTGCACGTGAACGGTGTTGCCGAAGTAGCTGATGCCTCCCCACGAGCCATCGGCGCAGGGGCCGGCGGCCAGGTCGAGGGCGCAGGTGGCCTCTTCGAGGGGCAGCCATGCCCAGGTGTCGCCCTGGGCGGCATCACCCGACAGGACGGAGAGGGTGACGCTGTCGGCGTCGATGAGCTCCCCGGCGATGCGACCATCGGTGCAGGCGTCGAGGGTCAGGTGGGGGTGCGCCGCGTCGCCCAGGTAGGTGCACTCGACCAAGGAGCCCGCTTCCTCGTACACCAGCAAGGCGACCCCGGTGGGCCCCGCAACGCCCTGCCGGACCTCGAGGTGCTCGGGCACGATGAGCTGGGTGGTGGACGAGAAGCCGACCTCCCCATCGGTGACCACACCGGTAGCGTGCTCGACGCCGCTACGGAGCTCCCCGACCGCGCAGTACGTGTCGGTGTCGACCGGCGCCGACAACCCCGTGATGAGCTGACCGACCACGGCCCCCAGCCATCCCCACATGCCAACCCCCTGCACGATCATCGACCACAGGGGAAAGCACTGTCAACCGCCGCCGGAGGGCCGAAGCTGCCGGTTTGCCAGGTCCCGAGCCTGTTGTGCAAGGTCCGCCCAGCCCCGACTCTCCGCCCCCTCCGCGGCGTTCCGAGCAACGTGAGCAATGTCCGCATCGACCACACCGCTGGCGTCGAGGGCCTCGGCCCCCACCTGCAGATCGTCCGCGAAGGCCTGCCGATCGTCATCCGCTGCGCGGAGCGGGAGCAGCGCCACCCGGGTCATGCCCACCAGCACCCGCCGGCCCGAAGCCTCCGCGAGGGTGGCCGCCTCGAGCAGCGCCTCCCGAGCGGCGTGGGGGCCGGAGGTGCGCAGGCTCATCAGACCCAGGTTGAGCAGGGGGACCACCCGGTCCCGGCTCCCGAGCTGCCGCAGGGCGTCGTGGGCCCGCCGGTAGGCCTCGGCTGCCTCGGGGAGCCTCCCCTGCTTGCGTCGCACGTCGCCGAGGGCATTCTCCGCCGCTGCGATGCCGAAGCGCGCACCGCAGGCCCGGTAGTGCTCCAAGGCCCGCTCCACGTGGCGCTGCTCGGCCGCGGGGTCGCGGGCGAGGGCCGCGGTGGCGGCCAAGCCGATGTGGGCATCCGCGGTGCCTCGGCTGTCCCCCAGGGTTCGGAAGGTGGACAGCGCTCGCTCGCCGTACCAGCGGGCCTCCGAGGCCTTGCCCCGCACCCGATGGACCTCCCCGAGGCTCTGCTGCGCCCGTGCTCCCTCCCGGGCATCCCCGAGGGACCGCGCCACCTCGGCCGCGCGTCCGAGGCGCTCCTCGGCCGCGTCGAGCTGCCCCTGTTTCGCCGCCGCCAGCCCCGCGACCCGCAGGGCCAGGGGCCGCAGAGGAAGCACATCAGGATGGGCCGGCGCCTCAGCGACCTCCAGGGCGGCGGCCTCAGCCCGGGGCAGGTCACCGAGGGCCAGCCATAGCCGCGCCCGCTCCACTACTTCCTCGCGGCGGCGGGGGTCGTCCAGGGAAGCTCCCAGCCGGTCCAACCCCTCCAACGCCAACTCTCGCAGCGCCAATGCTCCGTCGTAGTCCGACAGGAGCCCGCGCTCCCGCGCCCCGGCGGCCAGGGGTTCCAGCGCCTCCGCCCACCGGCTCGCCCCCACCAGGTGTCGCCCCAGCCGCTCGGCCAGGCCGGGGGCCCGGGCCACGTCGAAGCGGAGCTGCAGGGCCGTGGCGGCGGCATCGTGCAGGGCCTCGGTGCGCCCCGCCTCCACGGCCGAGCGCTGCAGACTCTCCCGAAGCATCCCGTGGGTGAACGACCAGCCGCCCGGGCGCGGCGTCGCGAGGCGCCGCTGGAACAGGTCGGCCATCAGAGCATCGTCGACCGGCACCCGTGCGATCCGACAGGCGCCGCGCCACTCCACGCGGTCCACCTCGTTGCCGAGCAGGGCGGCGAGCTCGAGGGCCGCCCGGACCCCGTCGGAACGCCCGTGCACCACCCGGGCGATGCGCCCCGCCCACAAGGCGTGGATGTCGTCCGGGAGGTCGACCCGTGCCCCCTGCCGCAGGGCGAAGCCCGTGGCGCCCGCCTCCAGCACGCCCCGCTGCACCCAGTCTCCGACCAGCTGGACCGCGAAGAGCGGGTGCCCGCCCGTCCGCTCCTCCACCTGGGCCACCAGCCCATCGTCGAGGCCGAGGAGCTGCCGCGCCAGGTCCCGCCGCTCGGCGTCGTCGAGCACGTCCAGGCGATGAACCGCCGCCCGCGGCAAGGCCCCGAGCATGTCGAGCTGGGTACGCTCCGCCGGCCGGTCCTCGAGGGCCTCCTCCCGGACCGTGAGCAGCACCAGCAGTGGCAGGTCGCCGTCGGGGTGAGCGGCCAGGTACCGGGCGAAGCCGAGGGTATCCTTGCCCCACTGGGCATCGTCCACCAGCAGGATCACCGGGCGGCGCCCCTCGTCGAGCCCGGTGGGGAGCAGCCCCAGGAACAGCCGGAGGGCGGCGTAGCGCTCCGCGGGGGAGACGAAGGTACGCGCCTCGTCGTCGGAGGTCTGCGGCCAGACCATGTCGAGCAGGGCCGTGCACAGCCACGGGTCGCTGGAGCCCCGCCGGGCCAACCAGGCGCCCAGGTGGCCCCGCAAGGGCTCCCGATCGAGCCCCAGTCCGCCCACCGCCGCGGCCACCGCTCGGCCCAGCCCATGGCTCGGGCCGCCATCCGGCAGGTGCCGCACCACCACCACCTCGGCCGAGCCAGCTCCGTGGGCCTCCTCCACCAGCCAGGCCGCGAGCCGGGTCTTGCCCACCCCCGCCGGGCCCCGCACCACCGCCACACCGAGACCCTGGCGCCGACGCACGTCGCGGAGCTGCTCCCACAGCGCCGCCCGTGCCGCCGTACGCCCCACGAAGGGGACCTCGCGCAAGCCGTAGAGGCCCAGCCCCAGCCCCAGCAGGCTCGGCGGCGCTGGCTCGACCGCCGGGGGCTCCACGGGCAGCGGTGGCAAGCCGCGCGTCACGGGGACCATCGCTGTGGCCCCGGGCATCCCCTGCTCCCGTGCGGGGGCGGGAGGGGGGGTGGCGCCGGTGGCGGTCATGGTGCCCAGCACGCCCACCGAGTCCAGCTCGACCTCGTCGGTGGGTTCGTCGAGGCCACGCACGATGCTCGGATCGGCCGGCCCGAGGCGAGCCAGGGCATGGGCCGCGTCCGCCGCCCGCTGGAAGCGGCGCCGGGGGTCGACCTGCAGGAGGCAGCGGAGCCAGTCCTCGAGGTCGTTGGGCACACCGAAGCGAGGCTGGAGCCTCGGCAATCGCCCGCTGAAGTGCGCCATGCGCAGCTCGTGCACCCGCTGTCCACGGTAGGGCGCTCGCCCCGTGCACAGCGCCCACGCGAGCCCCCCGAGGGCGTAGAGATCCGTCCATGGTCCGAACGTGCGCCACCGCCCGTCGAACTGCTCCGGGGCCATGAAGGTGGGCGTGCCCCCACCCCCGCTCACCACGCCATGGGCCTGGTCGATGGCGTGGGCCAGCCCGAAGTCCGACAGCCGCAGGGCCCCGTCCCTTCCCACCAGCACGTTCCCCGGCTTCACGTCGCGGTGGACTACCCCTCGGGCGTGGGCATGGGCCAGGGCCGCCAGCAGCTCCTCCAGCCGCCCCCGCAGTTGCCCCCAGTCGGCGGGCCTCCCCTGGTTGCGCAGGCTGCCCGCCGCCAGCTCCATCGCCAGGAAGGGAGAGCCCGCCACCAGGGCGCCGCCGCTGGCCGCCTCCCCCGCCCGATCGACCTCCCCCAGGTCCAGGACCCGCACCACACCGGGGTGAGCGAGGCCAGCGACCGCCCGAACCTCCGCTGCGAAGGCTTCGCGGTAGCGTGGGATTCGGGCCCGAGCCGCCGTCATCACCTTCACCGCCACCGGGGTGTCGACGCGGCCATGATGCACCGCCCGATACACCTCTCCGCTGGCTCCGCGGCCCACCACCCCGTCCAGGGTGAGCTGTCCCAGCTCGATCGTCACTGAGTCCCCCGCCCCATGTTCCCACGGGGCGTGCGATACGACATCCCTGACCCTCGGAGCCTCGATGATCTGGATCTGGACTGCGCTGGCCCTCGCTGCCCCCCTCGACGTGCCCCCGTGCGCCAGCGGCGATGCCGTCGCATGCATGCAGCAAGCCGCCGAGGCCCGGGCCGAGCGCCCGGAGGAGGCCGCCCGCCTGGCCACCATCGCCTGCGAGGCAGGCCTGGGGGATGGCTGCACCCTCGTCGGGGCCCTGTCCCAGGCCGGTTCGCTGGGTCCGGGCGCGGTCGACGCCGCCCTGGGCCACTTTCAACGAGGCTGCGAGGCCGGCTCCGGTCCCGGCTGCAGCCGCGCCGTGGCGCTGCTCCTCCCCTCCCGCGCCACCGAGGCCGCCGAGCTGCTCGAGAAGGCCTGCGGCACCGGCATCGCCACCGCCTGCGAAGACCTCGGCACCCTCTACGCCCGCGGCACCGGCCTGCCCCAGAGCGACGACCAGGCCATCGCTCTGTACCGCCAGGCCTGCGAGCTCCCAGCGGCCGCCTGTCGCCAGCTCGGCGTCCGCACGGTCGAGGGGCGAGGCCTCCCGAAAGACGTGACCGCCGGCCTCGGCCTGCTCGAGGGCACCTGCCGCAGCGGCTCCGCCCAGACCTGCCGCCAGCTCGTCACCTACCTCACCAACCCCGACATCGTGCCGGAAGACCTCGGCCGCATCGCGGGCGCCCGGCAAGACGGCTGCGTCGCCGGCGATGCCTGGTCCTGCGCGGGCCTGGGCTTCCAGGTCTACGAGGGCAAGGGGCTCCCCAAGGACGAAGCGATGGCGCTCCGCCTGCTCGAGAAGGGCTGCACCGGAGGCGAGGCCGCCGCCTGCGGGGGCATCGGCTTCCACCACCGCGAGGCCGGCCGCCCCGACGAGGCCAAGCCGTGGTTCGCCAAGGCCTGTGAGGCCGGCCTCGACCGTGCCTGCGTCGACCTCGTTCAGCTCAACAACGAGGCCCAGTAGCCCAGGCTCTACGGGCAGGGCGTGCCGTCGGGGAGGACCCGGTCCACCCAGGCGCGGTCGCCTTCGACCCGCCGCACCTCGACACAGGCCGGCCCGGCCGTGGGGGCTGCCACCGGCTCGGGCACCCGCTCGATGGGACAGGGACGCAGCCCGCACCGCACCCCGGTGAGCTCAGGCACCATGTCGCGGTCGACCCCGGACCGCAGCACCAGGCGCAGCGAGCCCAGTTGGCGCGCGTGGGCGACGGTCTCCGCCTGCTCGCTGGACACCATCAGGGTGACCGACGGCCGATGGGTGCCGCGGGCATCCCGGGCATCGTCGTGGGACTCGTCGCGCAGGCGGGAGTCGACCCCGAGCACGTAGACCGCCTGAAGGAGGGTCTGGGTCTGGGGAGCACCGCCGTCGTCCGGGGCGACGGTGACCAGCACGTCGACGTAGCTGCCAGGCTCCAGCACGCCCTGGAGGGCCTGCCCACCGTCGAGGTCGACCGAGAGCGCGCGCTGCCCCCGGGGCAGAATGGCGTGCAGGCCGAGGCCTTGGTCGGGCTGGGCCAGGCGCTCGGCCCGCACCAGCTCGTTGGCCAGGATGCTGTCCCGCGGCACCCGCCCCACCACGTGCTCCGGCGTCAGGAACACCCGATCCGGAAGCTCCGACGCCGGATACTCCACCGCGTAGAGGTCTTGCTCGGTGACCTCCACCCCCTGGTAGAGGTCGCGGGCCGCCACCACCACATAGACGCCGTCTTCCGGCTGACTCGCCGCCTCGATCTGTCGTTCGTAGGTCGACACCACGGTGGACAGCCCCACCAGGGCCACCGAAGTCGCCACCGTCGCCAACGCCGTGAACAGGACCACACGTGCACGCACACACACCTCCCACGACAATGGTAGGCGACGGCCCGCACACGGTTCCCGGAAAAAGTCCTTTTGCCGCCCGACGAAAACTTGCCACCACCCCTCGGTTCAGGTGGTGGGCGTCTCGCGGCGGCCATCGGCATGAACCGCGAAGCGCGTGCTGTCGCGGTCGTGGGTGGGGTCGTTGCGGCCATGGGGCCAGCCGCCGAAGCGCGTCCGCTGGTAGTCCTCGAAGGCCTGCTGCAGCTCGCCACGGGTGTTCATCACGAACGGGCCGTACTTCGCTACCGGCTCCGCGATGGGGCGCCCCTGGAGGAGGAGCAGCTCGGCCGGCTGGTCGCCGTTGCTCAAGGTGACGGGCTGGTCGCTGTGCAGGCGAACGCCGGTGCCGGAGCGGACCATCGTGCCGCCCACCTGCATCGCGCCTCCTTCGAAGGCGTAGAGCGTGCGGTTCAGCCCGGCCACGGCCGCCGGCAGCACCAGATCGGCCCCTGCCGCCATCCGAATCGCCCACACGGCCACCCCGGCATCGCTCCGGCTGGCCCAGGAGTTCGGGGGAGGTGCCGGCGCCGTGTCGCCGTCGAAGGCCCCCGCCACCATGGTGACCTCGCTCACCCGGTTGTTCGCGTCGTGCACGACCTTCCGCGGGATGTCCTTGCTCCACATCATCGTGAAGTACGGGTCGACCATCTTGTCCGCCGCCGGCAGGTTGATCCAGATCTGGAACAGCTCGGTGGGGTTGGGGGCGTCGCGCTTCACCAGGGGGAACATCTCGCTGTGCACGATGCCCTTCCCCGCCGTCATCCACTGCACATCGCCTTCACCGAAGCGGGCCTTCGCGCCCAGGGAGTCGGAGTGGTCGATATAGCCACGCCGCGCGAGCGTGATGGTCTCGAAGCCCCGGTGAGGATGGCTGGGGAATCCGGGCACCGCGTCGCCGTGGTACATGTTCCAACCATCGATATTGGCGAAGTCCTGCCCGATGTTCCGGCCGGCCAGCGAGGCCGCCGGGCCCATCTGCTCATCTCCCGCCGGGTAGGCATCCCGGTGGTGCACGCAGAAGAGGAAGGGGTCGAAGGTGGGCCACGGGGGCGCCCCCAGGGGGAAGGTGGACTGGATGGGGTTCGGCATGAAGGACCTCCCGTACAACAGGGCCTTCTGGAACTATCGACACCACGGGCCCACCGGGAGCCCCCCCGCCCGAAGACGGGCCGTTCCGCTCGTGGAACCATCGCCACGGCTCGTGGTATGACCTGCGCCTCGGAGCCCCCTTGGACGACCGCATCCCAGCCTACAAGCGCATCGCCCTCGGCACGATGACGCTGTGCAGCGTCGCCGTGGTGCTGATGGCGCTGTTCAGCCCTCTCGACGTCCACCGGCACGAGGTGTTCCAGAAGTACGTCGGCCTCACGTCCTTCATCGCCGCCATGGCCGCCCTCACCTTCTGGATGCGGTCGAGGTTCATGGTCCACATGGAGACGCCCATCGGGCAGGCGCTGCTCCGCTGGATGCCCGAGGTGATGCTGCTCCTCACCTTCCTGTACTGGCTCCCCGGCGCCATCACCATGGCCGACTACCTCGTGCTGCCCTGGTCCCTCCCCCTGGTGGACGCCTGGCTCGCCGCCCCCGAAGAGGCCCTCGGTCTCACCCACCCGGTCAGCTTCGCCTGGTTCGAGCGCAACGGCCTGGTCGGCCCCTTCGAGCGCATCTACGGCATCCTCGAGAACCAGATCCTGCTCCTCGCCGCCTACTACATCCTGGTGAAGCGGAGCACCTTCCGGCTCTGGCAGTACATCTCGACCCTGGCCTTCGCCGGCGTGGCCTCCGTGGTCCCGATGTGGGCGTTCCCAGCCCGTGGTCCCACCGCCCACTACGCGGGCGAATACCCGGTGGCGCCGCCCCAGCTCGACTACCTCATCGTGCTCGACAGCCTGCGCGCAGGCGAGATGTTCGACTATGTGACCATCGCTGGTCTGCTCTCCTGCCCGAGCTTCCACACCGTCTTCGCGCTGCTGCTCATCCGTGCTTGGGCCGACGCACCCAAGCCGCTGTTCGCCCTCGCCGCCGTCGCCAACAGCCTCGTGGTCGTTTCCACCATCCCGATCGGCAGCCACTACCTGGTCGACATCGTGGGCGGCATCGCCTGGACCCTGATGGCCGTCTTCGCGGTCGACCGCCTGGCCGACGCCTGGCTCGCCCGGCAAGGCCGCCCCGCCGCCGAGGCCGACGCAGCGCCCACCCCGAGCTAAGCTACGTCCCGCTGGAGGGAACCCGTGCCCGAGGTCCTGCAGATCATCCGCTTCCGCCTGCTCGCCGGGCGTAGTCGTGAGTACCTGGCGTTGTCCGCGAGGATCTACGAAGAGTTCCTCCTTCGACGGCCGGGCTTCATCGGTCGCGAGGTGCTCCAGGCGGAAGACGGCACGTGGCACGAAGCCGTGCGCTGGGCCGACCCACCCTCCTCCGACGACGCCGACCGCATCTGGGCCAGCCATCCGCTGGCGGCCGAGCTCGGCAGCCTGCTCCAGCGGGGGTCCCTGGACATCACCCGGCTCCTCTCGCTGCGCTACGACCCCGGATACGAACCCGAGGGGTGAGGATGACCCCGGTGAGCGCCCCACCCCGGTGGCTGTGTTCGCTGGTGGGGGACGCCGAGCACACCCGGCGCGCCGCCGCCGAGCAGGTCGCGGCCCTCCCCGCCGACGACGTTCTCTGGGTCGACGGGCCCCAGGGCCAGGCCCAGCTCCGCCGCGCCCTCGGTCGCTCCTTCGACGCCGTGGTGCTCGACCAACACCACGGTGCCGACGCCGACGCCGTCGCCGCCGCCGCGGGCTTCGTCCGCGGGGGCGGGCGCCTGATCCTCCGCTGGTCGACCGAGCCGCCCCCCTCCCCTCGCCTCGCCGTGCCGCCGTG